>Ga0209131_1001257_pt1 | contig 17565 bp, 15 predicted proteins | sample GraSoi_2013_40cm_FD_185826 | JGI IMG/M metagenome (GOLD analysis project Ga0209131, IMG submission 185826) | Grasslands soil microbial communities from the Angelo Coastal Reserve, California, USA - Sample 9_17_2013_40cm (SPAdes) (version 2) | ecosystem: Environmental > Terrestrial > Soil >...
GCACCTTGCCGCTGGCGTGAAGTTGGAGGTCTGGGAAATCAGTTTGTAAGATTACGGGATCAAGAAGTTTAGGAGTCATGTTCGAAATTTTACAGGGTAAGGAGCGAGGCGTATTTTAGCCCCTCAGAAATATTTGTCAACGGCAGAGATTGAGGAGGGGAAGGCACCCCGTATCCTGTTGAGAGGACGGACATTGGTCGCGGTCGGCCTTGCGGGAACGAGGCTGTGCAGGCGATCTCCCCATGAACGTTGTGGAAAAGCTGAGGATGAGCGTGGATATCGTGGATGGGGCGCCCTTTTACGGCGGTCCTGCGCTCTACTAGGCCGCCCCGAACCTTACGGAAACCAGCTTCGACACTCCCGGTTCCTGCATCGTGACGCCATAAAGCACCGGAGCGATGCTCATCGTCTTCTTGCTGTGGGTGATGAGCACGAACTGCGTCTTGATGCTCATCTCCTTTACCAACTCCGTGAAGCGGCCGACGTTGGCTTCGTCGAGCGGTGCGTCCACTTCGTCAAGGATGCAGAACGGGCTTGGCGTGTACTGGAAGATGCCGACCAGCAGCGCGAGCGCGGTAAGCGCCTTCTCGCCTCCCGAGAGCAGCAACACGCTTTGCAGGCGCTTGCCCGGAGGCGATGCGACGACGTCAATTCCGCTCTCGGCGGAATTTTCCTCGTCGGTGAGCTTCATGAAGGCGTGGCCGCCGCCGAAAAGTTTTTTGAAAGTTGCCTGGAAGTTTTCGTTGATCTTGGCGAAGGCCTCCTGGAATTTCTGGCGCGAGACTTCGTCGATCTCCCGGATGGTAGCAGTGGTGTTCTCGATAGATGAGATGAGATCCTTGCGCTGCGTGTCGAGGAAGCCGTGACGCTCGGCGCTCTCTTTGTACTCTTCGAGTGCCATCATGTTCACCGGGCCCATGGCTTCGAGCGTGGCGCGCATCTCGCGATAAGACTGATCGCAGGCCGCGAGTTCATCGCCGGTAACCAGAGCGAGCGTTGTGTCGGCGAGCAAAGCATCGCGCTCGATGCCGAGCTCATTCAGACAAGTGTCCGCCATGTGCATGGCATCGGCTTGTAGCTTGGCTGCTGCTGCTTGCAGCTCGCCACGGCGATCGCGGGACTGATCGAGGAGTTGGCGTGCGTTGCGGAGAAGCTCGTCGATCTCGCCGAGTCGCGCGCGAAGTTGATCTTTCTCAAATTGGAGCAATCCCTCCCGAGCTTGACCAGCATTGCGTTCGGCCGCGAAGTCGGCGGCTTGTTGCTCGAGTTGAAGATTCTCGGTTTCGCGCTGCAGTTTTTCCGCAGCGGCGGCCTGAATCTGCGAGGCGAGAGCATGAATGCGCTCGCTCATTTCGCCGAAGAGGGACTCGATACGTCCGAGGACTGCGGTTGCGGATCGGTGGCGTTCTTCCAGCGCCGCGACCCGCGCCACGCGCTGCGAGCTGGCCTGCGCCGCGTCCTCGCGACGCTGGCGCACGGCGCTGAGAGATTCTTGAGCGGCCGCGATTTGCTGTTCTAGTTGGATGCGAGTCTGTTCGAGCGCTCCGATCTCCGCCTGCCTTGCTGTGATGATCGATTCCTGCTCGCCCCGTTCAGCGGCCAGGCGTTGCAACTCCGCTTGCGAAACGTTCATGCGCTCAGTGACACGAGCCATTTCAGAATCGAGTTGCTGGAGCATGTGGCCCGAGGTCATCGACTGATGTTCCGCTTCCCGCTTTTCGCCTTCGAGACGTTCCAGCAGGGAAGTGAAATCTTTGATCTCTCTGCCAAGCGTGAGCACGCGCGTCTCTTCTTCGCGAAGGGCGCGTTCCAGATCCTCGAGCTGGCGGAGAACTTCGCGGAGTTCGCGCTTCATGGAAAGCGGGCCTTCCGAGCGCTGTTTGCCGCCAGTCACCGTTACATTGTGAAAGCATTCGCCGGATTGGGAAAGGAAAAACGCGTCGGGATTTTCGAGAGCGAGTCCGCGTGCGACATCGGACCCCGGAACGATGTATCCATCGCGCAGTTTCGGCAAGATTACTTCGAGCGACTTCCCGAAGCCGTTGAGAACGCGAATGGTGTGCTTCAACGGCACGATGGAAGCCGTTGGAGGCGCGCAATGCGCAGCTTCATCGAGGATGAAGGAAAACTTTGCCTGCGAATCCTCGGGATGAACCAGAAATGTGGCGCGGCCGTCGACGTCGCTGCGCAGCAGGCGAAGCCCTTCGTCGGCAGCGTCCCAGGATTTGACCACGATGTAGTTCAATTCATCGCGCAGGAAGTCTTCGACAACGCGCTCAAAGCGCGGCTCAACCTCGAGGAAATCCGCCAGCACGCCGACAGGCGCAAGGCCGCTCTGCATCACTCCCGACTGGAAAAGGCGGCGAACCGATTCGGTGGAGTAACCATGTTCGGCGATCACAGCCTCTAGTGATCCCTTTTTTCCGAGAGCCGTGGCGAACTCGGCGCGCAGCGAGTCGAGGTTCGTCTTGGCTTTGGCTTCTTCGCGGCGCTTGGTTTCAGTTAGACGGCGAAGCTGGCTGATCTCTTCGCTGATCCCAGCAACGCGTTGCGTCACAGTTTCGAATTCGAGAGCTAGTTGTCCGCGCTGTCCGCCGAAGGTCTCCACCTGAAAATTCGCGTTGGTGATTTCAGCTTGCAGACGGTTGGCTTCGCGATCCACGCCAGCGAGCCGCTCCTCGGCTTGCGCCAATTGATTGCGCAGCCGCGAAACGGAGGACACTGTATCAAAGATGGCGACGCGAGATTCTTCCTGCTGGCGTTCGAGTTCAGCCAGCGCGGCGGTCGCATTGGCCGCCTCATGCTGTGACAGCGCAAGCTCGTGCTGGGCCGCAGCCAGGTCAGCGGCAGCGGATTCCAGCACTTGCCGGTTGGAATCACGCTCGGCCTCAAGCGCTGTCAGGCGATGACGGGCCTGCGCAAGTTCGGCCTCGGCCGATGCGGAGCGCACCAGCAGTTCGGCACAGCGTTCATCGTTATGCCGCCGACGGGCTTGTGCGCGGTCAATTTCCATGGCGAGATCGCTCAGGCGATCGCGATTCTCGCGCAACTCAGTTTCGATAGTGTAGCCGCGTTCTGTGCCTTCGCCGTGCTCCGACTCGAGCTGCTGCACAGCTTCCGTGCGGTGTTGCATGTCCTCGGCAAGGGCGTTCAATTGGGCGTCGAGTTCAGTGCTTTCCTGCTCGATCGCGGCAAATTTGCTGGCCAAAACGACGCGCAGCTGGGCACGCATCTCCTCACGCAGCTTGGCGTAGCGCTGTGCCTTGGAAGCCTGGCGCTTCAAGGAATTCATCTGACGCGTGACTTCGTCGAAAATGTCATTGATGCGCGCAAGATTTAGCTTGGCATCTTCAAGGCGCGCTTCTGCAAGACGCTTCTTGGTTTTGAACTTCGTGATTCCGGCCGCTTCCTCAAGGATGGCTCGGCGATCCGTGGGACGGCTGCTGAGAATCTGCCCGATGCGCCCCTGCTCGATGAGAGCGTAGGTCTCGGGGCCAAGACCTGTGCCCATGAAGAGTTCCTGAATATCGCGGAGGCGGCAGAGTTTTCCATTCAGCAAATACTCGCTGTCACCGGAGCGGAACAAACGTCGCGTGACCACAATTTCGCCCGCGTGGAATTGCTGCTGATTGAATTTGCGTCGGCGGATCTTGAGCACCACCTGCGGCGCCGCAAAAACAGCGGCGGAGGAGATTGGTGTAACTGGGGCAAGAGTGCCCAAGGGCAACGCGAATACCGGTTCGTCATCCGGGAAGGCGACCGCGATGGTTGTTATTTTCGAACGCGGAATTTCCACTTCTTCGCTCTTGCCCGGTTGCGCGTCTTCGACGGCGCGCTCCGTTTCTTCGGCGGCCCGGGCCCGGATTGCCCCTTCGTCCCAATCATCGGCAGGCCGTCGCGAGGCTTCCGCGCTGATGGGCAGCTCATCCTGGATGTCGATCTCTGTGGGCGCGTCGGCGTCTGGGCCGGGATACTCCTCAGGGTCGATCAAGGTGAGCGAGACCTCGGCCATACCGGTGGGCTTGCGATCACGCGTGCCGGCGAAGATTACGTCTTCCATGCGCGATCCGCGCAGGGTCTTGGCCGACTGCTCGCCCAAGACCCAGGAGATGGCGTCGGCAATATTCGACTTGCCGCAGCCGTTGGGGCCGATGATGGCCGCGATGCCGTCCCCGTGAAACTTGAGGTCGGTGCGGTCGCAAAACGATTTGAAGCCGAGAATCTGTAGCCGCTTCAGTTTAAGCAACGTGAACTCCTTGAAAAGCAGTGGCCAGTGGCCAGTTGTCAGTGGCTAGCTGTTCGTTGGTGCTGCTTGCCGGGCTGTTTACCAAGCTGATGCCTCCAGCGCCGAAACGGTGCCTTCTCAGATCAATTCCGTCCCCGGCTGGATGGGGCGGGCACAAATTAGAGCTACTGTAACGGTGAAATCGGGGCGGGGTCAAGCAATATAACACTATATATTGTATGGCCTTGCGATCGAGCGCGTTGGGTTGCACACACATTGCAGCAGATGCCTGGTTTTTGGGTGAGGGAAGGACGAGGTGGGAGAACCGCGAGAGCAGGATAATGGTAGCGCAGTTGGGAGGAGGAAACAACAGGACGCTCGAAACCGGGGGCTTTCAAACTGCCGATTCTTGGGCCAGGCTAGATTCCTTGCGTGGAGAACCGCGTGAGTAACAACAATTCCTCAAGCATTGACAACACTACGGCAGGGGGAGGCATATGGGTTTTCTGCCCGTCGTCGACAAGTGCTGTATACCTCAAGGCGTGGTTCTGATGCTGTGAATACAGCCCCTTTATCAAGTGGATGGTATCGGGGGTAACGGAAACGCCCTTTTCCTGCAATCGCTCTAAGAGCGAGTCGAGGTTGTGCCTGTAATCAACCTTTTTCAGATCGCCTTCCTGAAACCCCCTTTTCCATAGCGCTGATTTGAGGAGCAATTCTGCGGCGTGTGATACGAGGAAGTAGAAAGGGATGGCTGTGACTTTCGCGGGGGTGCCGTCGCATTTGGTCTCAAGCGACGCGCCTACTATTTTCGCACTTTCCTAAAAATTCACCGCCGTCAAGCGGTAGATACCGGCCAGGTAGATCGGGTCGGACAAGCGGTAGTTGTCCTCGACATGGCGCAAGTGCGGTCGGCTATCTTTCGATTCTGATGTCTCTAGGATGGAGGACTGTTAAATCGGGAATTTGTTTGAAATCGTCTTTCTCGTCGAACGTCAAAATGTCAGCGATACCATTATTTTTCATAATGACGCTGTGAATTACGTCTCCGACTCCGGAGTGATATTTGAGAATGCCCTGCTTCACATGATAGAAAAACTCCGCAAAGTCATAGTCCTTCTGCGGACTCACTTCGACGAAGTGTATCCTGAGATTCTTCAGCCGCCTCTCGCTTACCATCTGACTTTCGATTTCCGCGACCGTTCCGCGGTCAATCTTCTTGCTAGAAACTAAAATGTTCACCATCTCGGTTACTGCCCACATGGAGGTACAAAGCTGAATGTCCTTGAGCTCGGCGAAGACGGCGAATGCTTCCTCGACCATCTTCTTCTTGGTCTCTTCCGCTTTGTCCAGGGAGTGATAGGCAATTAGAACGTTGCTATCAAGATATATTCGCTTCATTTCTTCTTAGCGCGGAAATGAACAACCTCTTTTCGTTCGAACGTCTTGACCGCCCTGAAAGAGACGGTCTTTCCCGACTTCGTCTTGAACTTGACAGTCGCCGGCTTGCGTACGGTCTTGAAAGCAACGAATTTGACATTCCTTTGCGCCACAAAATTATGATATCACCGTCGCCCAAGGGTGGGCATGGGAAGCAACAGCACGGGCGAGCTACCCGCGTTCACACGGGCCCACACACCGCTACGCCTGGCGGGACGGGCGAGCCGCCGCCCGTCACCACTGAGCATTGCGACGACTACTTTCCTCCCAACTTCTCGAAGAACAGACAGATGGTTTCGATTCCGTGGTGGAAATTCGGGATGTGGAACTTCTCGTTTGGAGCGTGCAGGTTGTCGTCGGGGAGGCCGAAGCCCATCATCACGCTGGGGATTTTCAATCCTTGATAGAAATCGTTCACGATGGGGATCGAGCCGCCACTGCGGATGAAGACTGTTTCTTTCTTGAATGTGTCGCGCAGCGCTTCGGTCGCCGCCCTGATGTATGGATTGTCGGTGCCGACCACGCAGGCAGGGCCTTTGCTGTGCACTTTGATTTTCGTCTCGACGCCCTTGGGCGTGAGCTTCTTCACAAAGTTCGTATATCGCTTCAGGATGTCGTCGGGATCCTGGTTGGGAACGAGTCGCATGGAAACTTTCGCCGCAGCTTTGGCGGGGATCACCGTCTTGGCGCCGGCGGCGATGAATCCGCCGGGCATCCCGTGGACTTCGAGCGTCGGGCGCGCCCAGGTCCGATACAGAACCGAATATCCAGGCTCGCCGGTGAGAACTTTAGAGCCGACTTCCGTTTTACGGTAATGCTCTTCGTTGAAAGGCAGGCGCTTCCAGGCTTTGAGTTCGTCTTTGCTGGGAGCCTTCACCCCTTTGTAGAAGCCGGGGATCAGCACTTTTCCTTTCGAGTCCTTCAGCTTGCTGATGATTTCGATTAGCGCGAAGAAAGGATTGGGAGCGGCTCCGCCGTAGACGCCGGAGTGCAAGTCGATCATTGCGCCGTGGGCTTCGATCTCGGTATAAACCAGTCCACGCAGGCCGACGCACAGCGTAGGAAGATTGGGAGCGAAAAGTTCGGTGTCGCAGACCAGCGCGAAATCGGCTTTCAGCTTGGCTTTTTGCTTGCGGACATACTCCGTGATCGACTCGCCGCCGACCTCTTCTTCGCCTTCAAAAATCACCTTCACATTGATAGGAAGTTTGCCGTTGCCAGACTTCATAAGTGATTCGAGGGCCTTCACTTCCATCCAGAGCTGGCCCTTGTCATCGACCGCGCCTCGCGCATAGATGTTGTTGTTTCGCTCCGTGGGCTCAAAAGGAGGAGTCTTCCATTCGTCGAGAGGATCGGGCGGTTGCACATCGTAGTGCGCATAGCAGAGGACGGTGGGTTTTCCCGGCGCGTGCAACCAGTCGGCATAGAGAAGAGGATGGCCCTTCGTGGGAATGACCTCGACGTTCTCCATGCCGATCCGGCGGAGATCGTTGGCCACGAAGTCGGCGGCCTTCTGAACGTCGGGCTTGTGCTCGTCGAGCGTGCTCACGCTGGGGATGCGAAGGAGGTCTTTTAGTTCGCCGAGGAAACGCTGCTGATTATTGCGGGCAAAATCTACTGCGGGAGAAGCCATGGATTGATCCTTTCGACACGGCGGAATGATGCGGTTGCGGAAACGCTCCAGTATACCGGAAGGAAACGGTGGCGTGCTTCGCCTGGTTGTTCCCGCGCGAATCTGCTAGCAGGAGAATCGTGTTGCGGAGAACGGCTTCAGGTCGTACTTGCAGTTGGTGTCGGTAATTACTTCGGACATAACCTGCGCGGTGATTGGAGCCAGGAGAATTCCGTCGCGAAAGTGTCCGGTTGCAACGTAGTAGCCGCGCGTAGCGGTTGCGCCGAGAATTGGCAATGCGTCGGGAGTTCCGGGGCGCAATCCCGCCCAGCCTTCAAGAATTTTCGCATTGCGCAGTTCTGGAACCAATGTGATCGCAGATTGCCGAAAACGCTGGATCGTGGCAATGTCGGTGCGCTTGTCGAATCCCGCTTCTTCCACTGTGGTTCCGACCAGAATTCGTCCGTCGCTGCGGGGGATCAGGTAAATTTCGGGTGACCGGATCACGTGCTTGAGCAGATTGCGGGATGGCGCGACCAGGCACAACATCTGTCCTTTGACCGGGCGTGTGGGAAAAGCATGAGGCCCGATCTGCCCCGACCATGCTCCGGCGCAGTTGACAACTTTGGGCGCGTGGAATGAAGTTTTGACCGTGGTAATGCCGGTGACCCGGTTATTTAACACATCGACTGCAGTGACCTCATCGCCCGATGAAAAGTCCACGCCACGGCGCTTTGCCGCCTGCCACGTGGCAGCAGCGAGGCCTCGGGGATCGACACTGCGTTCCTTCAGATAGAATGCTGGCCGATCGAATCGGGCAAGCGCTGGTTCAAGTTCGGTCACCGGAGCCGGAAGGGCCGCCTCCTCTAGCGCTGGATGAGAAGCATGCGCGGTCGACGGGAAGAGAATCGTTCCCTGATCACGCATGTCGACCTTCATACCCGACTCGATTTGCAACTCATACACAAACTCCGGGTACATGCGCGCACTCGCTGTTGCCAGCGGCTGCAAAGCCAGCTGCGTCTCGATGGTGCAGTCAACCAGCATTCCGCCCGCAGCATACGAGGCCTCTCGTCCCGGCTCTCCGCGCTCGACCACCAGAACACTCGCGCCCTTCTTATGGAGTTCAATCGAGAGCGAGAGTCCGATGATGCCGCCGCCGATGACGATCACGTCCCAATTCTTCATTTCACGCATTGTAGAAGAATGCGATAGGCACCACGGCATCTACGAGGGACCGCGTCTGGAACGGATCTCTAAGCTGAAGAACGAGCTGGATGCTGGCGGCCAAGGATGGCTTCCAAGTCGGTCAAACTGCAAAGGCCCGACCCGGGCCACCGTGTGCAGTCACTCCGGAAAAGACATGGCCGCCAGCGTTCGCTAGAAATTATCCCAACATTAAAGAGAATGGAATATCGGTTTCTTCGTGTAGGTAATTGCGGGTGTTCTACTTATTTCGAAGCAGGTTGGGGCTGCACCGCAGCGGTCTGTTTCAACGTCTCCAGCTCAGCTTGCAGTTTTTGCCACTCTTTTGGCTTCCTCTTCATGGCGTTGGGCGCATTCGGGTCGGCATAGAACTGGAGCACATTGTCGCGAATTTCGGGGCTTAGCGATACTGCGGCCTTCTTGGTGACAAGTTTCTCCACCAGTTGAGCGTAGGTCTTGTCGGTCAGGACGTATTCTCCGGGACGAGTGTCCTGGCCGGTGTCGCAATCGCGGTTCGGCAAGTGGAGTTTCCCCTTGTCTTCCTCTCGCAGGAGGCCGGCATAGTTCTCCACCGTCGCATCCACGCTCTTGATGTACAGGTCCTCAGTTTGTTTCGTGGGAATCTTGAAGTTGACCGCCTTGAACGGACCCACTTTCGGCACCACTTTCAGGAGCCACGCGAGGATCCTGGCTCCGATCCCTGGTTTCCGATACACCGTGCCCCATTCGTGCTCGTAGTTGCTTCGAGAAAGGTAATAGAGGAATTTCTTCCTGTTGAAATTTGGTGTGTCTTGCACGATCACGTCGCGACGCGAAAGCAAAGCCACCCGGGTCATCTCCGGAATCAGAGTGCTCACGCTACGCCGATAGCTGCCGATCGACAGGTCAACGCTCCCGAATGCATCTTCGAGTTTCAGGCCATAAGTTTCCTCAAACGCCCGCTCCAGGAGTGGCTTGGAGATTTCAAAGCCAATCATGTCGTGATAAGCGTCTGAGGTATAGCGGTTCTTTGCCACTTGGACCATATCGAAACCAAATTCCGTCCGAATATGTTGCTTGGGATCGTCGGCGTAGGTCACGCTATCACCATATTTCCTTCGCAGCTTGGGAAACTCTATGGCCACGACACGATTGATGGTGGGATGTCCGCTGTTATCGGAGGCGTAGTGCGATAGCGCACCCAGGGCGAAAGCGTATTCGTTCAGATCGGAGGAATCTCGCAGCAGCGCTTCGACGAAATCACCGCTGCGCACATAGTGAACCAGATCGCTGAAGAACTTGCTGCCGAAGGGATAGTAGCCCATGTCCTGCAGCAACGATCCTCCGTAGGCATAGGCGTGCGCCTTTCGCAGGTCCTCTTCGGTGGCGCCAGGGAATCGTTTCAGCAGCATGGGTTGCAGCTGATCTTTCCACATCAGATCCACGACTTGCTCGTGGGTCAGTACTGAATAACACGAACTGGGGATCGAGAAGCAAACTGCAAAAAGAAGTGCCCCCGCCACCCACGTCAAATGGTTGAATAGTGAGCGCATGACCGGATGTAAGATGCAAGAACGCGTAACACGACGCCTATACGATATAGATTGTCTCACCCCACGTAGGGTAAATACCTTAGCGGGAGCGTCAAGGAAAAGAAAAATGGAAGGGCCTTCCTGGACCCTTCCATTTTCTCGTCACACTAAGCAGCTCTCTTGGATTTCGAACTACCTCGGCCTCCCTGAGAAGCCTTGGGAGCGGATTCCTGTTCCTCACCCTGGGCGGCCTGTTGGTTGATCTCTTCGGCAAGATCCGTCAATTTCTGGTCGGCTTGCTTTTCTTCCTCGAGCGTTTGTTCCAGCAGAGAAACGTGCTCATTCTCCCCGAGAAGTTCGGCAAACGCTCGAACCGTCCCGTAGCCGGCCATCTCGTAATGCTCGACTCGCTGGGCGGCGCCGATGATCGCGGCATCCTTCACGTCATCCCCATATTCTTCTTTGAGGGTCTCGGCCCCTTCCTTGACCAAGCCTTCCATGCCGAGACATTTCTTGCCGGAAGCTTTCTCGCCCAACTGTTCGAAGATCTGCTCCAGACGCGAGACGTGCTCCGAGGTCTGGCGTAAGTGCTCTTCAAAGCCGTTACGCAGTTGGTCGTTCGCGGCTCCCTTCGCCATCTTCGGCAGAGCCTTCACAAGCTGCGTCTCCGCACTGTAAAGGTCCCGCAATTCGTCAATGTAAAGCTCTCGCAATGAGTCCTTTTGCATTTGTCTTTCCTCCTAAGATTTGAGTCCTCCAAACGGATGCCAGCTCTTCAGTGTTGCTGCATCTGCGTTGGCTGCCTCTCTGAAAATAGTTTGTGGCTGTTCACGGGACAATACCCCGGACTCCGTACACCGGAGGGGTTTTTGAAGAACGATTAGGCGGACCGCTTGTATGGGCTATTACTTCGTGTTGGCAGGCTTTGAGCCGCGTCGATGTGTTTTGCCCGTCGAGCTTTTCCTCACTACTCCGGACGCTGCCTTGCCTCTCTGTCTTCCGGCGGCTTTGCGAGTCGTTTTTTTGGGATGTCGAGTACTTGACCGAGAGCCCTCTGAGGGGACGGCGACACGGGCGGCCTCGCGCACCTGCGCCGTAACCGTCTCGGGGAGAGAGGAAAGGTTCTCCGTCAACTTATGTGTGACGTTGGTGAGCCTACCCGCTGCGTGACCCAGTTTGCGGGCGACGGTATTTAGGAGAGGCTCCTGCTTTACGGACCCTTTCTTGGCTGCCACGGGCTTCCTCCCGGAGTTTTCTCCTCGGTTTGAGTGTAGTTTCCAAAAAATTGAAGTCCCGGCCGAGAGGGCCGGGACTCCAAGGAGTCGGTGAACATTGCATCGAATCGAAGAGAAAACTAGGAAGCGCGGCGCTGGCGGTCGCGATTCTGGTCGTCTTCTTCATTCTGGCCCTGTCCGCCCTTTTTCTGCTGGTTGGGTTGACCGGACTGGCCACCCTGTTGACCGGACTGGCCGCCCTGCTGGTTCTGTCCAGACTGGCCACCCTGCTGACCCTTTTTCTCCATATCGTCTGCCATGAAATTTTCCTCCTAGGAAAGCGCGGGCCTTCCCACGCCTTCGGAATTTATCGCCATCTAAAACTTAGTTGCTGCAACGGATTGCAAAGGTTGGGAGATTCCTCCCCGCGTGTCATCCACGTTCCCGGTAATGATGACGGTGAAAAAACAGACGGCTGAAATCTCATTCTGCGGGCGCTGTCCCGCATGATTCAGGGCACGATATTTTCTGTGCTGTCTTGCCGTTGACCGAGGGCGCGTTCCAAACACTGCCTCGTTTCGTCTTGTTAAATGAATATTCGCCGTTTTGAGAAGGGAGCAGGTGCCGGTTCCCCAGTGAACTAGGCACCTGCTCGATGGGGGCGTCTGTCGAGTAGAGCCCCAGACTACTGAAAAAAGGAGAATTCGCCAATACTGTAAAACTTGTATTCTTTGCCGAAATAACCTCGTTTTTCCTCAGACTGTTCCCCGAAACGCGGGTCCCCGCTCCGCGAACGGCTTAGTTACGGGAAACCGTGTATAGACGACTACCCAAGCCGCGGGTAGAAAAGAAGAGCAGGATCGTGCAAAATTTTCGCCCCTGGTCGCGATAAGCGCGCGGGGCGCGTTGCACAATCGTTGTGCAACCAATGATTTGCGATGGCATGGCGATTGCGTAGCTATCGTTGGCCCGCTTCGTCTTTCGGAGGTGCGTTATGAAACGACGGACAAGCCTATTAGCAACGTTGGTTTTCCTCTCAGGGATTATCCCGGCCTCGCTCGGCCAGGATCTCAGGAGCCAGCCAAGTCCCGTGCTTCCATCTGAAATTCTTGGCCCTCAACTGATCGCCTGGTCGCAGCTCCAAAAACCACAGCCCGTACCTCAGCCTCTACCACCGCCTGATCGGCCCATGCAACAACAGCCGGAGCAGCAGCCCTCGCAATCCGCCAACCCACCTGCTCAGCCGCAGCCACCGGCGGCGCAAACCTTCACGGGCACGATCATCAAGGATGGCAACAGGTACGTCTTGAAAGTATCGAGCAACAGCGTGTATCAACTGGACGATCAGGAGCGAGCGAAGCAGTACGAGGGTAAACAGGTAAAGATCGCCGGCACTCTCGACGCGACCGGCAACAGTCTCCACATCGGCAGCATCGAGCTGGTTTCGTAGATGCTCGACAAAACCCAACGGGGACGAGCGCTCCTATTGGTCTGCTCGGTCTGCGCCACTCGATCCGTTTCTTCGATGTCCGTGTCTTCGAGGAAAGCGCGTCCTTGGATCAGCACGATTGCCCTGGTCGGTGCCATCGGCTGTGCCTTGGCGTGGTTCACGGCAGTTACGGCAGGAGCGGCTTTAGGGGTGCCGGAAATACTCCAGTCGGGGCCTTCCCCCGCGATCCCATCGCAGACCTATGAGGGCGTGATTACCGACACGCATTGCGGCGCGAAACATTCCGCCGCGATCGGCGCGACGGCCACTGACTGCACCATTCGCTGCGTGCGGGCGGGGGAGCAGTTTGTTCTGGTTGACAGCGAGACAATTTATTTGCTCGACGGCGACTTGGGTGCCCTGAAGCGAGTGGCGGGGCAGCGCGTCAGAATTGTCGGAACGCTGAATGGGAAGACGATCTCAGTGACAGCCGTAGCGACGACTTAGGGGCTGCGAGTCAGTTCTTCACTCAAATTTGCTGTGGTTCCTCTGGATCGGGCTCGCGGACCGGTGCGTCCGGATTCTCCAATGGGCTGGGCGGTTCCTTGATAGGCGCCGGGGAAGGTTCCGGGGGAGTGCGAGAATAGTGGTCCCATGTTCGGGGCATTTTCAACTGCAGTTCGCCTGGCATGGCATTCTGATGCTGAGAGCGTTCAAATGGAAGCCGCGGTTCCACGCCCCGCGGCTTTTAACTCTCACTGCATCTCCAGAAATCTTTATGATGGCAAAGATAAAGTTGAACCACCCACGCCTGAGTTAGAAATCTGTGACGCTGCGCCGCTTGAAGCAGCAGGAGAAATATGCCAGTGCAGCAACTCGATGGCAAGACGGCTCTCATTACCGGTGGCGCTGGAGGTATTGGCCGTGCAACAGCACTGCTCTTTGCCAGCGAGGGCGCGGCGGTGTGTATTGTTGACTTGAATCAGGAAGCGGGCCAAGGGGTCGCACGCGAAATCTCAATAGCCGGTGGCCGCGCGATCTTTGAACGTGCCGATGTCACCCGCGTTGCTGACTGCAAGCGTGCGGTCGAACGCACCCTACATGAATTCGGCGGCATCCAGATACTCTTCAACAATGCGGGCATCATCCGTCGAGCCTCGGCGGTCGAGATCAGCGAGCAGGACTGGGACGCCGTGATGGCTGTCAATGTAAAATCCATCTTCCTAATGTCCCGCGAAGTAATCCCTGTTATGGCGAAGGCAAAGGGCGGCTCGATCATCAACACCGCTTCCGGATGGGGCCTGGCGGGAGGTCCGCGCGCCGTTGCCTATTGCGCCTCGAAAGGCGCAGTCGTACTGATGACCAAGGCTATGGCCATTGACCACGGCCGGCAGAAGATTCGCGTAAACTGCATCTGCCCGGGTGACACCGATACCGCAATGCTGCGAAGTGAAGCACGGCAAATGGGAGAGACCGAAGATCAATTTCTCTCCGGTTCGGCCATGCGTCCTCTGGGTCGCGTCGGCACGCCGGAAGAGATCGCCCAAGCAGCGCTGTATCTTGCCAGCGATGCAGCATCCTTTGTGACCGGGGCGGCGCTGGTTGTGGATGGCGGAGGCCTGGCGGGATCGGGTTAAAAACATGCGGTTAGAAAACAAAGTCGCTCTGATCACCGGTGGAACGTCCGGCATTGGCGAAGCCACGGCGGCGCTCTTCGCTAAAGAAGGTGCCAAGGTCACGATCACGGGCCGCGACGAAAAGCGCGGACACGCCGTGGCCGACAAAATCGTGAACGAAGGCGGCAAGGCGGTCTTCATTCGCTCCGATGTGCGCAAGGCAGATGACTGCCACCATGCGATGGATGAGACGCTGCGGGCCTTCGGCGGTCTCGACATATTGTTCAACAATGCTGGAGTTTTCTATCCGCACACCATCCTCGACTGTACGGAGGAAGAGTGGGACCTGCAGATGGATATCAATCTGAAGGGAACATTTCTGATGTCAAAGGCTGCTTTGCCCCACATGATCGAGCGCCGTCGTGGAGTGATCATTAACAACAGTTCCGGGTGGGGGATTGCGGGCGGCGATGCAGCGGTTGCCTATTGCGCCTCCAAAGGCGGCGTAGTCCTGTTGACCAAGGACGACAGGGCATCCGAGTGAACTGCATCTGCCCGGGCGATGTGGACACGCCGATGCTTCCCGAAGATGCACGAATGCGTGGTTTGAAGTGGGAGGATTATCTGGCCGGATGCGCCAACCGCCCCCTTGGTCGAATCGGCACAACAGACGAAATTGCAAAGGGCGCGTTGTTTCTGGCCTCGGATGATTCTTCTTTTATGACGGGAGCCGCGCTGGTGGTCGACGGCGGCGGGCTCGCAGATTAAAGCTGCAGCAACGTGAATCGAATAGAGACAGAAATTCAATCCCCATGGTGCAAACCAGCCAGACACGAAACCGTATCCGCTCTCAACAGTGGTTTGAACGCGCCCAACAATCGCTGGTCGAAGGAGTCAATTCGCCGTCACGCGGCGCGACTGTCTACACTCCCGGACCGATCATGCTGGAGCGCGGCCGGGGCTCGCACGTATGGGATGCGGACGACAATGAATATGTCGACTTCATGATGTCGTTCGGCGCGCTCATTCAGGGGCACGCTCACCCAACCCTGGTTAAAACGGTTTCCGAAGCGATGGCCGAAGGCTCCCACTTCGCCGCCGCAACCTCGGCAGAAGTGGAGGCTGCGGAACGCTTTCGCCGCATGGTGCCATCCGCCGAAGTTGTGCGTTTCACCAACACGGGCAGCGAAGCGACCATGCTCGCTTTGCGCCTGTCCCGCGCCCACACCGGCAGGACTAAATTTCTGAAATTCGAAGGACACTATCACGGATGGTACGATCCCTTTCTCCTGAATGCGCACAGCCATCCTCGTGGTCAACTGGGCTCGGTAGAGAACCCCGCGCGCATCCCGGACTCCGAGGGCATCCCGCCTTCGACCTTCGACGATGTGGTGCTGGCCCCGTGGAACGATGTGACCGCGCTCGAACATGTGTTAAGACAGCACGGACACGAATTGGCTGCGGTGATCACCGAACCCATCATGGCCAACATGGGTTGCATCCTTCCGCGCGATGGATATTTGCAACGCCTGCGGGAACTCACGCAAGACTGTGGCGCATTGCTGATTATGGACGAAGTGGTCACCGGCTTCCGCTACGCCCCCGGCGGATGCCAGGAACATTATGGCGTTCAGCCAGATATCAGCACCTTCGGCAAGGCTCTGGGCGCGGGATTTCCCGTAGGCGCCGTGGCCGGTCCGCGTTCGATCCTCGATCGCATGCGCTGGAGCGAAAACATGGTTCTCCACTACGGCACTTTCAACGGTCATCGCCTGACCATGAAAGTGGTTGCGGCGAATCTGGATCTGCTCACCGCAGAACATACTTATCGCAACCTTCACGCGGTGGGCAACGCCGTCATTGCCGGACTACGAGAAGTATTTCGACGGCGCCAAATAAAAGCAATCGTGCAAGGCTTCGGACCCATGTTCCAGATCTATTTCACCGAACGTGAAGCCATTCACGACTATCGCGACTACTGTCAGTACGTGGACACGAAGCTCTATTCCCGCTTCGTCCACCGGCTCCTCGACCGCGGCATCTACATGACGCCTTCCAACGGCCTGCACTGGATTATCTCGACGGCGCACACGAATGCCGATGTAGAAGCGCTCCTCGAAGCGACCGACCAAGCATGTACAGGACTCTCGTGAAGGCCACCGTCTTTCTCGGAGGCGGACGCATCACCGGCGCGCTCGTGGCAGGATTGCGGCTCGCGAGCTTCAGCCAGCCCATCGTCGTGCATGACCGGAACTCCGAAAAGTTGCGACAACTTAAGCGGCAATACAACGTCATCGTTGAAACTGATCTGTGTCGCGCGGTGGAGTCGGCTCGCCTGCTGATTATCGCGGTGCGACCAGACTCCGTGCACGAGTTGCTGAAAGAAATCGGCACCATCCGCCGTCGGTTGACCGTCGTGAGTCTTGCAGCCGGTGTTCCGCTCTCCAAACTGCGAGCCGGACTGGGAGTCCCGGTGCGCTGGGCGCGGGCCATGCCTAGTCCTGTGAGTCGCAGCGGCCAAGGGCTTACGGCCCTGACCTTCGATCGTGGCCTACCCATCGCCGCGCGCGGAGAAGTCCGGAATTTGTTTGCCTTGGTCGGTTCGGTACTCGAAATCCCTGAGAACCGGTTCGACGCCTTCACCGTGACCTATTCAAGCAGTCACGGTTATCACGCGCTGGCGGCACTGATCCGCGGGGCTGAAGCTATTGGACTCGACCGGAAGAGCGCGCGCGTGGCCGCCGCTCACGCGCTGGCAGACGGGATTGCAGCCTGGCGCACGAGTAATTTGTCCTTGAAGCAACTGTTGCAGGAGGCGGCCACACCCGGCGGCATCGCGGCTACGGTGATGGCGTCACTGGACGCCGGTGGATATCCAGAGATCATCGCGCAGGCTCTACGTGCCGGAGTCAGACAAGCGCGGAAGAACGCGAGACAATAGTCGGCACCCCATGCGCTCATCGAACCAGGCACCGAGCTTCAAGTGACTGATGGACCCCATAAAATTGGTTGCGGGGGTGGAATTTTGAACCACCGACCTTTGGGTTTGAGTGCGGGTTGATCCCAACAAAATACACCCGGTCGGACGCTGACGTCACTCAGCAGCAACCAGCTGTCCGTCCCTGAAATCTTTCACACAGCTGGCACACCCGATCGGACATTCCCAGCAAAACCGAGCAGGCCGTTGTCACTTCCGTTACCCGATCCGATGCGCGCACGCGCTTCGGTCTCGATTCAATACAAATCCTTACGTTTCTCTCACACATTCCTACCGCACCGCATAACAAGCCGAGCTAACTTCCAGAGAGCGGG
>Ga0209131_1001260_pt1 | contig 17541 bp, 17 predicted proteins | sample GraSoi_2013_40cm_FD_185826 | JGI IMG/M metagenome (GOLD analysis project Ga0209131, IMG submission 185826) | Grasslands soil microbial communities from the Angelo Coastal Reserve, California, USA - Sample 9_17_2013_40cm (SPAdes) (version 2) | ecosystem: Environmental > Terrestrial > Soil >...
ACGCTGCGGATCCCCGACGCCGGATTGACCACCAGGGCCTGCGCCTGGCTCGCGAGCGGCGCGACCTCGACGAAGTCGCGCCGCGGGTCGTAAGGCAGGGCGGGATTCAGCGCCGCGTTGATCGAATAGCCGGAAGAGTGCACCAGCAGGGTGGCGCCGTCCGCCGCTGCACGCGCGACGATCTGCGCCGCGAGCGAGCCGCCCGCGCCCGGGCGGTTCTCCACCACGACCGGCTGGCCCCAAAGCTCGGCGAGCCTCGGCATCAGCGTACGCGCGATGATGTCGGTGGCGCCGCCGGGCGTGAAGGCGACGATCACGCGCACCGGCTTGGTGGGGTACGCATGCGCCAAACCGCAGCACAGCGCGACTAGGAGCAGCGCGAGCTTCACGATGCGAAGTGTAGAATCGGCGGCTTTCCGGCTCCACACCATGTTCGCTCCCAACCTGCTCGCCCAGTCGGACCCCGAGCTGTGGCATGCCATCCAGCTCGAAAACCAGCGCCAGGAAGACCACGTCGAGCTGATCGCCTCGGAGAACTACGTCAGCCGCCAGGTGCTGATCGCGCAGGGCAGCCAGCTCACCAACAAGTACGCCGAGGGCTATCCCGGCAAGCGCTACTACGGCGGCTGCGAGTACGTCGACATCGCCGAGACCATCGCCATCGAGCGCGCGAAGAAGCTGTTCGGCGCGCCTTGGGCGAACGTGCAGCCGCATTCGGGCTCGCAGGCGAACCAGGCGGTCTACACCGCGGCGCTCAAGCCGGGCGACACCCTCCTCGGCATGTCGCTCGCGATGGGCGGGCACCTGACGCACGGTTCCCCGGTCAACCTCTCGGGCAAGCTGTACCGCGTGGTGTCGTACGGGCTGACGCAGAAGGAAGAGATCGACTACGAGGCCGCCGAGCGCATCGCGCTCGCCGAGAAGCCGAAGCTGATCGTCACCGGCGCCAGCGCCTACGCGCTCGCCATCGACTGGCAGCGCTTCCGCGCCATCGCGGATAAATGCGGCGCCCTGCTGATGGCCGACATTGCTCACTACGCGGGGCTGATTGCCACCGGGCTCTATCCATCGCCGATCGGCATCGCCGACTTCGTCACCACCACCACGCACAAGACGCTGCGCGGGCCGCGCGGCGGCATGATCTTCGGCCTGGCGGAGCAGGAGAAGGCCATCAACAGCTCGATCTTCCCGGGACTGCAGGGCGGACCGCTGATGCACGTCATCGCCGCGAAGGCGGTGGCGCTCGGCGAGGCGCTGCGGCCGGACTTCAAGACCTACCAGCAGCGCGTGCTGGAGAACGCCCGCACCATGGCGCGGGTCCTCACGGAGCGCGGGCTGCGCATCGTCTCCGGGCGCACCGACTGCCACATGTTCCTGGTCGACCTGCAGCCGAAGCACATCACCGGCAAGGACGCGGAAGCGGCGCTCGGCCGCGCGCACATCACGGTCAACAAGAACGCGATCCCGAACGATCCGCAAAAGCCGATGGTGACCAGCGGCGTGCGCATCGGCTCGCCGGCCATGACGACTCGCGGCTTCCGGCACGCCGAGGCCGAATTGTTGGCGCACCTGATTGCGGACGTGCTCGACAACCCGAACGAGAACGCCAACCTCGAGCGCGTCGCCGGCGAAGTGAAGGCGCTCTGCGCCCGCTTCCCGGTCTATGCTTGAGCAGCCGGGGTCAGGTCTTGAAATCACGCATGGCGCGCATTAATCCAAGATCTGACCCCTTCAGCTAAGGGTTAATTTTTTCTCCATGAAGCGGCTGAGCGGGTCGGGTTGGTATTCGCCGAAGGGCCCGCAGTCGACGTAGCCGCAGCTGCGATAGAGCGCAATCGCCTCGGTCTGGCGGATGCCGGTCTCCAGACGCAACAACGCCAGTCCCTCGCGTGCCGCCTCGGTTTCAATGCGGGCGAGGAGCGCGCGGCCGACGCCCTGGCCGCGCACTTCGGGTGCGACGTACATGCGCTTCACTTCGCCGTAGCCCGAGCGGTCGATGCGCAGCGCGCCGCAGCCGACCGGTGCGTCGTCACGCCGCGCGACGAAGAAGCGTACTTCGCGCGCCGCGAGCTGCTCTATGTCGAGGAAATGGTTGCTCTCGGGCGGATAGAGGGAGCTGAGATGCGCGTCGAGCGCGGCGATGAGCTCGCGCACGCGCGCGTCGCGCGGGCTCTCGACGCGGATCATCACCGCGCGGCGTCGTCGACGTCGAGGTATTTCCAGAACTCGCGCATCACCGGGTTGCGGCGATAGCCGACCAGCCAGGGCTGCGCAAGTCCGGTGATGATGCGGTGCGAGATCGGCCGCAGCGGCGCATAAGCGAAGAACAGCTTGTCCATCTCGCGGTAGAGCTGGTCGCGCTGCGGGCTGTCGGACAGCAGCTTCGCCCGGTCGTAGAGCGCGTTCCACTGCGGCAGGTCGAAGCGCGAGTGGTTGGCCTGTCCTTTGTTCGGTCCGTACAGGATGCTGTAGAAGGTATCGGCGTCGGGGCTGCCCGCGATCCAGCCGATGCGCCACATCATCAGCTTGCCGGCGCGCGAAGCGCGCAGATGCTCGGGCCATGGCTTCTTGAGGAATTCCATCCGGATGCCGATGCGATCCATGTGCTTGCGCCACAGCTCGTCCTGCTTCTTGCCCTGGCCGTCGGTTTCGGTCGCCATCTCCAGCACCAGCTTCGAGCCGTCGGGCGCTTCGCGATAGCCGTCGCCATCGCGGTCGACATAGCCGTAGACGTCGAGCAGCGCCTTGGCCTTCGCCGGGTTGTATTCCGCGATCGGGCCGGCGAGCTCGGGATCAAAGCCGAAGGCGCCGGGCGGCACGGTGGACTGCGCCACCGTCGCCTGCCCGTAGTACAGGGCGCGAATCCATTCCTGCGGATTCACCGCGAGCGCGATGGCGCGGCGCAACGCCACCTTGTCCGCGCTGTAGCCGCCGACCACGGGGTGCTCCATGCCGAAGTAGAAGAAGGTGAGATCGAACTCGTTGGTCCGGTCGAGCTGCATCCTTCTCTTCTGCAGGTGCGGCGCGAGCTTGCCTTCGGGCGCCGCGAGGTTGACGAACTCGAACGGCAGCTCGTTGATGAGATCGTGCTCGCTGTTGAGAAACGCGAGCCAGCGCGGCTGCGCCTCCTCGATGATGTACACCTCGACGCGATCGAGCTGCGGCAGGCGCTTGCCGCGCATGCGCGCGGCGATCGCCTGGCCGCCGGCATCGTCGGCCGACGCCTCCAGGTCGTAGTAGTGCTCGCGGTAATTGGGGTTGCGCTCGAGCACGATGCGCGATGAGCGCTTCCACTGTGCGAGGCGGTAGGCATTGGTGCCGACCGGCTTCTCCATGCTGCGCTCGGGATAGGCTTCGATCACCTCGCGTGCCACGGCGCAGGCGAGCGTGCAGTAGGTCAGGTAGTACAGCAGGTTCGGCGTCGGCTCGGTGAGCACCATGCGGAAGCTGTAACGGTCGATCGCCCGCAGGCCCTCGACCTCGCGGTCGTAGTCGAACTTGCCGCCGGCAAGCGCGGTCTTGCGCAACGCTTCCATGCCGACGACGCGCTGGTCGAGCAGATACAGGTTCGGCGACTTGTTCTTGGGGTCCCAGTGGCGCTTTAGCGAGTAGACATAGTCTTGGGCGGTGAGCTCGCGCTTCTTGCCGCGGAACGCCGCATCGTCGGCGAAATAGATGCCGGGGCGAATGCGAAGCGTCCACACCTTGCCGTCCGCGCTCACCTCGGGCATCCCTGCAGTCACGTTCGGCCTGACCTTGAACGGCCGCGCCAGGTAGTCGACGGTGAGCGGCGCATCGAAGATGTGCGAGATGATGATGCTCGAGTACAAATCGCTGATCTGCACCGGATCGAAGCCGGTCTCGGCGACGCGGAAGGCGTAGCGCAGCAGCTTCTCGGCCGCCGCGGGCGGTGCGATCAGGACGCAGGCTAGAATCGCGGCGCGCCAGAAGCGGAGTTCCATGACGGCCTATATCTTACGCAGGCTTTGGCAGATGGTGCCCACGTTGGCGGGCGTCGTCCTGCTGGTGTTCTTCCTGTTCAAGTTCTTCGGCGGCGATCCGTCGCAGCTGCTCGCCGGCCAGGTGGCGAGCCAGGAGCAGATCGACGCCATCCGGCGCGAGCTCGGGCTCGACCAACCTTGGTGGGTGCAGCTCGGCATCTTCGTGCGCGAGATCGTCAGCTTCGACTTCGGCAAGAGCTGGATGACGCGCGAGCAGGTGTCCTCCATCTTCCTCTCGCGCCTGCCGGCGACACTGACGATCACCATCCCGATCCTGCTGCTCGAGGCGGCGCTCGCGATCCCGACGGCGATGCTGGTGGCCTACTACCGCGGCACGCTGCTCGACCGCACGGTGATGGCGATCTGCGTCGCCGCGATGTCGATCTCGTTCCTGGTCTACATCATCGTCGGGCAGTACGTGCTCGGCTTCCAGCTCGGCTGGTTCCCGGTGCAGGGCTGGAGCGACAGCTTCTGGCGCAATCTCGTCACCTACGCACCGCTGCCGATCCTGCTCGCGGCGCTGGTCGGCCTCGCGCCGCAGACGCGGCTTTACCGCTCGTTCTTCCTCGACGAGACCAAAAGCGACTACGTGCGCACCGCGCGCGCCAAGGGCCTGTCCGAGCCGGCGATCATGCGCAAGCACGTGCTGCGCAATGCGCTGGTGCCGGTGGTGACCAACGTCTCGCTGCTGATCCCCGGCGTGTTCGTCGGCAGCTTCCTGCTGGAGATCTTCTTCTCGATCCCGGGCCTCGGCAGGGAAATCTACCTCGCGGTGAACCGCAGCGATTACCCGGTGATCCAGGCGGTGACCATCTACCTTTCGGTGCTCACCATGCTCATCAACCTCGCGGCCGACGTGCTCTACAGCTTCGTCGATCCGCGCATCCAGCTGCGTTAGATGGCTGCGGTACTCGAGGTCACGCCGGAGAACGCCTGGACGGCGTTATGGCGCCGCCTGCAGCAGGATCGGGTCGGCGCGCTCTGCCTCGGCATCGTCGTGGCGTACCTGGTGATGATCCTGTTCGCCGCCGCCGGCTGGCTGGCGCGCGGCTGGAGCGAAGAGGTCGGCGTGCCTTACGCGAACCCGGGTTTCCTCGGCGATCGCCCCAATCTCGAGGCGGCGCTGCAGAAGGGCAGCCAGCACAAAGGCGTGGCGCCCGATCTGCGCAACGTCGATCCGCTGGCGCCGAAGTACGAGGAGTGGGCGAAACGTACCGGTGAGCTGAAAGGCACCGAGGCCGAGCGCTCGCTGACGCTGCCCTGGGGCGGCGACCGCTGGGGGCGCGATGTGCTCGACAAGGCGATCAAGGGCTCGCAGGTCTCGATCGCGGTGGGCGTGGTCGCGGCGCTCTGCGCGACGCTCATCGGCACCCTGCTCGGCGCCCTGGCCGGCTTCTACGGCCGCTGGGTGAACGACGGCCTCGAGTGGCTCTACAACGTCTTCACCTCGATCCCGTCGATCCTGCTGATCTTCTCGCTCGCCGCGGTGCTGCGCACCGGGGCGTTCGCGCACCTCTTTGCGAGCGGCATCTGGACGGTGGTGATCATCCTCGCCTTCACCGGCTGGACCGGGATGTACCGCCTGGTGCGCGCCGAGTACATGAAGCACCGTTCACGCGAGTACGTGCTCGCAGCGCAGGCGATCGGCGCCTCGGCGGCCTCGCGCATGTTCGTGCACATCCTGCCCAACGTGAGCCACGTGATCCTGGTGCAGCTCTCGCTGCTGGTGGTCGCTTTCATCAAGGTGGAGGTGATCCTCTCCTTCCTCGGCCTGGGCGTGCCGGTCGACATGGTGTCGTGGGGCACGATGTTGTCGGAGGCGCAGACCGAGCTGGTGATCGGCAAGTGGTGGCAGCTCGCCGCGGCGAGCGTGTTCATGGCGATCTTCCTCACCGCCTTTTCGATGCTGACCGACAGCCTGCGCGACGCGCTCGATCCGAAGCTGCGATGAGTACGCTGGTTTCGGTCCGCGACCTGACGGTGTCGTTTGTTACCCGACGCACCTCCTTGGAGGTGGTGCACGGCGTCAGCTTCGAGGTGCGCGAAGACGCGACGCTCGCCATCGTCGGCGAGTCGGGCAGCGGCAAGACCGTCTCGGCGATGTCGATCCTGCGCTTGCTGCCGGAAAACGCCGTCGTCAGCGCGGCGAGCCGCATCGAATATGCCGGCGAAAACCTGCTGACGGCCGGCAGTGCAAGGATGCGCGCGCTGCGCGGCCGCGAGATCAGCGCGGTGTTCCAGGAGCCGATGAGCTCGCTCAATCCCGTCCTCACCGTCGGCGAGCAGGTGGCCGAGGTGGTGAGCCTGCACCGCCGCCTGAGCGCGCGGCAGGCACTCGAGCGCGCCGCCGAGCTGTTCGCCGAAGTCGGCATTCCCGAGCCGCGCGCGCGCCTGCGTTCGTATCCCCACGAGCTGTCGGGCGGCCAGCAGCAGCGCGTGATGATCGCGATGGCGATCGCCAACGAGCCCAAATTGCTCATCGCGGATGAGCCCACTACGGCGCTGGATGTGACCGTCCAGCGCCAGGTCCTGGAGCTGATCGCGCGGCTGCGCAGCCGCCATCGCATGAGCGTGCTGTTCATCAGCCATGACCTGGGACTGGTGGGCGAGATTGCCGACGATGTCGTGGTGATGCGCGAAGGCATCGTGCGTGAAAGCGGGCCGGTGGAGCGCATCTTCCATGCGCCGCAGGACCCGTATACCCGCGCTTTGCTCGCCTGCCGGCCGCGGCTCGACGCCAGGCCGCGGCGCCTGCCGGTGATCGACGATTTCATGCGCGGCACGCCGGCGCCGAGCGCGCCGCTCGAGCGGCCGCCGGACGGCGCACCGGTGGTGCAAGCCAAGGGCCTGCGCAAGGAGTTCCGCCTGCGCACCGGCCTGTTCGCCTCGCGCGCGCTGGTGGCGGTGAAGGACGTGTCGTTCGATGTGGCGCGCGGCCGCACCGTGGGCCTGGTGGGCGAGTCGGGCTCGGGGAAGACCACCGTGGCGATGATGGTGATGCGCCTCATCGAGGCGAGCGGCGGCGAGGCACGCCTCGAGGGCACCGAGCTGCTCGGCCTGACCGCGGCGCAGATGCTGGCGTTTCGCCGCCGCATCCAGATCGTGTTCCAGAACCCGTACGCCAGCCTCAACCCGCGGCGCTCGATCGGCCGTACGCTCGCCGAGCCGATGCGCATCCACGGCTTGGGCGCGAACCAGAGCGAGCGCTACGAGCGCGCGCGCAAGCTGCTCGAGCGCGTCGGGCTGCCGCGCGAAGCGATGGAACGCTATCCGCACGAGTTCTCCGGCGGCCAGCGCCAGCGTATCGCCATCGCGCGCGCGCTCGCGGTCGAGCCCGAAGTGCTGATCTGCGACGAGCCGGTCTCGGCGCTCGACGTCTCGGTGCAGGCGACGGTGCTGAACCTGCTGCTCGACCTGCAGGAAAGCCTCGGGCTCGCCTACCTCTTCATCTCGCACGACCTCGCGGTGGTGAAGTACATGGCGGACGAGGTGCTGGTGATGCGCTCGGGCGAGGTGGTGGAGCGCGGCACGCCCGAAGCCATCTTCCGCAGCCCACAGCACGAGTACACGCGAAAGCTCCTCGATGCCATCCCGCGCGGCATCGAAGGCCGCCACCACTAATCAGGGACAGACCTTGATTTTTTTTTGCCGCCGGAGCACGGCGCACCTCCGGGTTGTTAGCCCAGGGTGTCCACTTTATCGGATGAGGTTCTCCGTCCGTTCCACCTTGAGTTAGACGTTTTCATGCTATAGCGCTCTCTGTGCCATGACGTCAATTTCAATGAGGAACTCCGGCCGTACTAGACCTGCAACCAGAAGCGTTGTGACGGCAGGACGAACCCCAGGCCATCGTTTCATTCGCCTTTCATTCAGCATTGGCAAATCCTCGCGGCGAACAACGTAGTAAGTCAGTCTCACGACATCGGCCATTGTCATTTGACCTGAGCGAAGCACCGCCTCGACATTCTGGATGGCTTGTTCACATTGAGATGCGAAATCGCTGGGCACCGTACCGTCGGCTCGCACGCCGACTTGGCCCGACACGTGCAATTGGCGGGCGTGTCGGAGCTCAGTTTCCACCGCGTGCGAGTAAATCTGCTGGAACTGGGCCGGTACCGGCCACATGTCGGAGGGGTTATGGATCTTCATTCAATCTCCCGGCTGCTACGTGTCGCGTGGACTAACGTCTAACTAGTGTTAGTTGACTGTCCGCCGAAAAAGATTGGTTGACAAGTGGCGGATGCAACAGGGGTCTGACCCTGGACTGGGTTCGGGCTCCGTCCCCGAATTAGCAGTTTTAGGAAGCGGGGATCAGCAGGCGCGCCCGGCGCGCATCGGCGCTGACGCTCACGTCCAGGCTGGCCTGGCCGGCAAACAGGCCCGACAGGCGCTCGCGCACGCCGGCGATGTTGGATTCCGATGCGCTGCCATCGCCGCGCGAATTGCTGCTCACCGAGACTTCCAGCGCCGCATCGCGGCGCCGGGCGTGGATCGCGAGCCGGGTGGCCGAGCGGTCGTCGAGCGCCCAGCGCACCAGCGGCAGGAGCAGCATCGCCGGCATCGGCAGGGCGCGCGTCTCGGGTGCCACCGAGATGTCGAGGCGCGGGCTCTGATCGGCGCGGCTTGCCAGCAGCGCCAGATAGGCCTCGGCGAGCTCCTGCTCACCTGCGACCGTCGGCATTGCCGCGGCGTCGCCGGGGAGTGCCGCCCGCAGGAAGCGGATCAGCGCATCGAGCGCCTGCTGGCCGGCGTGCGGGTCGCGCGCGTAGGCGTGGTCGAGCTCGAGCAGGCTGTCGAACAGCAGGTCCGGGTCGACCCGGCCCTGCATGGCGCGCAGGTCAGCTTCGAGCACCCGGCGCTCGGCGGCGAGCGCTGCGAGCCGCATGGCATGCAGGCGCTCGGACGCGCGCCGGCTGGCCTGCAGCATCGTGTACATGGGGATCAGCAGCATCGACCATCCCGCCGCCACGCTGAAGCCGTGGGCGATGCGATGCAGCTCGTTGACGAATCCGGCCCGATCCTTTCCTTCCAGCGCCAGGGCAATGGACTGCGGCAGCGCGTAAAGCAGCGCCTCCACCGCGAGCGTCGTCACGATCGCCGCAGCGATCACGGCGATCACGATGCGCGCTGCGGTTCCCGCGGACTCGCCGAGCAGGTTCTCGACGGCGACCGCGCAGCCGAGCGCCAGCAGGACCATGCCGAAGTAAATCACCGCCCAACCCAGCCACGGACCGAGCTCGAAATGGTCCATGCCCACTGCCGTGTAACCCGCATGGGTCAGCTGAATCACGAGCGCGAAGGCGAGCGCGATCGAAACGTGGCGCCTGCCGAATCCGGCGAAGATTCTCATGCCGATTCTCGCGTCATCGGCAGCGTAATGATGGCGACGACGCCGCGCGGCGAGTTGGCCTCGAGCCGCAGCGCCGCGCGCTCGCCGTAGAGCGTGGCGAGGCGGGCCTTGATGTTGGCGAGGCCGACGCCCGAGCCGGACGCTTCCACAAACCCGCGGCCGGTATCGGCCACGGTTAGTGCAAGCGCATCGCCGGCGCGCTGCGCGCTGACGCGGATCGATCCGCCTTCCGCGAGGGGCGCGATGCCGTGCTTGATCGCGTTCTCGACCAGCGTCGCGAGCATCATCGGCGGCACGCGCGCCGCCAGCAGCGGCGCGGGCGCATCGATCGAGGTTTCGAGGCGCGCTCCCATGCGGATCCGGTGCACGCCGAGATAGGCGTCGATGAGATCGATCTCCTCGGCGAGCGTGGTCTCCTGCTCACGCATTCTCGGCAGCGCGGCGCGCAGGTAGCGCGCGAGCTGGCCGAGCATCGCACGCCCGGCCGCGGCATCGCTCTGGCACAGGCGGCGCACGTTCGACAGCGTGTTGAAAAGGAAATGCGGCTCGACCTGGGCCTGCAGCAGGCGCAGGCGCGTAGCGAGCTGCTGCGTCTCCAAGGCGCCGCGGCGCAACTCGGCGACGCGGGTTTCCTCCTGCGTCGCCAGGATACGCAGGTAGGAAACGTAGCCGGTCACCAGGATCGCGCCCGCGCCGATCCAGGACAGGAAGACCATCACCATGAAGGTCGCGCCTTCCGAAGCCGGTGTCGCACCAATCGCGTAACGGGTGATCGCGGCGACCACGCAGGCCGCAACCGCCGCAAGCACGGCGACGCCGGAATTCTCGCGGCCGGCACGCCCGGCGGCGTTGAGCACCACGAGCGCCGTCACCAGCATCGTCACCCCGGTAATGAGGAACACCGTCAGGCGCGAGAGCCAGCCCAGGGCGACGTCGCGGGACGCGAGGCCGATCACTCCGCTCGCCGGGGTGAGGACCCATTCTGTCGCCTGGAACACGCAAAACATGGCCACGATCGCGAGCGCGCTCCACGACATGCCGTTCAGCAGGCGCTGCATCTACATCTGCCGGAAAAGCTGCGTGTACGCGTCGCTCACGGGAAGCAGCTCGTCGCGGCGCTTGAGGCGCACCTGCGTGCGCCCGCGCAGGTCGCGCAGCACCCCGGCGATGGCGTTCACGTTGACGATGGTGGAGCGATGGATCTGCCAGAACGACGAGGGATCGAGCTCCTCCAGAAGCTCCTTGATCGGTTTGCGGATCAGCGACTCGCCCTCGGCCGTCACCACCCGGGTGTACTTGCTGTCGGCCTGGAAGTAGCAGACGTCGTCGACGGTGATGACGCGCACCGTCTGCCCTTGCGAGGCGTTGATCCAGCGCAGAAAGCCGCGATTGCCGGCGCCGAGCTCGCGCCACAGGCCTTCCATCGCGGGCGCGGGGTGGCCGATGCGCTCCTTGAGGCGCGCAACGGTGGTGGCGAGGCGTGCCGGCTGCACCGGCTTCAACAGGTAGTCGGCCGCGCCCTGCTCGAAGGCCGCGAGGGTGTGCTGATCGTAGGCGGTGACGAAGACGATGTGGCAGCGGCCGCTCGCCTGGCGCGCGACTTCGAGTCCGTTGATTCCCGGCATGTTGATGTCGAGGAACAGGATGTCCGGGGCGTGCTGCTCCAGCGCCCGGAGCGTGGCGATGCCGTCAGCCGTGGCCGCGACGATGTCGAGCCCCGGCCAGAGCGAGCCGAGCAGCTCGGCGAGCTCCTCGCGCAGCAGCGGCTCGTCTTCGGCGATGATGGCGCGGGCGGTCGGCAAGGCGCATCAATGATCGCACTTCAGAGCGCGCATTTCAGAGCGCTTTGGGCGCCGGGCAGTTGCTCTTGGCAAGCGCGGCGTCTTCGCGCGGGGCAGTCACCACCACGCGCTCGATCTCGCCCGCGGCGAGCGCGGCGCGCTCGGCGCCATCGGCCATTGCGTGATGCAGCCCGGCCAGCGCGGCGCAGTTGATCGCGACGGCGAGGGTGAGGGACAGCAGGCGAGTTCTTGAGGTCATGGTGGTTCTCCCGGCTTCGATAGGGGCAGGTTAGGGGGCCAGCCGCCCCCGGACAATGCCGTTGCGACGAAACGCCGCTTTGGATGACCGAACCGGCAGCGCAGCGGATGAACCGCCCTCGCGTTGCCCAAGCCGGAGGCCGTCGCTATACTCCGCGTCCCGATTTACGCTCAAGGCAGCCAGCACCGATGAACCGCACCGCCAAAGAGATTGCTGACCGCTCGCGAATGAGCGGCGCGACGCGTGGTGCGCCAGTGAGTCGCGGCAAAGACTGACCTGCGGGCCGATCGCCCGCCGGCATTTCGAGGCGGGAGGAAAGGCCAAAAACCTGGTGCTTCCCGCTTCGCGCAACGCGCGACGCGAAGTCGCGCATGGGACCAACGACATGAGCTTCAACGGGCTGTGGCGCAACCGCGATTTCGTGCGCCTGTGGACCTCGCTCACCATCACGCACTTCGGCGGGCAGATCACCTTTCTCGCGCTGCCGCTGACCGCGGCGCTGCTGCTCGACGCGACGCCGCTCGAGATGGGCGTGCTGATCGCGCTCGAGTCGGTGCCGTTCGCGCTGTTCGGTCTGTTCGCCGGCGTGCTGGTGGACCGCGCGCCGAAGCTGCCGATCATCGTCTGGTCCGACATCGGGCGCGGGGCTGCCTTGCTGCTGGTGCCGCTGTGCGCGTGGCTCGGCGTGCTGTCGATGGGCGTGCTCTATGCCGTCGGCTTCCTGATCGGCACCGGGTCGGTGCTCGGCTGGCCGGCCTACCAGGTGTTCATGACCGAGCGCGTCGGGCGCGAGCGCCTCGCCGAGGCGAACGCGAAGATCGGCATCAGCGACTCCGCCGCGCAGCTGGTCGGGCCGGGCCTGGCGGGCGCCTTGATCCAGTGGCTCACGGCACCGTTCGCCATCCTGCTCGACGCGTTTTCGTTTTTCCTGTCGGCGTGGATCCTGCGCGGCATTCCGCCCGATCCGCGCGACGCGCCGAAGATGCGCGCGCGCAGCGTCGGCGCCGAGATCCGCGAGGGTCTCGCCGAGATCTGGCACAACGCGACGCTGCGCGCGCTCGCCTGGTCGATCGCGGTGTGGCAGGTGTTCCGCCACGCCTACTTTGCGGTCGTGGTGCTGTTCGCGGCGCGCGAGCTCGGCTTCTCGCCCGGGCATCTCGGCGCGCTGTGGATGCTGGCGGGCCTGGGCACGCTCGCGGCCGCCGGCGCGGTCGAGCCGCTCAACCGGCGCCTGGGCTTCGGGCCGACGATGCTGCTCGGCATCATGGGCACGGGGGTCGCCTGGCTGATCGTCGGCGCGGCCGGCGGCGGCCCGATCATCGCCACGGCGATTTTCGGCGTCGGGCTCGCCGCCCTGGACTTCAGCGGCATGGTGTTCTTCATCAACTACCTGACGCTGCGGCAGGCCTCGGCGCCGGATGCGCTGCGCGGCCGCGTCATCGCGACAATGATCTGCCTGACCGTCGCCGCAGCGCCGCTCGGCGGCCTGCTCGGAGGCTGGATCGCCGAGCACGCGGGGTTGCGCGCCGCGCTGTTCTTCGCCGGCTTCGGCGCCATGGCCCTCGTGCTGCTGATGGCGTGGCTTTCACCGCTGCTCGCGCTGCGCTCGCTCGAGCAGGCGCAGCCGCGCCGCGTGGAAAGCGTTACCGAAGAGCTCGCGGGGTAGCCCGCGCAGCGCGCTAGGACGGACGAGTGAGCCGGATCACCCAAAGACGCCCGATCGCGCCGGCGCCATCGGTGCCTTGCACGGCCTTGAAGGTCTCGATGGCCTTGTCGTTCTGGCCCGCGAGATAGTAGGCATATCCCAGCTGCAGCCGGGCGTGGTCCGGCCGCGTGAACGTTCCGGCAGTGCGCATGCCCTTTTGCATCATGGCGAGACCCTGTTCGGTCTTTCCGTGCAGCACGTAATTGAAGCCGTCGTTGAAGAGCAACTTGCCGTCCGTGGACGCGGTCTTGCTCTCCTGGGCCAGGTTCTTGCGATCCTCCGCCAGGTTCTTCGCGGCGAGGTCCTTGAGTCGACGGTGGCGGTCGGCTTCCGGTCCGACGCCGAGCAGGCCTGCGGCGTAGCCCTTGTCGATGATTTTCACCGCCTCGGCAGGGAAGCCTTCGATCAGCGTGAGCTGGGCCAGGTCGATGTACTCCTGCGCGCCGCGCATGGTTCCGGTCTCGAGCTTCAATCGCCCCAGATCGATCGCCAGGCGCTCGTTGAAGCCGGTGCGCGAAGTTACGCTGCGCACGACGTTGAGCCAGTAGTCGCGCTTCGGATAATAGGCCAGCAACTTTTCCATCGCGCGTCCGTACAGCAGGTTGTCCTTCGACTGCAGATACGCGTTGGCGAGCAGCTGCAATTGCTCCTCCGTGGGCGTCTTGCCCGCGTGTTCCTCCGCTTCCACGTCGGCAGCGGCTTCCCGCGCCGCAGCGCCGAATTGATTCGACAGGTATAGCGACTGGACGTAGAGCGTGCGGATCGATTTGTCGGTGCCGCCGGAATCGAGATAGCGCTTCGCCAAGGCTGCAGCCTTGGTGTACTCCTTCATCACGTAATACTGCCCGGCGGCGCCGCCGAGCAGCGGGCGGCGCTCCGCCTCCGGCGCCGCGGCAGAGCTAGCAGCTGTCTCCAGCGCCGATGCGGCGACGGCGGCGTCGCCGGCGAGCGCGGCGGCCTGGCCGAGCACGCGCGCCGCGAGATAGGTCTCAAAGGGCGTCTTGTCGGGCACCGCCTGCGCCTCGCGCGCGCGGGCGAGGGCTTCCTTGCCGCGCCTCTGCTTGAGCAGATCGATGGCCGCCTGCAGCGGCTTGCCGACCTCGGGCCGCACCGTTTGAGGCTTGTCCTGCGCGGCCGCGCTCGCCGCGAGCGCGAGCAGTGCGCTGAAGAGCAGGGCGCGCAGCATCAGCGGATGAACTGCTCTTGGCCGACCATCCCGATCTTCGTCAAGCCGAGCCGTTGGGCGGACGCCATGACCATCGCCACGCTGCGATATTTCACCAGCTTGTTCGGGCGCAGGTGCAGCTCCGGCTGGTCGGCGCTCGCCGCGGCGCCGCGCAGGCGGGCTTCGAGCTCGGGCCGGCCGCTCAGCGTTTCGCCGTTCCAGATCAGGGTGCCGTCGAAATCGATATCGATGGTGATCACCTGCGGCGGCGTGATGGGCGGCGGCGGCGTTCCGGCGGGCATGTTGAGCTTCACCGCGTGCGTCTGGATCGGGATCGTGATGATGAGCATGATGATCAATACCAGCATCACGTCGATGAGCGGCGTGGTGTTGATGTCGATCATCACTTCCGGGTCGCGCTGCCTGCTGCCCACGGTCATGGCCATGGCGTTCTCCTAGCCGCCGTGCGGCGGGGGTTCGGTGATGAAGCCGATCTTCAGGATCCCGGCGCGCTGGCAATTGAAGACCACGCGACCGACGAATTCGTAGCGGCCCTCGCGATCGCCGCGAATGTGCACTTCAGGTTGCGGCAGCTTGACCGCGATTTCCTTCAGACGCTCGAACAGCTCCTGGTCCTCGACGAACTGCTTGTTCCAGAACACGTTGCCATCGCGGTCGATGGCAATGACGACGTTCTCCGGCTTGGTCTGCGTCGGCAGGTTGCGCTCGCGCGGCAGGTCGACTGGGATGTTCTGGATGACCACCGGGATCGTAATGAGGAAGATGATCAGCAGCACCAGCATCACGTCGACCAGCGGCGTGGTGTTGATCTGCGAATTCAGCTCGTCGTCGCTGTCCTGCCCTACGGTCATCGCCATGTCAGGCCGCCTTGTGCGGCGTATGGCCGCCGCCGAGCAGCGTCATCTGCACGCTGCTGCCGAAGCGGCGCACGTGCTCCATCGCGACGCGGTTGCGTCGCACCAGCCAGTTGTAGCCGAGCACCGCCGGCACCGCGACCGCGAGGCCGAGCGCGGTCATGATCAGCGCCTCGCCCACCGGTCCGGCCACCTTGTCGATCGACGCCTGCCCGGCGATGCCGATCGCCGTGAGCGCGTGATAGATACCCCACACCGTGCCGAACAGGCCGACGAAGGGCGCCGTCGAGCCCACCGTGGCAAGGAAGGCGAGACCGGTTTGCAGCCGGTTGTTGACCACGTCGATGGCGCGGTCGAGCGTCATGGCGAGCCAGCTATTCAGATCGATTTGCTGCTTGGGCATCGCCGAGTGATCCTTGACCGCGATCAGCCCTTCTTCGGAGATGAAGCGGAACGCGCTATCGCTGCGCAGCGCCTCGACTCCGGCCTGGACGCCCTTGGCGGCCCAGAACTTCTGATCGGCCTCGCGCGCATCCTTCAGCAGGCGCGCCTGCTCGATCAGCTTGACGATGCCGATGTACCAGGAGCCGATCGACATGATGACGAGGATGATGAGCGTGCCGCGCGAGACGAAGTCGCCTTGCTTCCATAGGGCTTCTATGCCGTACGGATTCTCCACCACCGTGCGCGGCCTGCCTTCTTCGATCGCCTGCGGCGCCGCCGGCGCGGGCGCCGCCGGAGCCGGCGCCGCGCTGCTGGGCGGTGCCGCTGCATCCTTCGGTGCCTGCGCGCTTGCCGGCGCCGGCAGGAGCGCCGCGAGGCCGACCAGCATTGCGAGCGCCGACGTTCCCATTGAACGTTTTAGTTTCGGCCAGATGTTTTTCATCTCTTTCCCATTTGAGTGATTAATCCGTCAAGCGCCAGGTGTACACCACCGTCGCAGTGGCACGGGTCGGTGCGCCGTCGGCGCCGACCGCCGGCCGGTATCGGCAAGCGAGAATCGCTTCGCGCGAAGCGTCGTCCAGACGGCGATGGCCCGAGGAGCGCTCGACGGTGCTCTCGATAACCCGGCCCGTCACGTCGATCAGCGCTTTGATCACGACCTCGCCCTCTTCGCCGGCACGTCGCATCGCTGACGTGTAGGGCGGCTTGAGGTCGCAGGAGTTGGCGATGCGCGTCGCAGCCGTGGCGGCAGGCTTCGGCGCCGGCGGCGTCGGCACGAATGCCACGGGCGGCGGCGGCGTGGGGCTTGGCGCGACGCTGATCGTGGGCGGCGGCTGCACCGGCACCTGGATCTGCACTTCGGGCGGCGGGATATAGGGCGGCGGCGGCGTCGCGAGCTTGGGCGGCGGCGGCGGCGGGGTCTTTTCCGGTTCGCGCGGCTTGACCTCCTCGATGATCTTGGTCTCGAGGGGCGGTGCGACGATCTCGACGATCTTGCGCGCCAGGCCGTGCATCAAGGCATAGATCAGCACGATGTGCAGCGCGATCGTGACGACGACGCCGGCCAGTCGCCGGCTGGAAGAGCGAGGATGCGCGTAACTCATGGCTTGCTGCGGGCTAGAAGCTTACGGGGAGTCTATTTGGCCGATGCAAGGGGCCGGATGATAAAGCAAATGGACTGCATCGCCGTCGTTTGCATACTCCCTCCGGAAATGCGCCCTTCTGGGGCGCGAATCGGGTTAAAGCGGCAAGGGCGGTGGGATTGCCACCGCCCTTGCGCGTGCTGCCGAAGCTTAGTTGAACCGGTACTTCAGGCCGGCGGTGAAGAAGCGCCCGACGGCGCCGCTGATGTCCACCGGGTTGTAGCTGATCGCCCCGTAGGTCAGCGGGTCGAGCGGCGCGACCTTGTCGAACAGGTTCTGGATCGAGCCGAACACCTCGAGCTGCTTCGTCGTTCTCCAACGGAAGGACACATCGACCGTGTAGAACGCCGGAATCTTGCAGCCTTGCGGGGCATCTGTGCCGTCGGCGAAAGCGTTGGCGCAGCCAGCCGGATCGTTTTCGAAGAATTTATTTTGCATTGGCCCGCGGTAGTTGTACATCGCGGTCCAGCGCCAGTCGCCGCGGTCCCACGACACCGATGCGTTCACCCGATCCTTCGGCGTGCCCATGCAGTTGGTGACGTCGCAATTACCATGCGTGCCGGCGAACTCGAAAGACGACCCGTCGGGGTCGTGCCGGAGAAAGGAGGTCAGGTGCACCCATTTGACATCGAAGAGCAGGCTGCCAAATCCGCCGAGCTTGAAGCGCTGGCGAATGTCGACATCGTAGCCCTTGACGTCCGTCTGGCTCGAATTGATGTAAGGCGAGCTTACGGCGAGCAGCGTGCCAGAGTTGGGGACGCCAGGGATATTGTTACTACTGTCGCGCACGACGCTCGTGCCGGCCGCCAACGCTTGCCC
>Ga0209131_1001261_pt1 | contig 17534 bp, 16 predicted proteins | sample GraSoi_2013_40cm_FD_185826 | JGI IMG/M metagenome (GOLD analysis project Ga0209131, IMG submission 185826) | Grasslands soil microbial communities from the Angelo Coastal Reserve, California, USA - Sample 9_17_2013_40cm (SPAdes) (version 2) | ecosystem: Environmental > Terrestrial > Soil >...
ACGGCCGAGCCCGGGCAGGCTCCCGGCCAACCCCGCCAGGACTGACCGGCATCAGAGCAGGTCTACCAGCCAGCAGAGACCGACCACCGAAGCCCCCAAGGCCTCGCACCTGACGCCCAACTAACTCCCTGTCGGCGGTCACTGCGAGGCCAGGCCCGGTGGTCTCGGTGGCTGCCGGACGATCTCGTCGTCACCGGAACCTCTCGCCCGCACGATACGTACCTGACTGCATGCCGCAGCCAACTGATAACCCTGCTCGGGCAGGGGCGATCCCGGCAGCCCCGGCGGCCAGGCGCCCTCGAGCACCGCGACGAAGCGCGGAAACCCCCGCTCAAGCGCCGGGACCTTGGAGCTGGATTCAGCGGGCCGGACGATTGAGTCATGTTGGCGCAGATCAGCCTGATCGGCGCTGGTCTCGCCGTTGCCGGCCCGCCCCGGAGGCGGCCTTGACAGAACCCATCGGTGACCAAGTTCGGCAGCTATCGGATTCGGGGGAGGTGTCTGGGGGTCCGCTCAGATCACAACCATTCCCGGACGCGCACAATCGGCCGATCCCAGCGCCACAACTGGTCAACTGGCTGACCTCCCGCTCCGACCCAGAGCTAGCGCCTCCCCTTGGCGGCGACCCGCGAAGTAAAGCCGCCTCATGGCCCAATGGGTCCTTCCGTGAGGTCAGCGACGTCGCCCGCGGCACCGGCATCTTCGACGCAGCCACAAAATCGGCCAGGCGATCATCGGATTCTTTGCCCAGTAAAGGGAACCCCGGCGGTTATCCGCGTAGAGCGCCCGGGTAACAAAGCGGTGTTTGCTCGATCACCTTAAAGGGGGCCCAATGAGTTACGCCAGCCAGCTGCTGGACAGCTACCCGCGCACCTTCAATATTGACGCTGCGGTGCTCGCCGCCACCATCGACGCGCTCAGCGACTGCGCTCAGGCCTGCACGGCCGACGCCGACGATGACTTGAGCGAGCCGAATGTGGCCGAGCTGGTCAAGTGCATCCGCCTGTGCCTAGACTGCGCCGACATCTGCTCTACCACCGCGGGGGTCACCAGCCGCCAGACGGATTACGACGCCAACGTCACCAGGCCTCTGCTCGAAGCCTGCGTGGCCGCCTGCAAGAGCTGCGGCGACGAATGCGAGCGGCATGCCATGATGCACGCGCACTGCCGGGTCTGCGCCGAGGCATGCCGACGCTGCGAACAGGCCTGCGGGCGGCTCATGGACGCTATGAAATAGGCGAGCTTCCACCGGCTCGTCATACCGTGTTCGGACCCGACGCCGGCCGGCAGAGAGGGTCGTCGTCGCGCAGTGCAGGTCGCCAGATCCACGGTTTCGGGCTTAAGTAACACCTGGACGCGGAGCCGAGGCGACGGAGAGGCACCGCAGAGGTGGTGACGGAGGAACTGGCGAAACCGGGAGGGGCGGAGCAGCGTCGGGCACTTCGCCTCCGATCAGCTGAAGCGAGCAGGGAGGCGGCCCTAAGCCTTGCCGCACTGCTCCATGCCCCCGCTTCCGGCATTCGTCGTGCGATGGCTCTGCTGCGACTTCAGCTGTCTATAAGCCCAGGCATCGTCCACTCTGGCGAGTGCTCAGTCAGGTCATCGGGCGCGGTAGGCCGGCTCATGCGAAAGCGCGAGCTTGCCAGGGGCTTGCTGACCCCTCCCGGCTGGTAACCGCATCCCGTTTGGGTGCGGCTAAGCATGGCCTTGCTCACTATCGATCTCGACAATGCGCACCCGTAGGCTTGCTTAGCATGGCCAGAACGCATGGCCGGTGTCCGGCGTCCCTTCAGGAGCCCCCAATGACTTCCATCCTCACGCCATCCAGCGCTACTGACGTCGACGACGGCCCGGCAATCGCCGAACTGCACCGGCAGCACGCCGTGCAGCGCGCGGCCTTCCTGGCCGACCCTTACCCGGACGCGGCGGTACGCAAGGGCCATCTCGGTGCCCTGGCCGGGATAGTGATGGCGCACCGCGATGAGATCAGGGCGGCGATGAGCGCGGATTTCGGGGTCCATCCGGAACTGTTCACCGACTTGGTGGAGGTGGTCGGAGTGGCAGGCCGCGCGGCCTACGCGATGGAGCAGGTCGAGGCGTGGATGGCGGAGGACGAGCGTCCGGCCGAGCCGGCCTTCTTCGGCACCGCCCGCGCCGGCATCCGCTACCAGCCCAAGGGCGTGGTTGGGATTATCGTCCCGTGGAACTTCCCGTTCGACCTGTCGCTGGGCCCGCTGGTCGAGATGCTCGCCGCGGGCAACCGCGTGATCATCAAGCCATCGGATTACACGCCCGCTTGCGCGGCGCTGCTGCGGCGGATGGTGTCGGACACCTTCCCCGAGGACCTGGTCGCGGTGTCCGTGGGAGGCCTGACCCTGGCCAAGGAATTCCCGACGCTGCGCTGGGATCACCTGCTGTATACGGGCAGCCCGGCGATCGGCCGCGAGGTCGCGCTCGCAGCTGCGGACCACCTGGTACCGGTCACGCTTGAGCTTGGCGGGAAGTGCCCGGCCATCCTGGCCGCTGATAGCGTCGACGCCGAGAGTGTGCGCAGCGTGATCGGCACCAAGCTGATCAAGAACGGCCAGATGTGCATCTCGGTCGACTACGCGCTGGTGCCGCGCGCACAAGTGGAGGACTTCGTCGCGCACGCCGAGAGCTACGCCGCACATGAGCTCGCGAACTACGCGTCCTCGCCGGACTGCACCGGCATCATCACGCAGCGGCACCTAGAGCGGATCGACGCGATGATCGACGAGGCGAAGGCCGCGGGGGCCCGGATGGTCTCGCTGGGCGGCGAAGGCGACAGGGCGACCCGGCAGCTGCCGCTGCTCCTCGTTGTCGACCCGCCAAAGGACCTGCGCATCATGCACGAGGAGGTCTTCGGCCCGATCCTGCCGGTCATCCCGTATGACGACCTCGGCGAGGCACTGGCCGATATCAATGCCGGCGAGCGCCCGCTCGGGCTGTACGTTTACAGCAAGGACGGCGAGGTCGCCGAGAGCGTTCTGCGGCGAACCACGTCGGGCGGCGCCTGCATCAACATCTGCGCGCTGCAGGGCGCCCTCCCGGCGCTGGGCTTCGGTGGGATCGGACAGAGTGGCAGCGGCCGCCACCACGGCATCGAAGGGTTCCGCGAGTTCTCCAATCCGCGCGGCGTCGTCGTGCGTGGAACTGGTGACCTAACCGATGCCTTCCTGCCACCCTACGGGCCGCTGGCACAGGCCATCGTCAGCTTCGTCTTCGACAGCGCAGCGCAAGCCGGAGCCGAGGCACCCGAGAACGCCTGAGCCTGTAATGCCATGCCAGCTGGCAGCCTGAGTCGGCCGCGATGCCACCTGGCGAGCCGGGCCAGGCCGCCTGGTGCGCACCCCGGCCGTTTCGTGCTGCCCGCCGCACGCCGGGTCCATCAAGGCAAGCGACTGGACATGCAGGGCATCGCCGACGAGCTTGGCGTATCCAGGGCGACGCTGTTCCGTCATGTCGGCGGCCGTGAGGCGCTGCTGGGCGAGGCCCTGTGGCTGCTGACTGGCACGCTGGACGCTGCAGCATGCGGTGGGAGGCCGAGCGGCCGGACGGCGGACTGGACCAGTCTAGTACTAGAAGAGCCAGCCTACGGGTGAGGTTCAGTGACTGGTGCGGCGTCCGGATGGCCCAGCGCCTCGCCCTGGACCAAGCGCACAGAGCGTATACGCCAGCTCGATCGCGGCGGCAACGGCACGCGCGTAGCCCATCTGGCCGAACGCTGATCGCGGCAGCGGGGGGCGAACGGTGCAGACCCAGTATGTGCGGCCACGGAGTGCGCAACATCCAGGCCGGCGCCCACCACCACCGCCCGATACCGACCTGCATCTGTAGGAGCTCATTGATTCGAATACTTCTGTCGCGTCCTGGACACCGTGTCGAGGTTCGACCTATACCGGCCGATGGTAAGTCCATCCTGGTCCGGCCTGGTGTGAAGGGCTCTGCGTCGCGGTGACGCACAGCGGAGCGACCCTGGGCGCGCATCTGGCATGGCTCATCGACGCCGAGTGACCACCGGCGCGGTCGCCGCAGACTGGCTCCGCAGATCGGCGGGCGAACCCAGCTGGCGGAAAGCCCGCGTGCCCGTAGACAGGCGCCAGACTGGAGGCCGTCGCGCAGCTTCTAGATGCAGAACTGACCTCACCAGAAGTATGTGTCGCTCCCCGCCGGGAAGACCGACGGTGGGAGCATCTCCTTGCTCCTGTAAGCCAGCTTCCCGGTCGGTAGCCTCCAGCGGTAACCGAAGAGAACGTCTTTCGCCTTTGACCGTGGGACTGCTGCTAACTGGCCGCTGGGGCGCAAAACGCAGCCACACGGCGGTATGGCCGGCGGCGGCCGGCAGGCAAGCTGAATGCGTACTCGGAGCACTCATCGGACCCGAAGCAAATACGGTGGGCCGGCGCTGCGTACCGTCGTGCGCGGTACTGAAACCATGAGCAGGAGGACGACATGAGCACCGGGGAGGGAGGACCCGACGAGTCGCGCAGGGACGTGACTAATGGGGCACGGCAGAGGGCCGGCGCTGGGACCGCTTTCCGCCGCATACTCGCAGGCAGTTCCGCCGCCATCGCAACCATGCGCAGCAAGGCATCGTCAGGCTCCCTTTCCGCTCTGGTGGAGGCCCACGTCCCGCCGGCGTGGCGGCGTCCGCGGCGGTTGATGCTCGTGGGTGCCTTGCTGCTGGCCGTCGTCGTGCTCATCATCACGACAAGGCCCGCGGCCACCCCGCGCCATCCAGCACCAGGCACGACGGTCTTCCCGATTGGCCACCAGGTGGTGCTGCGGTTGGTCCACTCGACGGGGAGTGTGCATCTGAGGGCCGGGCCGGATGGCCAGGTCAGCATCACAGAGCACCGGAGCGGCTTCACCGGTGCCATTCACACTAGCTACCGGCAGCAGGGAGATGTGATTACCCTCACCGTCTCGATCGGCAGTGGCCTCCCGGCGGCCACGTGGGTGGACTTCCAGGTGGCGGTACCACGGGACACGAGCGCGAATGTCCATGTCGCGGCGGGTACGCTCAAGGCAACTGGCCTCACCGGCAATTTCGTGCTGCACGACACCAACGGATCGATCTCGGCGGCCAACGTCAGCGGCGCCGTCGCGCTGCAAACGGCGAGCGGAGCCATCAACACGAGCCACGTCAGGGGCCAGGTCAGCGCCATCACGGACAACGGGACCATCACGACGATCTCGACACGCCTGCGGGGGCACTCGCTTGTGCAGGCGCAGACCGGCACGATCAACTTCCACGGCAGCCTGGACCCAGGTTGTCACGCCGTATTCAGGAACACTAACGGGGCAATCGGCGTCACCTTGCCGAGTGGTTCGTCGGTCCTTGTGAACGCACGGACTCCCCATGGGTCGATCAACTCCGAGTTCCCGGCTGTGCACGTGGTCTCTCATGCGAAGGGGCGGGTCGCCAAAGGCCGCATCGGGCGGGGCGCGCCGGCTCGCCTTAGCATCCAGACCATGGGCGGCTCGATCGATCTCAACCAGCGGAGCTGACTACTATGCGTGACCTCCTCAGATGAGGGCACCGCTCGAGAAGGACCGGCGGGCAGAACTGTGGACTGACAGCACTGCCGTCACCCATCCGCCGTCACGCATTGTAACGGAGAGCGAACGCTATGGGTTAGCAGCACCTGCCTGCCGTTCGTCTCGATGGTGCCGCGGATTGGGCCCGTCCGAGTGAGAGTCAGGTCATCGGATTGCTCGCACATCGCAACCGTTTGCGCGGCGTGGGGTCAGGTGCTGGGTCGACGACGGCCTTTCGCCGTAAGGCCGCCCATTGACGCCGAGAATAGAATCTGATATCTAAAACATCAGATTACTCGGTTACTCAGAGCAGATGTCCGGGGTTCATCTCGCGGAGAGCGTGCCCGGTGAGTGGCGCTCGGTCATCGCAGGCTGGAGGTACCGCAATGGCCCAAGCGACCGACGAGCTGAGCGTCTTCGAGGGCGTGCGGCCCACCCGCAGCGGCGATCTGGCTCTGGAAAGCCAGGGAATGGCCCCGATACCGGAAGACAACCGGTATGGCGGTGTCCACCGCATGTTCACCGTCTGGTTCACGCCCAATATGGAGCTGTCCGGCGTATTCACCGGCACGTTGGCCGTGCTGTTTGGCCTCGGGTTCCAACTTGGCCTTGTGGCCATCGTCCTGGGGACGATCATCGGTTCCTTGCCGGTGGCGATCCTGTGCACCTGGGGTCCGAAGACCGGTACCGCCCAAGTTCCACTTGCCAGATTGCCGTTCGGCAAGAGCATCGTCGTGCCTGGTACCGTCCAATGGCTGTCGTCGATCGCATGGGATGCCCTCGTCGGCCTGTTCGGGGGAGAGGCTGCTCAGCTTCTGTTCCATGTCCCGTTCTGGCTCGGCGTCGCGATCGTCCTGGCGCTCGAGGGCGTCGTCAGCGTCTACGGCTACGAGTTCGTGCACCGGTTGCAGGTAATAGGCTCGGCAATCTTGATCGTGCTGTTCGTGGTCCTCACAGTGCGAATCTTCCAGCACCACATCGTTCTGGCGCATAACACCCTGCATGGCGGAGCGCTGGCAGGTGCCTTCGTGCTGATGGTGACGGTCTCGCTCAGCGCCGGAATTTCGTGGGCAACATACGCCTCCGACTACAGCCGGTACATGAAGCCAACGTCATCCAGGAAGTCCATTTTCTGGCTCACCCTGGCCGGACTTACCGCCTCATACGTGTGGGTCGAGACGATCGGGCTGGCCGGTGCCAGTGTGCTTGGCAACCAGACCGCCGCGGGTGTGCGGACGCTCATGGGCGGAGGCACGCTCGGCGTCCTAGCGCTGATCGCCATCGTATTCGGGGCAATCGCTTCCAACTCGATGAACGACTACACCGGATCGCTCGCCTTCCAGGCCCTCGGCGCCCGCGTGAAGCGGCCGATCATTGCCGCAGTCGTGGCGGTCCTGGCATTTGCGGCCATCCTGTGGATGAACGCTGGCAATACCTCGGGCAAGTTCACCAACCTATTGCTGTTCATCGGCTACTGGATCGCGCCGTTCTGCGCCATCGTGCTCATCGACTGGCACTACGACAAGGACAAGTACACGCCGGGCTTCCTGCGGATAGCTCTGAACTTCCGGAACCTGCGTAATGGCTGGGCGGCGATCGCGGCGTTCCTGGTGGGCTTCGCGGCGATGGTTCCGTTCATGGACACATCGATCATCGTAGGACCGGTCGCCAAAGCGCTGGACGGCGCTGACCTCGCCTTCTACGTCGGATTCGTCGTCGCCGGGGTCTTGTACTACATCCTCAGAAAGAGCGTGCGAGATCCAGCGCCGGCACACGTGGCTGACGCCTCGGTCGGGCTGGCCGCACAGGCAGCAGCCCCTGGCGGCCACAAGGAATAGGACTGCGCCGACTGCTGACGCCTGGGCTTCTCGGCCGGCACTTCGGCATCGGCGATTCAGCTGCCGCGCGTGAACATGCGCTCACAACATTCAGTCCCGCTCGGCAATTTGACATGGAGGAAGCGCTTGACATATAAGATCTAATATCTGATGTTTGAGGTGACCGGATGACCGTCGACATCGCTGACCCGGCGTTCCCCGTTCCCGTTGTCGACTCCATTGACCTGGACCGCGCGGTGGAACTCGTCCAGCAGGTGTGCCGCATTCCCAGCGTTCTGGGCGAAGAGGCAGCGCTTGCCGAATTCCTCGCGGCGGTCATGCGCGACTCTGGCTTCGAATCGGTTGAGCTGCAGCCCGTGCTTCCTAACCGGCCAAATGCCATCGGCGACGTCAGTTTCGGTTCTGGGCCGCGGGTGGTGCTGACCGGCCACCTCGACACCAAGCCCGCTTCCATCGGCTGGGAGCGCGCTGACCCAATTTCAGGGGACCTCATCGACGGCGCCGTCTATGGCAACGGCGTCATGGACATGAAGGCCGCGCTGGCCTGCCAGATCGTCGCGATCGAGGCGGTCCGGGCCAGCCAGCTGCCGTTGTCCGGCACGCTGGCAATGGCTGCGGTCGCGGACCATATGGGACAACAGGCAGGTTCCATCGCCTACTTCGACACCCACCCGGCGGACCTGTGCGTCCTCGGCGAACTGACAAATAATGAGGTCTGCCTCGGGCATCGCGGCCGGTACTACTTTGACGTCACCGTTCATGGCCGCTCGGCGCATACCTGTCACAAGTACTCAGCCGTGAATGCAAACGTGCTGGCCGCGCAAGCGGTGCTGGCGCTTGACCGCTCCCGCCTGGAACCTGGCCTGCCGTTCGAAGTTACGGAACTCTTCGGCGCTGAGACATTTATCGTTCCAGGGCGCATCTACGGGGGCCTGGCTCCTGGCGGCCCGTCGATGATCCCGGACGAGTGCGTCATCCGAGTCGACTGCAGGCCGCAGCCAGGAGTGACAACGGAGGAGGTACGCGCGGAGATCGATCGCTGCCTCGCGGAGGCTACGGCCGCGGACCCGCGCTTCACCGCGGATGTCACGCTCTCCGATGTCAAGCGCGCATATCTGGCCAGGCCCGGGGATGAGGTCATACGCCTGATGTCTGACGCCGTTCGTCTGGTCCGCGGAGAAGAACCACGACTGGTCACCGAGAACTGGCTCGGCGACACGGCAAGCTTTGGCGACAAGGTCCCGACGGTGATCTTCGGTCCGGGCGGCCCGCCGGTCTACTGCCCAGATGAGCATCTGTCGATAGAGGACATTCACGAGGCGACGAAGGTATACGCGACGTTCGCGGCGCTCGCCCTCGCGGGCCGGTCCGACCCGGCTGCCGACCAATCCGCCGGCCCGTCGGCTATGTCCTAGGTGTGCCATGGCCGGTAACCGTTTCGACAGACTACTCGATCAATGCCTTGGTGTCCGCGCCGGCGAGCAGGTCGTGCTGCTGACCGATGGCGCAACCGATGCGGGTGTGATAACCGGGCTGCTCGAGGCCGTATCGACCCGTGACGGGATCCCGCTTGTTGCGCGCATTCCAGCTCCGGGGCTTCCAGGCGCTGAGCCGCCCGGCGCGGTGGCGGCGATGATGCTGGAATCCGGCGCGGTTATCGAGCTGACCAGCCTATTCATCGGATCGAGCCTGGCCCGCAGGAATGCCAGTGCCCGCGGAGTTCGTTATCTGGCCATGCCTGGGGTGGTGCTTGACACGTTCCGGCCTGGCGGGCCGCTGGACGTTGATTTCGAGCAGCTCCGATCTGAGGCAGAACGGGTGGGGCGGGCCTGGAACACGGCCCAGCAGTTCCGCCTTAGCACTCCTGGTGGCACTGACCTTCGGGGCTCGGTGGCAGACCGTCCCGGCCGGGTCCTGCACGGCATAGCGACTGAGCCTGGCGCCTACATGGCACCACCGGACGTCGAGTCCGGGACAGCCCCGGTTGAGGGCACGGCCTCCGGTGTCGTCGTCGTCGACGGGGACCTGCTATTCATGGGCCGCGGTCCGCTGCGAGAGCCAGTGGTGCTACAGGTAGACGACGGGCAGGTCGCGGGGATTGAGGGTGCCGAACGCGACCGGCTGATCCGGATGCTCGAACGATGCGCGGACGCGCGGATGTCCAATCTCGCCGAGGTATCGGTAGCCTTCAACCCGGCAGGCACCATCTGCTCCGTGCCGATGGAGACGGAGTCCACGCGGGGCTCCGCGCACGTCGCACTGGGGAACTCGATCGCCTACGGAGGTCTGGTCAACGCTGTCGCGCACCTGGACTGCGTGATGCGCGATGCCACGCTCGAGCTTGACGGCCGCGCCGTGATGATCGAGGGGACCGTGCAATGACGCGGCCACGGATACTGCTAGCCAAGCCGGGCCTGGACGGGCACGACCGAGGGATCAAGGTCGTCGCCATGGGCTTGCGAGACGCCGGCGCTGAGGTGATCTACCTCGGGCTGCGGACGACCGTGGCGCAGATCGCTGCGGCCGCCGCGGACGAGGACGCCGACATCATCGGCATCTCGGTGCTCTCCGGAGCGCACCTGGAGATAGCGCGGCAGCTGCTAGCTGCGATGAAGGCCGCCAGCTTGGACATACCGCTCGTGGTCGGCGGGACGATCCCGCCCAGCGATATTGCGGTTCTGCTGCGCCTTGGGGTAGGGCGCGTGTTCGCCACTGGCACCGCGCTGCCCGACGCCGTCGAGGGCATGCTTCGGCTGGCCCGCTCGCGGGCGGCGGTCCCGTGACCGCTCGGGCGGAGGCTGGCCGCGAGGATACGGCTGTCCCGGAGCTCATGGTGGGCCCGGTCATGGCCGGCCCGGAGGTGACGACCGGCCCGGAAGTGACGACCGACTCGGGCATCCCGGTTGCCGCGGTTTACACGGCGCAGGATGTGGCCGGCGGTCCAGAGTCCCTCGCCAAGCGCCTCGGGCTACCTGGCGAGCCGCCGTTCACCAGGGGCCCATACGCCTCCATGTATCGGGGGCAGCTATGGACCATGCGCCAGTTCGCTGGCTTCGGCTCGCCTGAGGAGACCAACGCGCGCTTCGGATTCCTGCTGAGCCGGGGCCAGACTGCACTATCGGTAGCGTTTGACCTGCCTACTCAGCTGGGCTACGACTCTGATCACGAGATGGCGCGGGCCGAGGTAGGGCGAGTGGGTGTGGCCATCGATACCGCCGATGACATGGCGGACCTCTTCGCGGGGCTGCCGCTCGGCCAGATCTCGGTGAACTTCACTATTAACGCCACCGCACCGATCATCCTCGCCATGTACCTGGTTGCAGCCGAGCGCGAGGGGATCCGGCCATCCCAGCTCACCGGCACGCTTCAGAACGACATCCTCAAGGAGTTCCTGGCCAGGAAGGCGTACGTATTCCCGCCCGGTCCGTCGATGCGGCTGGTGGCTGATGTCGTCGAGTACGCATCTGACGTGCTGCCTCGCTTCAACCCGATATCAATCACCGGCTATCACGCGCGGGAGGCGGGCTGCAACGCGGTGCAGGAACTCGGCCTCGCGATGGCCTCAGCCATCGCCTACTGTGATGAGTTCATCGACCGGGGCCTGAAATTCGACACGTTCGCGCCGCGCTTGTCGTTTCACTTCGCGACCACCCTCGATCTGTTCGAGGAGGTCGCCAAGCTTCGCGCTGCGCGGCGGCTCTGGCATGACATCGCGACGAAACGGTTCGCGGCGTCGGACCCGGCAGCGGCTCGGCTCAGGTTCTTCTCGGGGAACTCAGGGACTACGCTCACGGCGCAGCAGCCGCTGAACAATGTGATCCGCTCCACGATCCAGTGCTTGGGCGCCGCTCTCGGCGGTGCTCAGTCGATCCATGTCATGGGGTACGACGAGGCGTTCGAGATCCCCAGCGAGGAGGCTGTCACCCTGTCCCTGCGCACACAGCAGATCATCGCACTCGAAACGGGAATAGCTCGCACTGCCGATCCACTCGCGGGGTCCTATTTCGTGGAGCACCTGACCGACGAGATCGAGGCTAGGGCGCGGTCTGTGCTGACCGACATCGAGGAAAGCGGCGGAGCGGTCCGCGCGCTCGAGATCGGCCTTCCGCAGCGGTGGATCACCGAGGCCGCCTACCAGGTCGAGCGGGACGTGGAATCGGGAAAGCGGCCCAAGGTGGGCGTGAACGTGTACGTCAGCGAGGGGGACCAAGAGGCTGGACGGGATATGGAGCTGTTCCAGCCTGAACCGGGGATCGCGGAGCGCCAGATCGTCAGGCTCCGGCGGCGGAAGGCTGGTCGTGACCGAAATGCCTGCGACGCGACATTGCGGCACCTGGAGCAGGACACGGCGGACGGGCGGAACGTCATGCCGTCACTCATCGAAGCTGCCAGATCCGGTGCGACCGTCGGTGAGATGAGTGACGTCTTCCGGCAGGCGTTCGGTGAATTCCGGGAGCCCTCGCCGTGGTGATGCTGCCGGAGCCGGCACCATGGTGAGCGGAATGCTCGGCGGAATGCGCGTGCTCGATCTCACCCGGTTCGTGGCCGGATCACAGGCGACCATGTTGCTGGCCGCCATGGGCGCCGACGTCGTCAAGATCGAGGTGCCTCCCGGCGATCCGTACCGCTGGCAAGGGACCGATCAGATAAACGGGGAATCCGCGCTCTTCATGGCGCTGAATTCGGGCAAGCGGAGCGTTGCCATCGACTTTCGAAAGCCGGCCGGGCGCGATGCGCTCGAGCGGGTGCTCGCCTCGGCAGACATGCTGGTAGAAAATTCCCGACCGGGCAGCCTCGCACACAACGAACTGGACTGGGAGTCCGTGCACGCCCGTTACCCATCACTCGTTTACGGGTCCATCTCCGGCTACGGTGACGTCGGTCCTGATGCGGGCAGAGGCGGATTCGATCTTATTCTGCAGGCGGAGAGCGGCGTCATGAGCGTGACCGGCAGTCCGGAGTCGGGACCAGTCAAAGTCGGAGCACCGGTGCTCGATGTCGGTGCCGGCCTGAGTTGCGTGATCGGGCTCCTTGGCGCCTGGATCGAGCGCCAGCGGACGGGACTGGGCCGCCTGGTCTCGGCCTCGCTGCTGGAGTTTGCCTTGACCAGCCTGGGCACCGTCGCCGCGGGTGCCATGGTGTCCGGCGAGGTGCCCGGCTTGCTCGGAACCCATTCGCCAACCTTCGCTCCCTATGGCGGGTTTCGTACCGCGGACGGCTGGCTGGTGCTGGCCGGCGCGGGCTCAGAGGACCTCTGGGCGCGGACATGTCGCGTGCTCGGGCTGGAAAATCTCCTGGCCGACGAGCGGTTCATCGACAACGCCCGGCGTGTGGCGCACCGGGACGAGCTCACCCGCGAGATCGAGTCGGCCATGACAACAATGCCGACCGCGCGTTGGCTCGCCCGTTTTGAGGAGGCCGGGATACCGGCCGCCGAGGTCCAAGATCTCGGCCAGGTGCTGGCGCGTCCTCAGCTCGCGGCGTTGGGGTCGGTCCAGGAGCTTGAGCACCCGACGGCGGGGGCCTACCGGCTGCTCAGCCCGCCGTTGAGGATCGACCGGGAGATGCTCAGGTACCCGGCGCCGGCGCCGGTGCTTGGCTCGGACACCCGAGTTGTGCTCGCCGAGGCTGGTCTCGCTGCCGCCGACATCGACCGCTTGGTAAGCCAGGGAATGGCTGTGGCGGCGTGAACACAGCGGCGACCGCGCATGACATGGCCGCGATAGTGCTCCGCCGCACGACCGAGCTCGCCAGGATCGCAGCCCCAACCGGCGCTGAGCAGCATCGCGCCGAGCGGGTCCGGCGCTGGTGGGCGGCGGATGGATGGTCGCCAAGCACCGACGCCGTCGGCAATGTCTGGGCTCAGGTCACCGGGGGGCACGGTCCCGGATTGCTGGTGTGCGCCCACCTCGACACAGTTTTCGGCGCGGATGTGGCGCACGAGGTCCGCGCCGCCAGCGGGCGGCTATGGGGGCCTAGCGTGGGGGATGACAGCGTTGGGGTGGCCGCACTGTCAGCCGGGGCCAGCGTCGTCCGGCACGGTCGGGGAACGGGTCCGTTCTGGATCGTGGCGACGGTCGGCGAGGAAGGTATGGGCAACCTCACCGGGATTCGGCACGCGATCGCCACAGTGACGAATCCGCTGTCGGCTGTGATCGCCGTCGAGGGCAACTACCTGGGACGGATTGTCACGACAGGTGTCGGATCGGTTCGGCTGCGAGTCCGCTACCGTGGGCCCGGCGGGCACGCCTGGGAACTGGCCGACGCTCCGAGTGCGGTGCATGCCGTTGCCCGCGCTGCCTCGATCATCGCCGGGCTGACTGTGCCCGGCGCACGCTGTAGCGTCAATGTCGGCGTCATCGGCGGCGGCGAGGCGATCAACGCCAGGGCCCGGGACGCCTGGTTTGAGGTTGACCTGCGCGCCGATTCGATGCGGCCGCTGCAGGAGCTTGAAGATCAGGCCAGTCAAGTCATCCGCGATGCCCCGCCAGGACTTTCGGTCGAGGTGGAAGACCTCGGGCGGCGCCCGGCTGGAAGCATCTCGGTGTCCAGCCCGATGGTGCGGGCCGCCATTGCGGCTCTCGGAAACTCGGGGATCGCGGCCCAGATCAGCGCGGCGAGCACGGACGCGAATGCCGCTTACGAGGCTGGCATCCCGGGCCTTGCTATTGGCGTCACTACTGGCGCGGGCGAGCACACCCCAGCGGAGTGGATCGAAACGGCCCCGGTCGCCACGGGCTTGACTGTGCTCGCTGAAACTATCGAGCTCGTCCGGGAGGGGCGGGAATGACCAGCCCAAAGTCTGGCGTGGTCCTGCAAGGAGTAGACGAGCCGAGCGCGTTTTGCGGCATGGTCGAGGAGATCGACAGCCTCGGGTTCGACCACCTATGGCTTACTGACTCATCGCTGCACGCCCGCAACTGCTACAGCTACCTCACCCTGGCCGCCGGCCGAACCTCCAGGCTGCTGCTCGGCACTGCGGTAACCAACCCGGCTACCCGCCATCCGGCGATCACCGCTGCCGCTGCCGCCACAGTGGACGAGATCTCTGGCGGCCGGTTCGCCCTCGGCATTGGCACCGGCGACCGCCCGCTTCTCGCGCTGGGACGCAAGCCCAGCACGCTGGCGAGCCTCGAAGCGGCGGTTGACGGGATTCGCCGGTTGTGGCGCGGAGAGCAGGTGGACCTCGCGTCCGGTGATTTCGAGATGGTCGGTGCTCACCTCCGATTCCCGGCACGGGCCGACATTCCTGTGTTCATCTCCGCCAGCGGCCCGAAGACGCTCGAGCTGGCGGGCCGGATCGCTGACGGTGTGATCCTCCTGGTGGGGCTATTCCCCGAGGCACTGAAGTGGGCCATCTCCCATGTGGCTCGGGGCGCGGAGGCCGTCGGCCGGCCGCGTCCGCACGTGGCCGTCTTCGCCTACGGCGCCGTGGACGAGGACGAGGACGCGGCGCTGCACACCGCCCGCTCCATCGCTGCATGGTTCCCGCAGACCGCGCCGCACATCTGCGATCTGGCCGGCCTGCCACACGACGTGGCGGACCGAGTCCGGGCCGGCTACCAGGGCGGGGAATTCCAGGAAGCGGCTGCGGCGGCCGGCGAACTCCCGGACGAATATGTGCGGAAAGTCGCGCTGGCCGGAAGCCGCGAGCGCGCCGCCGGGCAGATCCGGGCGGCACTCGAGGCAGGCGCCGATTCCGTGCATGTCTTCCCGCTTGGGAACCGGCGGATGAACACCGTGCGGGCCTTCGCGGAAGCCTGGTCGGCCACCGTTGGCCAGCCAGCCTCACGAGAGACAGCGTCCAGGGGCGGTATCTCAGATATCGAACAAGAGATTTCCTAGAATAGATTTGAGCGAAGACCATGCACGAGGGAGCGCCGTGGCGAATCCTGAGACAGCCTGGCGGGTGATGGGCCTGCACCATGTCGCGTTCGCGCACGGCTGTGACGACACGCCCCGGACGGCGGCTGACCTGCTTGGCATCTCGTTCGCTCACTGCGAGTCCGCCCCTGGATTTGTTGAGCGAATGCTTCCGGTCGGAGATGCCTACCTTCAGTTCCTTGAAGCAACGGGTCCGGGGGACGTCGAGCGCTTCCTTGAGCGTCGCGGACCGGCGCTGCACCACGTTGCGCTCGAGGTGTCAGACCTTGATGAGGCAATCGCCGACCTGCGTGGCCGGGGAGTGCGCATGGCCGATGAGGCTCCTCGGCCCGGCGGGTGGGGAACGCGGATCGCGTTCGTCCATCCTGCGGCCTGCGGCGGGCTGCTGCTCGAGCTGGTGGAGTCGTCACCGGTCTCGCCGGCAGGCCCGCGAGAGTCGATAGCAGGGAGGTCCTAAGGTGGTCGCGCGCTCAGCTGGTAACGATGCGGCCCGCGCGGGCTCACTTTTCAGCGGTCACCATGACCGCCGGAAGGTGACCGACTGGGTTTACGAGGAACTCAAGGAGGCGATCGTAAGTCTCCGGCTGCCGCCGGGGCAGCCGCTGCGGGAAGCGGCCCTGGCCGAGCAGCTCGGCGTGAGCAAGACGCCGATCCGCGAAGCCCTCTCCCGACTGCAGCAGGACGGCCTGGCCGAGACCACCTCGTTCAAAGGCGCCGTGGTCACCGGCTACTCGCGGCAGGATCTGGTTGAGATATACGAGCTACGTGAGCTGCTTGAAAGCTCCGCTGCGCGGCTGGCGGCACAGTCGATGAGCGACGCGGACCGAGCTCGCCTCGACCAGATCTTGATCGAGAGCCGCGCGCTCTGGGACGGATCCGATCCAGTCAAGCTCGCTGCGCGGATCGCGGAATTCGACGTCGTACTGTTCGACCAGGTGCAGAACGGCCGCATCAGGGCCTTGATCGAGAACCTGCGGGCGCACATGACGCGCATCGGCGAGCTCACCGCAGAGATACCCGGCCGCATACAGACCTCGGTCGATGAGCACGAGAAGATCGTCGAAGCGATTGCCGCCCGCGATCCCGATCTTGCCGAGCAGCGGATGCGCGAGCACATTCACAGCGTCCGCGATGAGCAACTGCGCGCCTTGGAATGACCCAGGGGTCCGCCCTTGACTTGGCGGATGGTATCTGATGTGCTGCATATTATGTTCGGCCATGGAAGTCGGTCGGTGGTCTCCGATTGCCTGCGCGAGCGGGGCAAGTCGGTATGGATGGCTGCCACCAGCCATCCCATGGTCCGGCAGATCGGCGACGGCACGCTGCCTCACGAGTCCTTCCGCCGCTACTTCGAGCAAAATATCCTGTACCTAGAGGATTACGCGCGGGCGATTGCCCTGATCACCGGGAAAGCACCGGACCTGGCCGCCGTCGGCGTGCTGACCCGGTTCCTGCAGCAGATCGTCGGGACCGAGATCCCGGCGAACATAGCCTTCCTCGCTCGGCTGGACGGATCTCCTAGCGCAACAGAGGCGTCCGTTATGTTGCCTGCCACCTACGCGTACACGCGGCACCTGTTGTACTGCGCGGCGCAGGGCAGCTGCGCCGAGGGACTAACGGCGGTGCTGCCGTGCCAGTGGAGCTACGGGGCCCTCGCCGGTCCGCTCATGGCGTCGCTGCCGGCCGATCCGGTGTATGCCGACTGGATCCGCATGTTCGGGAATGCCGATTACGGCACGCTGGTGGATGAGACCACCGGCTTGCTCGACCGCCTGGCAGACCCGCACGACGATAGGGGCCTGCAGCGCCTCGCGCGGGTCTTCGATACTTCCACCCGCTACGAAGTGCAGTTCTGGGATATGGCCTACGGCCTGCCTGCCAGCCATGGCGGTGAGCCGGGGAAGGAGCATGCTCAATCATGCGTGCTGCCCGAATCTTCGACGACCTGAGCCTGCGCCTCGATGAGGTGGCGGTGCCGGTGCCCGGCCCAGGGCAGGTCCTTGTGCGGATCCGAGCCGCTGGAGTGTGCGGAACCGACCTGCACATTCTGGACGGCATGATCAAGCCAGACCCGTATCCGATGACTCTTGGCCACGAAGCGGCCGGGGTGGTGGAGATGGCAGGTGACGGCAGCTCGATGTCGTCCGGCGACCGGGTGGCGGTGTACAACAAACTGTTCTGCGGCTGGTGCAAGCAGTGCCTGGCTGGCCGACCCAACGTCTGTGACACCTTGCCAGGGCAGCTCGGCTT
>Ga0209131_1001263_pt1 | contig 17527 bp, 22 predicted proteins | sample GraSoi_2013_40cm_FD_185826 | JGI IMG/M metagenome (GOLD analysis project Ga0209131, IMG submission 185826) | Grasslands soil microbial communities from the Angelo Coastal Reserve, California, USA - Sample 9_17_2013_40cm (SPAdes) (version 2) | ecosystem: Environmental > Terrestrial > Soil >...
GAGCTTCCACGTCAGACCCGCTATTGAACGGCATGGTTAAAGTATGTTTCCCCGTGAGTGTCATAAAGCACCTCGTTGACCAGAGTCTGTACTCTTCGGCCCCGTGCCCGTTGTCAGCGCAGTCGGCGTGGACGCCTTCCCTAAGAAAACGTTTGTGTCCCCTTCCTTTTCCGCGCTCTTCTCGATTTCGATTGAGCCCTTGAAGTATGCTCCGTCTTCGATGACGATCTGCGCCGTCGTCAAATCCCCGTTCACCGAACCGTCTTTCTTGATCTCGATCTTGCCCTTCCCACGCACGTTCCCCTTCACGCTTCCATAAACAATCACCTCGCGAGCTATTACGTCGGCTGTCAGCTTCGCTGTCGCTCCTACTGTCAGTTTCCACTCAGCGATCTGGACCAGTCCTTCCACCGTGCCATCGATGTGCAGATCCTCGTTGCCGGAGATTTCGCCTTTCACATGCAGGTTCGAACCCAGCCGCGACGTCGCACGTTCTACCATCGCTCCCGTTGGATGCATCACATCTTTGTTCGTCTTGGTCGTTCCTTCCCCAGACGTCGGAGCGAGCTTTGTCGGCTGGTTCGTTTGCAAATTTGTCGGTACCGAGTTCGCAGCCTGCGGGGCAACCGATTTCTTCTTATCCCACATCGGATCTCCCTAGGGACAGCGCCGCACAGCTGACAAGTTGAGTCGGAGCCGCAACTTTTCAGGTCTCATCTCTGGTTACTTGATATACATCGCTGAACATCTTCCCGTTCGCCTTGAACGTACGTCCCGGCTGTTTTCTCCATTTCTTAAACAGCTTCGGATTGTTCTTCAATTGTAGTAATGCAGACGCAACCACTTCTGCGCTTGGCACGTTTGGGTCGCTGGCAACAGAAAAGCACGTCGATTTGTCCCGGCGTGAGATAAGACGCACGAATTTATAGTCCACTAGGAAGTTCTTATGCCCGGCTGCGAGCCAGTAACTATCACCACGAACTCGCTGAGCTCCAGTTAATGTGGCGATGCGCTTCAGGTACTCCGCTGCGCGCTGGGCGGGCGTGCATTTCGTTTGCATTCTCATCGCAAGTCGATTACTGCGCGGAGCTGAAGGCCTGTCCGTCGGCCTTAAACGCCCCGGTCTGAGCGGCCCACTTGTCAAACAACGCTGGATTGTTCTTCAGTTGCAGCAGTGCGGTAGCAATATGCTCGGATTTTGGCATTTCTTTTTCAGCGGCATAAAAGCAGGTTTCTTCGTATTCGCATTTTGGACCCGTCACGTCTCGCATCCTCCGAACATATCTATCGCGCACGTGGAATCTAGTTGTGCCGAGATCTAGGACGTAGCAACTACCCATTTGCGTGGCGCCGGTGAGGGCAATGATGTGGCGCAGATACGTTTTCGCGCAATTTTTTGGTGTGGTGGGTTTTGCACTATTCGAACCATTCTCAGCGCGGTTGTCTGGAATTACCGCTACCCCGGCCAGCTGTAACATGTCGAGGCTCTGCTCTAAGATGTTGGTCTGTTGCCGGTGCGGAGGGGCGATTTCTCTGGCCATCGGCCCGCGCCGCAGGCCCGCGAACACAAACCTCCATGCGAAGAGGGCGAGGAAGGCAATCACAGATAGAACTGCAGACGTCATACAAATACATCCGGAGCAGGAATGGACTACCTGCCAAAGTCGCTTTCAGTCCAAAGCCAGCGAACGTCTTACGCCGCCAAACGGCGTGCGGCGGGCAGCCGACAGCGGACGATTAGCCGCCCGCAATGGGATGAACCATCAAGACTTCGTTCTGGTCGCGCGTGACTTTCTCGATGCGGTCACCGGTTGCCATGTCAAACGGCTGCGCACCGGTCTTCCCTTCATACTCGGCAATCACTCTGTTCACTTCTTCCATGTCAGCGGTGGCCGGATCGTATTCGAGAAGCGTCGTATCGCCGCGGGATGAAAATGTCACAATTCTAGCGTTCATGTTTGGTCTCCTGTGGGACGTTCATTTTTGGTTTCCTGTGGAAAAACAATCAGTAGGGTTTGGATCCCTGCAGGTCATATTGCACCGTTTACCGGAGTTGTCAATACACAACGGGCACTCCAGCCCGTATTCTGAAAAACCAAACGGACGTGAAAAATCCCAAAGCTGGTCGGAATGCCCGCGGCTCGACACTCGTGCAGCTCAGCTCTTCTTAGACGTCGTCGCGTAAAATGCGGCCCATTGCTGTTCGACTTTCATGCTCCCGCACTTTGGGCATTTCACTTGACCCTTTTCATGTTCCGCAAGAGTCAGAATGATTGAGAATTTCTTACTGCAGGCCGGACATAGGTACTGGTAATGAGGCATCGCGCCCTCCTCCGTCCGCGCACCATTCTCGGAATTGCAACTGCAAACGTTGCTCGAAGCTATTCTGTTGACCGGCCTGTGCTCGGCGCACAACTCCTTCATATCCGTCGATAGCGCACGGAATGCCTGCGGCCCGCCGGGATTTGTAGGTTCGGCGTAGGTCTACAATAAAAGGGGGAAGACCATGCCTCTCCCAACACCCGTAGACCTGCACGCGCGGGTCACAGAAATCATCTCCTCGACGGCAAACTGCCCTGTGAGCTGGGCGCAACATCCTGATCCTTTAACCTTATCCGAGATCCTCGCCATCAAGGAGCGGCTCGCTGAGTACATCACCGGCGTAGTCGATGTATACCTCGGGGAGAAAAAGCCCTGAGTCACATCGGCAGCGTCCGGTAGGTCGAGTGAACCAAGTTCGACGCCCCGGGGCGGTCTGACCGTGGGTTCGTATTAAGTCGCCGCGCCGGCAGCGGCGGCCTGCTCTAGAACCTTCGCGGCCTTACCGGCGTCTGCAACCCCGAGAAGTAGCATCGTCGCATTCGTATTGGGATCAACTCCGCAGTATCCGTAATCGATGTTGATTCCTGCTTCGCCGAGACGTGTTGCAGCACGCGCTAGCTCCCCAGGACGATGACTGAGTGTCACTCTCGCAACCTCAGTCTCGGTGTAGTCTGTCTTTTGGCGGTCGAGAATCGATTTGGCCACTGCCGGATTGTCCAGCACGAGACGGACAGCGCTCTTGCCTTTCTCGAGAGGGCAAGAATGAAACGCGAGAATGTTGACGCTTTGTTCGGCAAGCGCTTGACAGAGCTTGCCAAGTGTTCCAGGTCGGTCTTCTAAGCCAATTGTGAACTCCTTGCTGGTGGGCATGGGAACCTCCTTACGGTGTACCTCGGGAATGGGCTGGAAACTTCCTGCGAGATCCAACGATGCTTGAGATCCTACTCCTCCGACGCGGACGCATTCAAGGCTGTTGCTAAACGGCACAACAGTCTTCTGTCTCCCAAGCAGACTTCTGGGCCGCTTCGCACAACTGCAGTCAAGTGCCGAGCGAGCCTAAGTGGCGGAATAACTTCCGGAAGGCCCATCATCCGCCCGCGATCGGCGGCAAGCCACTTGGCTGCGCGGCACGAACGAAAACACGAACCGCTTGCTGCGACGATACTTGCCGAAGAGAACCGACCTCTCCGGCTACGCGCAATCAGAACTGGACAAGATCGCGATGCGTCTAAATCAACGCCCCCGAAAAACCTTAGGTTTTGGACTCCTGCGAGTAGACTTCGCGCAAGTTGCGCCGACCCGTTGAGCCCGCACGACTTACCAGGCATGTTGGCAAGATCACGTCGACGAGTAGCCGCTAGTTAATAGCTTCCAGACTGCCGAGCCCACCTTCATCTGTCTACTGAGGCTGGTGACTCGTGACGCGAACTGTCGGTGCCGATGACGTCAGGATGGATGGGACGAACGGCTAGAAGATGAAATCCCAGGACGTCGAGGCCATTCTCCAGATCTACTTTGATCAATGCCTGAAAAAAGGCTGGCCGGCCGTCGACTCTCTTTTCGCCCAAGGACGCAAGTCGTGAGGTGAGCTCTGCGACGCCGGATGCGGAGCTGAGAAATTCCGTGGCTCCCGAACACCCAGAAGTGTCCAGTCCCCCTACCACGGCGATGTACCGGCCGGGGACGATGCCCGGCTGAAGGGTGATTAAGGCGTAATCTTCCTTCACTGTTTGCGTGACCTTGTCGCGTTCGGTTTTGTAAAAAGAAGCTTCGCCTGGAAGAGGATGGCGATTGACGATGCGTCCGTTCCACAATTCGTCGTCGATTTTGGGAAGTTCGTAGACGAAGTCTTGTCCCGTCGATGGCAGGTTCGCGACAGCGTCGTTTTGAAACGGCGAGCCCACGAGGATGACGTTGTGCTCCTGGAGATCGTGAATGGTGACCAGGCGGCTGCGTTTTAGCGTGGTCTCATAACCCATTCGCGAGAAGAGGCGCGTAAACCTCCACACCGCTTCCACGTCTCCCGTGCCTGTGTAGCTATATTCGTAGAAGAGCGGCCCGGCCTTAGCCACGAGGGAAGGATTAGATGCAAATTGACGAGCAAGATGGGTGTCCACCGGGGAGCCGCGATTGTCACTGGCCCCCCGTCGAAAACGAAACAGATCGTTGGTGCGATCGATCAAGAAGACGGCATTCGCATAGCCGATGATAAGTGTTCGATCCTTGCCGACGAAGGCAGTCCAGAAATCACGGACGGCCTTATCCGGGGTCGATATAGGCGAGTCCAAGACAGACGATGAGACAGTCTGATGCGTGAAGGCAATTTCCGACCAGTGGGCTTTTATGAGGACACCTGAGACAACCAGTGCCGCTAAAAGGGCGAGGGCACCGATTCGATGGGCAAGGAAGAGTCTCAGGAATCGTTTTGAAGGGTCGTTCTTACTCGCGACCTCTCCATTGCCGGGGTCTGCGAGCGTTTCGGGCCGAGACGAAGGAACGGCGGTTGCTTGTGAGGGACTATTCTGATTGCGAGCTACGGGCGTCCGAAGGGCAATGCTGGGAACGTAATGCCCGGTCGGAATCTCAACGAAAATGGGGTCGGCGGCACCTTCGTTCTGGTAGTACTCCTTTAATTTCTGCCGTATCCGGTGCATTTCGACGCGAACGACGGGGTCAATCTTGGGGTCATAGCTATTGCCGCGCCCGAATACATCTATGCCAATCGTATATTCTTTAAGATGTGTGAGTTGTCCTTCAGGGGATTTGGACGTTACATACTGTAACAGACGCTGTAACGCCGGGGCGTTTCGGAAGGAACCAGACCGAAGGATTCGGTCTAGTTGCTCCCGAACCTGCTCGGGAGAGGGTCTGTCACCCTGATTTGCTGCCACATCGTATGCAGGTTTCATGGCTCCTCAGTTTCTTGGCAGAGCGCATTTTGCAGCCTTCGCCGAACGACGAGGGTGACTGTAACAGAGCGACCTACCCCTTTGTAACCCCATTCTACTTGCGCCGAATCGCAGCTTCAACTATTCCATTGGAGGGGACGTGGGAGTGGTCTTTCGCCTGTTTGAGTCCAAGGGGTGGCTCGACGCGGGCGGTTCATTTTCCCCGGCTTCCATGTCGTTCAGGCGCCTAAGGGCACGTTTCCTACACAACCGGCATTGTCAGTCAGATGCATTCGCGGGGGGCGTGGTTGGTCAGCCAATGCGTCGACTCGCAAAGACGGTGGCAAACTGCTTGCGGTTAGGAAGCGAACCCGACGTGCTGATAACGGAAGGCCATCCGGCTTTTGCATGGTGCGGAGCTTAGCACCGAGGTTTGCGGAAGCCGTTGCGTGGGGGACTGGGCTCAATGCTGGAGACGGGACGTCGAAGGAGGGGTGGGATGCGCAAAATCAAAGAAATGATAACGGTTGCGATTTTGCTGACTATTGTTGGGTTTTCTGCGAGCGCGGCCTTTGGTCAGGCGATTACGGGGACGCTGCTGGGAACAGTCTTAGACTCTTCGGGAGGTTCCGTCGCCGGTGCTGAAGTGACCGTGACCAACATGGATACTGGGGTTAGCCGCAGGACAACGACAGGCCCTGAGGGCTACTATTCTGTGCCGAACCTGCCTTCAGGCCGATACAGTGTAACGGTAAAATTCGCTGGCTTCAAAACGGCCACATCCCAAAACAACATCATCCAGGTTCAAGAAACGACACGCGCCGATTTCACTATGTCTGCGGGTGACGTTTCGCAAACAGTACAAGTCATAGCGGAAGCGCCGTTGGTTCAAAGCACCTCTTCCGACATTGGATCCGTGATCGATGCCAAAGAGATTAACAACCTGCCGCTGAACGGACGGCTATTTGAGCAACTTGTGACGATTACGCCGGGAGCGGCGGCCGCCGGATGGAGCGATTTCGCAGAGAATCCGTCTGCAGCGGGAGCGGTGACGCCAACGCAGGCTGTGGTCAACGGGCTGCCGTGGTCGGGAAACTTGTACATGGTGGATGGAGTCCACAATGAGGAGCCGCTGAATGCGTTCATCAGCATCACGACGCCTCTCGCGGCGATTCAAGAGTTCAAAATTGAGACTAGCAATCCGACGGCGGAGTACGGCTCTTTCGGAGGTGCGGTAGTAAACCTAACGACCAAGTCAGGAACCAATCAGTTTCACGGAGAGGTCTTTGAGTACATTCGCAATGATGCTTTCAACGCGCGCGATTTCTTCAATCATCGTCCAGGGAGCCGAAAAGCTCCTTATCACGCAAATCAGTTCGGCGGGGCGATCGGCGGACCAATCAAGAGGGACAAGATATTTATTTTCGGGGATTATCAGCAATTGCTGCAGCACAACGGCGTGACGAATACGCGCACCGTCCCAACTGCCCTGCAGCGGCAAGGAAATCTATCCGAAGATCCGGCGCATCCGATTACTAACACGGCTGCCTGCTCGCCGAATCCGTGTACCAGCACTACTGTTCCAGGTAGCGACATCAACCCCATCTCAAAAGCGCTCTTGGATCCTAGCGTTATCCCGCTACCGAACGTGCTTGGAGCGCTTGTAAACAATTTCACGGTTAGCACCGTCAACACGCAAAATGTGCCGCAATTTGATGTGCGAGCTGATTATGCGATGTCTGACAAGGACCGATTTTTCGTTCGGGAATCCTATGCACATCGTGACTTCACGAACCCGCCTCCGGGCACTATTTTCATGTTTAGCGACCCCAATTCAAATTCCGCGAACCACAACGCGGTAATTTCCTGGGATCACATTTTTTCCGGAACGACGACCAACGCGCTGCGTATCGGATTCAATCGCTATTTTACAAGCGATGCAGCGACCTCGAATAGTGTCGACGAGAACAATAAATTGGGAATCCCCAATGGGAATCTGGCAGCGTTTCCCAACACATCGGGAATCGCCCAGTTCAATATCCCTGGGTTCGGAAACGGCGATAGCCATCTGACAGGCGATCCCGGATGGACTAATGCCGTGAGGATTGCCAATATCTTCGAATATTCAGACAACGTGATCATGGTCCGAGGAAAGCACAGCATCAAATTTGGCGGAGACATTCAGCGGATTCAATCAACGTTGACGAACTCCCAGAATGACCCGCGCGGAATCTTCAATTTTCAAGGAAGTTACAGCGGGAATCAGTTTGCAGATTTCCTGTTGGGCTTGCCGAATCAAGTGATACGCGACTTCGTGGTGACGCGTCCCGCGGTGCGCATGACCTTCGCAGGGTTTTTCGCACAGGACGACTTTCGGGTGACGCGCAAGTTAACGCTGAATGTTGGCCTGAGGTGGGATGTGTACACTAGACCCGTGGACGCTCACAACCACCAGAGCAACTTCGTGCCGTCGACGGGCCTGATTCAGATCGCGTCTTCCAGCAATCGCGGCCCGAATGTGGATACATATTACGGAAATTGGGGACCGCGCGTTGGCTTTGCATACTCTCCCGACAATGGACGCACGGCTTTTCGCGCTGCGTATGGCATCAGTTATTTCCCTGATAATTTTGGTGCGACGGGTGGCACTCTAGAGAGAAATTATCCGTTCTTTTTGATCATTACGCAGAAAGCGACTTCGCAGACCGATCCCACGCGGGCTTTGAAGCTGAGCAACGGGTTGCCGGTTGCGCTGGCAGTTACGGCGACACCGGGCGGAACGCTGACGCCGCCACCCAATTTCGCGGTATTCGTGGTATCGAAGAACTTCCGGCAGGATGCGGCGCAGGTGTGGAACGTCAGCGTGGAACGCCAACTTATGACGAACATGTCTTTCCGCGCCGCGTACGTTGGAACGCACGGGACGCACCTGTATCGAGATCTTCAGCTCGACCAGTGCGATCCCGCGGTCGTGGCGACCACCCCGCCGCCTGCTTGTCTGCCGTTTTTTGCCGTGGCTCCGACGATCACGGAAATCCATCAGCGCAACGGGGACGGCTATTCACATTACAACTCGGGACAATTCGAGCTGCAAAAACGAACAAATATCGGGCTGACGCTCATTGGGTCTTACACCTGGTCGAAAATGATCGATAACACCGACAGCGTGGTGTATCCCTACCGGGACAGCCTTAACCGCGGCCTAGCGCGCGGGTTCAAGGGATCTGATATCCCGCAGAACCTAACTATCAGCTACAACTACGATCTGCCGTTCGGGCGTGGGCGCAGTTGGTTCACAGATGCATCGGGAGCGATGAACTACATCGTGAGCGGATGGTCAGCTAGTGGCATTACGACGTTTCAATCGGGGGTGCCGTTGCAGATCACGGTCGCCAAGAACCTGCTCAATAATTTCGGCGGAAGCAACCCTGCGAACCTTACTTGCAACAGTGTGTCCCAGCCGAAGACCGTAAGCCAATGGTTTGACACCAGCTGCTTTGCTGCACCTCCAGCCTTCACCTTCGGCAACTCGGGAGTAGGGCATGTGCGAGGGCCGGGCGATGTCAACTGGGATTTTTCGCTGGCCAAATCAACGCCTCTCGGAGCGGAGAACAGGCAACTGCGGTTTGAAGCAAACTTCTTTAATTTGTTTAATACTCCTCATTTTGCAAACCCTGGCACAACGTTCGGAGCCGGGGGCTTTGGTGTTATCGGCAGTACTCGGCTGCCGCCGCGGTACATTCAATTTGGACTGAAGCTTTCGTTCTGATTGGGTCGGTAGACGCTCACTGATTTTTGAAAAGGGGCGCAGCGGTGCTGCGCCTCTACGATGACCGCGATGTGCGTGCCTGTTGTTCGGCCGCTATGTGCTTTCTGCAGAAAGCGCCTTTAAAAAGAGGACAGACCCTTAGGCAAGCCCAGGTAAACAAGAATGTCTGTCCTACTGACGACCTTACCTTCCAGTCTGAGTACCGTTAAGATGACACGGATGAAATCTCTGATTGCTTTACTTGGCCGCAAGCAGATTCTGCTGATTTGCGTCTCGCTTGCGGCGATTCCGTTGCCGACGCTCGTGCCAACCCGCCAACAAGCTGAACGATCTGCAACGCGCGAGAGGAGCTCTGCAGACGAAGGCGTAGGCCTGCTTGATTTCGACACTTCGGACGCGAATCTTGGCGCGGCGTTTAACTGGGCGCGGCTGCAGGCGCTTGCATATGCGTTTAGGGGCGATCCCGCGGGCGATTGGTACGAGGCCGCCCTGCCAGGCCGCCAAGCCTTCTGCATGCGTGACGTCTCACACCAAAGCATGGGCGCTCACGCACTCGGGCTCGGACGGTACACGCGGAACATGCTGGGCAAATTTGCCGAGAACATATCCGAGGCCAAAGATTGGTGCAGCTATTGGGAAATCAATCGGGAGAATCATCCGGCGCCGGTGGACTATCACGATGACGGGGACTTCTGGTACAACCTGCCGGCGAATTTCGATGTCCTCGACGCTTGCCATCGCATGTACATGTGGAGCGGCGATCGCGCGTATCTCAGCGATAGGACGTTTCTAAACTTTTACAAACGAACCGTTCACGACTACGTGCAGCGGTGGGACCTGGGGCTGGATCGGATCATGACAAGGTCGCGCATCATGAATGTTCGCGGCCGGGTCGATGCGGCTAATCGATTCAAGAGAAACAGAGGCATCCCAAGCTACGAGGAGAGCGACCAGAACTTCGTAGTCGCCGTCGACCAAGTTGCTGTGCAGTATGCAGGATACCTGGCGTATGGCCGCTTGGAGGCGCTCCTTGGGAACGAAGAAGCGGCCAGGGAGTTTTTGAAACGGGCGAATGATGTGAAATCGTTTTTGAATCAGGTGTGGTGGGACAAGGACTCAGCAAGTTATTACTCGTCTTTAGGACTGGATCACAAACTGAGGAAGCATGGATTAAATCTATCGGTTCTTTATTACGGAGCAGCGGAAGAGGGACCCAAATCCGAGTCCGTCGTGAATGCGATACTCCGGAGCATTGGGAACAAGGAGCCTATCGGTATCGAGGAACAATCTCATTTGCCGGAGATTTTGTACCGTTATGGAAAACCGGACCCGGCTTACGAGCAGATTCTCGATCTAACGGCAGAGGGGAAGAATCGCCGCGAGTATCCCGAGGTCTCCTACGCGGTGGTCGGCGCGATTGTTACCGGGCTGATGGGAATCGACCTGGTTCTGGCAGAACCGGAGAAGGCGCTGCAAGAGGCTCTCTATGTTGAGGTGAAGGTGAGCACATTGCCGGGCCTAACGTCAAAGACCAAATGGGCAGAGCTGAAGCACGTTCCGATTCGGGCGAACGAAATCAATCTGAGGCATGACGCGTTGAGCAAGACAACGCTAACGAATGCTGCCGGGCCGGCACTGATATGGAATGCCTGCTTCCCCGGCGCACATCGAAAGTTGCTCGCAAACGGCAAGGCCGTGGAGGCTACGCCATCCGGCTCGGCGCGAAATGGCCAACCAGTGTCCTGCACGACAACTGTTGTTGGTTCGGGAGAAAGAAAGATCGTGCAGACGATAGACTGAATGGACATTCTTAAAATTCAGGCTTTTCTTGTTGGCCCGAGCACAGGCCTATCATAATAAGTTAAGACGAATTGTGACACAACACTAGCTGATGCGGAGACGGAGCTTAAGGAATCGAATCTGCTCTCCTTCGCGATCGCGCGAAATGCGCGCTATCCCTAGAAGTGGGCGCACTGGGCGTTCGCTTTGGGTTGCTCAGCGAGAAGCTCCCGGACCAATCGCTTAAATCCTGTTTGACGGCTGCGGGCAAGTGAAATCTCGCTGACTCCCAGAAGCTCGTTCGAGGAAGTTGTCATGAGTAGCTGGAGAGAATGAGAATTTCTGAGGGGCAATAAGGGGGCACCAAGAATTCCCTCGCTTTCCTTTCAATGACTTAGAAGGCCGGGCTGCACCGCAAAACTCCTTTGTTTCCATATCGCTGGTGAATTCGCGCCTCATCGGCTCCGTGAACTTTCCTTTTTCTTTTCAATGCGATACGAAGACTCTCGAGGGGCACTAAAGGGCGTTAAGCCGCGGTTAGCCGATAGACCAGCACATTGTCACGGCAAATGCGACAATCGATCGAGAATCAAAGAAGTAGACCGACCTCCTGGTCCCGAAGCTGAAGGATGTTTGACGGGTCTTCGTGCGGCTACACACGATTGAGTCGGTCTCCGAACCAACTGCAGCGCATATTCGCCGGGGTGAGCACGGCCAAAACCGCATCACACCAACGTATACCTATCCGCGCTGCTACTTTGACAATCAAAAAAGTGGATGACCGAAAAAGGAACAGGTCACATGAACGTTCAGCAAGTGCGCAAACCAGTAGCTAAGGTCAAAGTGACAGGTCGGCCCTTGTGGCACGTCAGTTTAAAGGCATGGGTCCAGCGTGGACGGAAGAGACTTAAGGCGATGTGGTGTGCGGCTGCTCTAAAGCAGTGCGCAAAGTGCGGGCCGTCCGGGTCACAAGTCCTGGGACACGCGGCGTAGCCTTAGCCGCCCTAGCAACAGCACGCTCTGTCAATCGGCCAGATAAAGGCATCCATATGCTCGAAGTGAGCATCTTCGTAAGTCTGTGACCTGCGCAAAAATCGGTCAGCGTGAATTTTCCAAGCGGATTGCAGCAGCTAGCTGAAGAGCAAAAGGCCAATCAATATGTGGCATGAAAACTGTCCAGTTTGTCGGCAACCGATGCAAAAGAAAAATCCAACGGAAACGATTCCTTGCCCATGCGGCAAGTACGTTTGGAAGGGTTAAGCGTCTTTCTTTGCGGCCTTCGCCCAGCGAGCTTTTAGCCGCCGCTACCATCTTTCCTTGCAGTCTACGTCTTTCCCGGCACGGCATTGCTCGGCCATCTCGGATCAATCTGCCGTATGATTCTCTCAGCTTTGCAAATCGCATCCTGTGTGATTTCCGCCTGAAGCGCCGCGCTTTTTCCATCCTCTAACGCCGGACAGCTATAATCTTTGTGTGAGTACCGACTTCTTGGACCGCCTGGCTAGTCAACTTAGAGCCAACAAGAGTGCTGCTTGCCGCCGAGCAATTCAGCGGATTCTCGCCGTTGTGAAGAAAACATTTGAAGACGGCAAATATAAGAACCACGTTGAAGCGGAGGCCGACTTCGGGCAATTGGTGGATCGCGACGAAAGCTGCACGGGCTAATTGGTCTTCGTCCTCGCAAAGGCTATACTCTCCTCGCTTTGTTTTTTAATGCGCCTCCTGCCCCCAGGCATAAATTGCAGGGTGACGCTGTGCTGTCGGGTCAGAATCCTTCTCGGAGATTTACCTCTCGGGTCGCCGGGCCACCGGACTTGTGGGTATTTTGGAATTGCAAGAAGCACGATGGCCTTTCTCGCGTGCTCGACGTAAGTGTGGGAGGTCTTTGTCTTTCAATTGAAAAGTCCGAGCGGATGGCAGTCGGGGAAAAAGTTCACCTCAATTTTCTCGCTCCGGAGGGACAAATCCGAACCGATGCCATTGTGCGAAATGTACGACCCGAACGCCTGGGCTTAAAATTTATCGCTATTAGCGAGGAAGATCGCGCCCATTTGACCGCACTGATGACACGACTTCGCAATCTCTCTCGATTGCCGTAGCTTGCTTTGACCCGTTTCACGTGGCGGAAATTCTTTTCACATTGACCGCACGAAACTTGCCGGACAGGCCATCCCTTCCCATAGTCTTCGCTGACCATCCACTTCTATTTTGAAGACGATACGAGGAAAGCTGGACAAAATGACTTTGGAATGTGATGTGCTCCGTAAAGGCTCCGCTCGGTTTCAAACCCGAGCCGCCAGGACCCTCTGATTCCTTCAAAAGGAAGCCCGAGGCGCTTCGCCCCTGCAACGCCTGATACCCCCAGCAACGAAGCGCCTCGGCATTCTTTAAAAGACGCTCGGCTCTAGCCACGAAAAACCCTAATAATTTCTGGTTCGTCTGGGGTTTTCTTCCGGGTGAGAACCGGGGTTATCGAGCAGGCGCTACTCGCAACACAACCTAATGTAAGGTTCCGCAGCCTGTCTGCAACGGTTCGTTTGATGGAAGCATCTCTCCCGTACGCTTGTCAAAGACACGATATTCGCCGGGATATTTTTCAGAAAGCTCTGCGACCATAGCTGCCGCCGTGTGCAACTGGCCTACTGCCGCAACCCACACCAGGGTTCCGTCTTTTTCCTTCGTAAAAATGTCGAAGGGGCCCATCGCTGCACCTCAGTCGGATGGGACGGCGCTCAAGCAGCTAGGTGAGGGTTTGAAGCGTCATCTGTAATATCAGGCCGCAAAAGATTGAAGGCGCATCAGCCGCTAAGCCTATGCGCCCTCTTAAACTGAGCCGTAAAGTTTTTAAGCTTCCCGGTTCAATCTGGCGTGAAAGGTAGGCGTTCTCGTTCGCGTCGTCAATTTAATTCTCGCTGAATCCCTGTGCAAATCTGTACAGGCTGTGCAAAATTAGGATTAGTGGCTAAGTTGCTCTCGCTCCGAGCCTACTTTCACGACATTAGCAGCTTGTGGACCCTTGGGTCCCTGCACGATCTCGAACGTAACCCGATCTCCTTCTTGTAACGTCCGGTATCCGTCTCCCGCAATCCCGCTGTAGTGGACGAACACATCGGGTCCGTTCTCGCGCCCGACAAACCCGTACCCTCTGGAGTTATTGAACCACTTGACCGTGCCTTCCATTGTTTTGTGAATCGCAGAGGGAATTCTGAAATGGGTTTGGCAGAGGATAATTCATCAGACGCCGTGCAACCTTAAAAGAAGATTAATTTCTGTTTAGTTCAGGAGTCCGCGTCGTCGCATCCGCGTGATAATCGCTCCACTGTCCCTCCTGGTGGGTCGGCCCCAAGTTCGGAGTTTGGATGCGTCTGCCCTTTTGCATCTTCAAGTTGCAAGGCGATGGAAGCCTGCACTTCGTCGAGGCATTGCCAACCCTCGACGATGCGAAAGCACGTGTAAGAGAAATTGACGAGTTATGGCCCGGCGAGTACGGCATTGAAAATGTAGAAACGGGGGAGCGGGTATTCGTTAGTACAAGGGACGAGACGAAGAACTAACTGCGGCGCGGCCCACACAAAATCAAATTATGTTGAGCACGAACTCGATCTTGGATTCGATGTAAGAATCTTCCCGCAGCCAAGCCTCATATCGAATCGAGATGCGATGTCCGGTGCGGTGGAGCAGTACCCACAGACCCTGCATACGCCCCAGTTTCGTAAACAAGTTGTAAGCGGCTGGAATGTCGCCGGTGTTTAGGGCGGTTAGATGGTCGTATCGCATTCCAATGAGTTCCTCGCGCTTGTATCCGACGAGATCGCAAAAACTTTGCGAAACATCCACGTATTGCCGATTGTTATCTACGACCGTGGTGTATGCGGGTGTGAGGTCCGGTTTTGGTATATCTCGAAACCGGGCAGGAACGTTGTGCGATTCGTACGCGATCAAACGAGGCGGTACGTAGGGCTTCTTCTCCATTAGGCACGTATCGTAGACCTACCTGAAGGGTTTAATCAAGCATTAAGTGCAGCGAACGGAAAAATTTTTGAAAAGATGGCATGCGCCTTAGAAGTGCCATCCTGCCAAATGGAATTCACGGTGTGTCCAGATTCTCCAAGAATGCAAGCGGGGTACCATAAATACTTACAAATGCTGCTAAGACGAAGAGAAGATATTTGACTTGACAATTCCAAACATCAAAGCCAGTATCTCCGCCATTCGGAGTCCGTCCAGCCCGGGCTCCTCCGCTGCCCTGCATATTTCTGCCGTGCTCCGGTCCGCTCGGGTTCACTTTCAGATTAAACAAACAGCCGAACGATAACGTTTGGGAGTCATATAGATGACTCCCATAAAACAAAGGATTACAGCATCAAAAAAGACGATTTCAATTAAGCATTTGCCAGCGTGGGTGATTGATGAGTGATGAGCGAAGTTGCTGAGGTGACCATTAGAGAAGGATTTTCCATAAAGAGGTTGGAATTGTTGGTACTCGCGTTGATCGTCTTGTCGCTGTTCGTAGGTTGCGCGGTACGACGCACCTTGGTGCTCGGATGCGAAGCCTACACGTATGCGACGTATGCGCCGGAGGGCTGCTACGTGCAACCAACCACGCTGAATGCTTTGGCTCAAAGTGACTGGAGCACTTCCAGAGTAATCAAAAACAATGCGGCCGTTGTGTATCAATACCGTTCCGCCGGAACTTCAGGTTCAGAAATCCGCTTCATTAACAGAGCAGGAGTCGCTTTCAATCTAGATTACAGCGTTAAGTGTCCCAACGGACGGACAGTTAGTTCTAGTGGTGGCGCTAGTCGCGCCCATGTTCCAGCGAACGGAACCTCGCAGCCGTATTTACTTCATTGCGATACCCGGTCGAGTGCTCCCGTCGAGGTGAAGATTTGGCTCTACGTTTATTGATGGCAGTTAGGGTATTCAAGTCGGAAACCGTTGGCGTAGGTTCATGGTGTGTGGAGTTTCAAGGGGGCGCGGTCATAAGTACACGAACGGAGGAGCGCGCCCATAGAATTGCGTTGGCCTATCTGTTAAGGAATGCTCCTGTGCTCGATGCAGATAGCGCGGCGCATGAAATTGTGAATCCGACGCTTTGGACTGACACTTTTCACAGCACCAAACCGACGAAGAGGTGAATAGGGCATAAAACGCTTGCGCGTTGAATTCAGCCGCCACCCGTTCAAGTGGATGGTCGACGCAATATAAAAGGGCGCCCCTGGTGGAGTAGGGTTTTGAGTGCTAGCTCAACCGCTCCAGAGGAGGAACGCCCTTTATGACCAGCACCAAATATATCGGCATGGACGTGCACACGGAAAGTATTTCGATGGCGGTGAGGAACTCCGTTGGCAAGGTGGTGATGGAATCCGTCATCGAGACGAAAGCCAGCATGATTCTGCAGTTTATCGAGGGCTTGCGCGGCGATTTGCACGTCACGTTTGAGGAAGGAACCGCAGCTGCCTGGCTGTATGACCTGCTGAAGCCGCACGTCGCACGATTGGTGGTGTGCAATCCCCGCCGGAATGCCTTGTTGAAGGTTGGCAACAAGAGTGACCGCATCGATGCACGGAAATTGTCTGAACTGCTGCGTGGCAACCAACTCCACCCGGTTTATCACGGTGAGCACGGCCTACGTGCCCTGAAGGAGTTGGTGCGCAGTTATCTGACCATCAGCAAAGACCTCGCCCGGGTCATGACCCGCGTGAAAGCGTTGTACCGCAGTTGGGGCATTCCCTGTAGCGGCACACAAATCTACTCACGGTTGCACCGGGTGACTTGGCTCAGCAAGATCAGCGAACCAGGTGTGCGTCTCCGGGCCGCGTTCTACTTCCAACAACTTGATGCGCTGCGAACATTGCGCCAAGAAGTTCGGCAGGAATTGTTGGCAGAGAGCCACAAGCACAGCGCCTGGAAACGGCTCTGCGGAATTCCCTCGATCGGCCCGATCCGCGCGGCGGTGGCGCTTGGCGTTCTGCAGACACCGCACCGTTTTCGCACCAAGCGGCAGTTGTGGAGTATCAGTGGTTTTGCGATCGAGACGCGCAGCAGCGCCGATCACCGCCATGTCAACGGCCAACTGCAAAAGGTGAAGAAGCGAGTGTCCATTCGCGGCCTGAACCAAAACCACAATCACGATCTGAAGAATCTGTTTAAAGGAGCGGCGGTCATCGCATCGACCAAGCCCGGTCCATTCCAAGAGTTCTACACTGCATTGCTGGCCAAGGGCATGAGACCAGAGATGGCGCGTCTGACCTTGGCAAGAAAGATCGCCACCATTGTATGGATCGTGTGGAAGAGAGGAGTAAGCTTCGACGCCCAATACCTGAAACCACAAACAGTTTGAGTGTCTCTGATCGAGTCCGCTCCATCCCTGGATTTCTCTCTGGCGGTGGCCGTCGGTTCTCGAGACACTCGGGTTCGAGAGCGAGTCTCAACCGGTTAGCTAGGCGCAGCGCACCTCGGTCGTGCAGTCTCACAGTCGACCCTAGGCCCTCTCGGATAACCTGAAAAAGCGATGGGCCACGAGTCCCAAATAGAACCATGGTCGCCAACTTGACCGTCGTTCTGCTTTGCTGGTTTCGGAACTGACCGGCTTCGTTGCGAACAAGCAATGAAAACCGCTGAGAGAGAAAACCCAAACCGCCGGCCACAGTGTGTGGCAAACCGAGCCGATGGTGCGGCCAGTCAGTACAGATCCTGCTCAATTATGTGGGCTGCGAAGCAAGAAAACTTCCAGCCGGCGGAGAAGTGTTTTTTCTTGACTTCTCCT
>Ga0209131_1001264_pt1 | contig 17525 bp, 14 predicted proteins | sample GraSoi_2013_40cm_FD_185826 | JGI IMG/M metagenome (GOLD analysis project Ga0209131, IMG submission 185826) | Grasslands soil microbial communities from the Angelo Coastal Reserve, California, USA - Sample 9_17_2013_40cm (SPAdes) (version 2) | ecosystem: Environmental > Terrestrial > Soil >...
CATCAAAGCCACTGAGTCGGGAAAATTAAGCTGGCTATTGCTTGGTGCGTTCATCGTCGGCCTCGGTTTTAATATCAAGATGATGCAAGCCTTCCTTCCACTGCCTGCGTTCTATGCGCTTTACTTCTTTGGTTCAAAAGATGGTTGGCTTCGTAAGACTATTAATCTTGGCATTGCAACTGTTTTACTCGCAGTTGTTTCGCTTTCGTGGGCTGTGGCTGTAGATTTGACTCCTGCAGATCAACGTCCGTATATTGGATCCAGCGATAACAATACGGTCATGGGGTTGATCTTTGGCCACAATGGGCTCTCACGCCTTGAAAAAACTGGAGGCCCCGAAGGAAATGGTCAAGGTCCTATGGGACAGACGCCTCCTTCTGCGCCGCAAATTGGTTCAACAACCGATCAGGGGACTCTGCCTGGAAATCGTCAGGGGCCTCCGCAAGAAGCGCTTGATGCTTGTGCAAATGAAGCACAAGGTGCAACTTGTTCCTTTAATACACCCAACGGTAACATCGTTAATGGAATGTGTATTGTGCCGCGTGATTCAAGTCAATTGGCATGTGCTCCAGGAGGAATGATCCCGCAGAATGGGCAAAGCCCGTCAGGGCCGGCCTTTGGCCCAGATGACCCAAATAGACCAAGTGATGCGACTCAATTTTCTCGCGAAACTGGCGAACCGGGTCTGTTTCGCTTCTTTACCAGCCCACTTTCAAGACAAATGTCCTGGCTGCTTCCCTTTGCTTTGATTAGTATCGGATTTGCATTTTTCAGCAGCCGACTCCGGTTGCCGATCGAATCCGAAATGCATAAAGCCCTTGTGCTTTGGGGTGGATGGCTGCTCACTTGCGTCGTGTTCTTCAGTATTGTTTCAGGAATCTTCCACTCTTACTACGCGATCATGCTGGCTCCCGCACTGAGTGCAATGGTTGGAATTGGTTTCTCTCAACTATGGGGTTGGGGCGCGAATAAAAACTGGGCTGGCATTTTGCTGATCGCCAGTGCTGCCATTACGATTGGCTTCCAAATCTTTGCATTCCATCAATATGGCGAGAAATCGTTGTGGCTGATCGTCGCTGGGATCCTGTTCGTTGCGGGAGGCCTGTTGATGGTCGCAGCGAAGCGCATAGCATACATAACGCTGCTTACTGCGATCTTAATCATTCCTGCTTATTGGACCGTAATGACCACTGCGTCGAATGCAAATATAGATTTGCCAACTGCCTATCACGGAAGTAATCAACAAACCGGGCCGGACGGTATCCGTGCTCGTCAGCCAGATAGCAGTTATGGTTCCAGCGTTAATGCAGAGCTGGTTGCTTATCTTCAAGAGAATACTCAGAATATCAAATATCTTGTGGCGGTTCCCTCTGCAGAACAAGGCGCGCAGCTTGTTCTTTCTACAGGACGTCCCGTACTTTACATGGGTGGCTTCAGGGGCCAGGACGATGTGGTCAGTGTGGAAGACTTGAGCGCGATGACACAAAAAGATGAACTGTTATATGTGTTATACCGTAACAGCATCGATAACAAGGCAGACATTGTAAACTGGCTGAATTCATCCTGTTTTGTTATTCAACAGTTTAGTCATGTGAGTATATACGGGCCAGCGGATCGGCCAGAGAGCCAGTCGCAAAATACTGGTCAGCCTGGCCCGAGCAATCAGACCATGTCCCTCTATATGTGTCACTAAGGTTAAGTAGGAAATGGACTGGATTTATCCAGTCCATTTTTTTGTTGGGTATAGGCCCATGACAAAAGTCATGGGCCTATACATCCTGATGCATGGTTATTAAGCAGAAGTGATGATTTTACGCACTGTTTGCATTCCAGTTACATATATAAAATAAGGAAAATTTATCAAGGAGAATGTTATGTTAAAAAGTAAACCTCTCACGCTCTATATAATATCTTCGATATTGTTGGGGGCCTGCTTTGGCCCCATCCCTCCGGGCGGTTTGCCGCCTGCTCCAAATCAAAGTAACTCTGGTCAACAACAGGTTGCGGGACAAAGTCAAAATCAACCAGCGCAAAACACGGTTCAATCTTCAGCAACCCAGGCTTCTTCTTTACAGGAAGCTACATCGACTGAAGCGAATGTTGTTCAAAGTGACGCTCCCCATCATTCAGATGTAGACGTGACACATCTCGAAGTTGGCGATGGTAAATATTCAACGAGTCCACAAGTTGGGTATGTATACACCTGCCAGACTCAATTTGGCGGCTCAGGTGGAGCGGGAAGCCCCGGTAACTGGCTCAATGGAGATGGAACCTGGGATGCCACGAAGAAGGCAGTGGTCGATGGTTCGATAACCTGGCCGAGCAGCTTTACGGTTTCGGTTCAAGGAGCCCAGCGTGTCTTTGCAGGCAATGATTTGCCCGATCACCCAACTGGTAACTTCCCAATTTCATCGAGTGATGATGCTTATGCTTATGACCGCAATCCGAACTCGATCAAGCAACAATCCATCACTTTGAGTTTGCCGGCCAATCCAGTCGCGGCAACACAGCCAAATTGTATCGGCGGGGAAGTGGGGATCATGCTGTCGGGAGTTGTTATTTTTAGTGCGTTCGATGCGGAAGGGCGTGATGCCCCTGCTCATGAAGTGCAGGATGGCTGCAATGGGCATCCGCAAAATACCGGGTTTTATCATTATCATAGCTTGACCAACTGTATTCAAGATAATGCGACCGGACATTCCGCTTTGATGGGTTATGCATTCGATGGATATGGGATCTATGGCTATTATGGTGAAGACGGAAAAGAATTAACGGATGCAGACCTTGATGAATGCCATGGTCATACCCATATGATCGAGTGGAATGGCCAGATGGTGATGATGTATCACTATCACGCCACGCATGAATTTCCTTATGTTGTTGGTTGTTTTCATGGAACCCCGGCCGTACGCGCTCTTTCTGCAGGTGGCGGACAGGGACAAGGCGGACAGGGCCAACCTTCTACAGGCGGCCAGACGCAGGCTGCTCCTCAGAATGGCGCTCAAGGCAATAATGGACAGCAACCTCCTCAAGAAGCCATTGATGCATGCAATGGATTAACACAAGGCACCTCTTGTTCGGTCAATACGCCGAATGGAACGATCGCTGGCACCTGTAAAACGCCTCCAAATTCGAGTCAACTGGTATGTGTCCCTCAAGGCGGACCTCCCTAGTATTTTATTTTCTCTAAAAAAACTTACCTGATTTAATAAATATATAAAAGAAAGAAGAATGGGAAAAATCATGATTACCCAAATCTATAAACGTTCATTGTTACTTCTGCTGACGATCTCACTGGTTGCCTGCAGTAGCCGCCAAAATACCAATCTGGTCCCCGTAGAAATCGCAACACAACAGGCGACAACGGATGGAGAAGTTCAAGTCCTGATCACCGGCGGCCATGATACCGATCCACGTGACGGCGGAAGGCCTGTTGTATTGATTGCCTCAATGTTGGGTGTGCCCAGTGAAGTATTTCGTGAAGCATTCAGCCATGTTCATCCGGCAGGAGCAGGGCAAGAGCCTAACCCAATCCAGGTAGGGCTTAATAAAGACGCACTCCTAAGCGCTCTCTCGCCTTATGGCGTTACCAATGATTACCTGGATGAGGTCTCCAACTATTATCGCTATAACGGAAAGGCCGGCGAAACGTGGCCCGAAACACCGGCAACTGCTACGGCTATTCTTACTGATGGTGTCGTCACAGGGTTTGTGATCACGAACCCAGGCTCAGGCTATACCTCTCCGCCTGTTATTACTGTATTGAATAGCGATATTAAAGTGACAGCCAGGCTTTCTTTCACTACTGATTTCGGCACAAATGGATCAATTGCAGAGATTACCATTGATCCCTAGAAAGAAAATATGATGAACAAATTTATCAATACTATATTCGCATCGATGACCATTCTTATTACTGGGTGCCAATCCATCCCGGCTGCACGATTAAATGCGCAAGCAGTGGATATAGGCTATGTAATTGATAATGGACAGACGAACTCCATCTTAGACGTAGAATCGTTGGATGGCACAGGTAATAATATCGAGAATCCAAATTGGGGAAGTGTAAATCAGCAGTTGCTGAGGTTTTCTCCCGCAAGTTATGTGGATGGGATCAGCAGCCCTGCAGGAGCGAGCCGGCCGAGCGCAAGGACCGTGAGTGATACGTTTTCTGTCAGCCCGCAAGATGGCATTCCAAACGACCGCGACTTCAGTGCCTTCGTCTATGCCTGGGGACAGTTCATCGATCATGATATGGATTTGACGGAAAGCATGTCACCAAAAGAGGCTTTTCCAATTGTGGTGCCAACAGGTGACACCTGGTTCGACCCATCAAATACTGGTGCAATGACAATTCCCATGTCACGTTCCAAATACGACCTGTCAACCGGGGCATCTGTAGGTAATCCTCGACAACAGCTTAATTCAATCACAGCTTTTATTGACGGATCGCAGATCTATGGAGTGGATGCAGACCGCGCGGCCGCGCTGCGCGAATTCGCTGGCGGGCGGTTGAAAACAAGTGACGGAGATCTGCTGCCTTTCAACACAACTGGTTTCCTTAATGCAAACGATGCACATGTCCTGGCCGATGATCAATTGTTTCTGGCCGGTGACATCCGTGCGAATGAAAACCCGGAGTTGACTTCATTACATACTTTATTTGTACGTGAGCATAATAGGATTGCTACACAGTCCGCTCAACGACATCCGGATTGGACTGACGAACAGCTTTATCAATATGCAAGGCGTATCTTGATCGCCGAGCTTCAGAAGATCACATACGATGAGTTTCTGCCGGCACTCCTTGGGAAGAACGTTCTCCCCGCTTATCAAGGATATCGAGAGAATGTCAACCCGGGTATCGCCACTGAGTTTTCAACTGCAGCTTTCAGAGTCGGTCATAGCATGTTGGGGAACGACATTGAATTTTTGGATAACGATGGAGAAGAGATTCGTGCCGCAATCGATTTGCGCGACTCTTTCTTTAACCCGAAGGTGATCAGCCAAACAGATATCGATCCCATCCTGAAATACCTGGCTTCGGATGATGCTCAGGAGATCGACATCAAAGTAGTTGACGATGTCCGTAACTTCCTTTTTGGCGCCCCGGGTCAGGGGGGCTTTGATCTGGCATCTTTAAATATCCAGCGTGGACGAGATCATGGTTTGGCGGATTACAACACTGTGCGTGCGGCTTACGGACTTGATCGCATTACAAGCTTTGACCAGGTCACATCAGATAAGGCTTTGCAGTCTTCACTCGCTGCAACATATGGAAGTGTCGACAATATCGACCTGTGGATCGGCGGATTAGCCGAAGATCATTTGCCGAATTCAAGTATGGGACCCACATTCACAGCGATCCTTGTGGATCAATTCACTCGTCTGCGCGATGGAGATCGATTCTGGTTTCAGGCTGTCCTACCTCGGGATGCGATCGAGGATATTCAAAACACCTCGCTGGCAGACGTGATTCGCCGTAATACAGACCTGACCAAACTTCAGGCGAATGTATTTTTCTTCAATGAAAAGACAACTGTGATGATCGATTCCGCTTCTTCAGCGGATGAGCCAAATTCCCAGGATGAGCAGCAGGGAAATGATGAGCGCCGGACTCCAAATGTCTGCCCTCAACCGGGTTGTCCACCTCCACCTCATCGACATCATGATGGTAGACCCAGACCACAGCGACCGCCACAACCTTAGTAATAATGGACCTATATCAAAAGGGAACTTTAAGGATGAAACGAATTTTGTCTTTGTCACCAGCCATGTTTCTAATTTCGATTGCATTAATGGCTTGCCAAGGCGCTCCACCGCCTCCTATACCACCTGATTCAACAGGAGTAGTCGCATTAGGTCAACTACCTACCTCATCAGACGGTACGTTTACTCTGACTAGTTCCGAAGTAGCGGAGGGTGAAGCACTTCCAAAAGAATTTACATGCGATGGTTCGAGTGTCACGCTGCCTCTTTCATGGCGCGGCGTACCTGAAGGGACGAAAAGTTTTGCAGTCATCATGCATCACATCCCCGGGCCAAATGATTCACATTGGTACTGGATTCTATATGATATTCCTGCCGATGTCACAGGCCTTGGCAAGAATAGTAGCGGTGTTGGTACCCTTGGGAATAACAGTGTAAACGGCAAAACCGAATATGCCCCTCCATGTTCGAAAGGTCCCGGCGAAAAAATTTACACCTATACTGTGTATGCGCTTTCTGCTGAACCTCAGCTTTCTGTTCATGCTACAGGTGTCACTCGCGATGTCTTGCTCGACGCGATCAAGGACATCACGCTCGCCAGCGCGGCTTTGAATGTAACCTACACAAGGCCTGGATAAAAAGAAGCGGCCATTTCAGCGAGAGATGACCGCTCCTTTTTATTTTTGTTTGCAAGCTACTTTACGGCTTATAGGGTGTAATTGAACAGGCACAATGTGGGTCTGGCCACCAATAATAGCCCGACGGACAACTGCCTCCAGGTGGTTGGCAACCACTAGGCCCGGATGGATTATGATTTGAAGGTCCCGGCGATTGTTGGGTTGGGCAAAGCATAGGCTCATCGCCGCTAGGAGTAAATCCAAACGCCTCGCGACAGGTGTTGTCCACCGAATAAAGCGCTCCAAGTGGATAATACTTCTTATTTCTGACAGACGACCCGGCTTCTGCTTCTGTGAAGCGGTCTACGTAATCCAACTTAGTGGCATCTTTCAATCCCGCGTCTGCCAATACCCCGATCATAAACACACTGCCGGCCAATGATTTCTTGAAAGCAAATTGAAGGGTGGAATTTTCTGTATTTGTCATGCGTGCCCATGCGAGGTCCGGATCGCCGCCGCTGCCCTTGGCACCATCGAAAACGAGTGTCTCGTATCCGTCAGTTGAAATGGGGGCATCCGACTTGTTTGCGGAGACGCCACTGGTATCGTGATTCTTGTCAGCAAAGACTTGAACATTTTCAGTTGTCCATTCATTCGTATAAGGCGGATGTGCCCGGATAATGAAGTCCCCAAAACCGTCCTTGTTTGTATCCAATTCCACTGCATAATCAATTCCCAGAGTGTTGTTTGGATCATTTCCAATTAACTTTATAGATACATAATCCCAGTTTTCATCATCACTGACGTTGAAAGTATTGATATCCAAATCAGGGACATAGGTCATATCCTGCAGAAACGGTCGCTCAAGAAGATTGATATCGTATGAATCGCCATAAGGAGCGCGTTTCTCGGAACCTGTGCCGGAAGACTCGACATCGAATATGATGCTCCCGACAGCGACATCAGCTGCCGGATTTATAAGATGTTGAACAACGACAGACGCTTCAGTTGCTGCACTGGTGCTCTGGGCAGATGATGACTCAGGCGCTGGCGATCCACCTGGTTGAATGGCCGCCGGAACATTGCATGCTAGCACCATAAGAAAAAGAACTGCCAATAGGCCATAGGCTTTGTTTTTTGCTGTCATGTCATTTCCTCTGAGATTAAACAATTTTGACGAAAAATTTTCCAAATAGTAGCACTCTTATAAGATAAAAGCCATCACCCAAACTTCTTATCGATTAATCAACTGAAAGATCGCATATGATCATTTATCTGCTGCTCTCAGCAGGATTACTCCGAATAGTAACAATAAACTGCCTGCTACTTGCACGCCGGTCAAAATTTCACTTAAGAACAGATATGCCCAAACGGCAGTGAAGACGGGTTCAAGTGTGGCGATCAGGTTTGAAATCGTAGGCGAAAGATAACGGATGCTCAACGTATAAAGTCCAAACCCGCCAAGCGTGGGCGCGACACCGAGGAAAATAAGGATTCCCCAACCTATGGAAGAATTTCCAAGCCAGAGCAGATCTGAGAACAATGCCTTATGGGTAATGAACAAGTCATTACCGATGTTGAAGAGAAACAAAAAGAAACTTGCGGCTGCAAAGCTGTATAAGAGCGCGGTCCATGAGTCGATATGCTTATCGGTTGCGACCTTGCCTTCGAGATTGTAAAAAGCAAACAGTAAACCTGTCAGCAACCCAAAGACGATCCCGGCGGGATTTAATTTCCACGCTGCCGGATTAGCAGCACCGGAGACGAGGATCGTGCCCGCAAAACTTAACGCGATCGAGGCGACCTTCGCCGTGCTGAAATTCTCCCTGAAAATGATACGACTTAAGAGCGCGGTCATTGCCGGGGAACTGAATGCCAGTACGGTCGCGACAGCTGCTCCATTGTATTGAACCGAGAATGTCCACATGGAATTGAATATTGCGAGAGTCAATCCATATACGATCATGAATCCCCAATGGGCCTGGTCAAGCTTGAAACGTGCGCGGCTGAAGAGAAGCAAGCCAATCAACATGCCAGATGAAACGAACAGATCGCGCCAGAACGCGAGGACCAATGACGGCAGGCTGTACGTTTTGCTGAGATAACTGATGATGGGACCGGTGGTAGACCACAGGACCGTGGCGACGAGAGCAATAACAAAGCCACGCGAGGATTGAGATGATGATTTCATGATTACTCCAAAAAATAAGAGTCACTGGAAAGTGACTCTTTGTGCCCCCACGGGAATTCGAATCCCGGTTTAAGCCTTGAGAGGGCTTCGTCCTGGGCCACTAGACGATGGGGGCAAACTTGTGTTGCGACTGAAAGGAGTGTCGAAACAAGCGGGCTGTATTCTATCATCCGGAAATTGAATCGTCAACGAACACGTGGATTTCCTTCGGTCCATGTACACCGATAGTCAATGTCATCTCGATATCGGCAGTGCGCGATGGCCCAGTAATAAAAACTGCCGCGTTGGACTCTCTCACTTGCGAAAGTTTCATCGCGTCCGATAATGAAGACAGAATATTGGATTTGCTTAATACTGCGATATGGATTTCTGGAAGAAGCGACGCATGTAATGGACTTCCCTCTCCATCTGCTTCCAAAATGGACCCGGTATCTGCCAGCCCACAAACGGCTTTTGTCACACCCGCAAGCAATGCCGGATCGGGCTGATCAGTAAAATCAATATTCGCTTCTTTCAAAAGAGACTGGTCTAATGTCTTTGGCTCAAGATGGATCTTGTTTATACCGCGTGATCTCAAGAGTTCGATAACCTCCAGGGTGGGACTCTTTGTTTGATATACATGTCCGCCAAGCATGCCGAGTTCCTGGATGAATTGTTCAACTTTGTCCGTGTCACTCTCCCGCAAGAGCATCGGGACGATGTGAGGGAACGAAGTGACCGAAGAGTCTCTTTTGGCGTGCGAGAGATCCTTCGCGGCTCCTTCGCTTTGCTCAGGACTGAGGCTCAGGATGACATCATTCTTATTCCATCTATCTCGGAACGTCTTCCCCGCGAAACGCGGAAAATCCTTGCTGTATCCCCAGCCTGTAAATGCCGGAAGACGAATCCATGCGGAGAACGGAGAGAGTAGAACACTTCCCAACGCTGCAAATTTTTGTGAGGCCGCGAACAGCGTAGCATGAGTCGCGAGGCGGGTATATATCTTCAAAAAGATTTTTGTCGAAGACGAAAGTCCCGCGCCGTCCTCACCCCCAGCCTCTCTCTCAGTAGGAGAGGGGGACAGGCCCGCCCTTACGCGCGTCAATAATTTTGGTAGATCGATATCCACAGGGCAGGCATCTTTACATGCGCCACACAAGGATGAGGCCTGCGCAAGTTGAACATAATTTTCTCCAAGCAGCCCCGGCGAAATGACCGAACCAATCGGACCCGGATATGGTGCAATGGAAAGATCGCTTCCGATGTACGCATGACCGCCAAGCTCGCGAAATACTGGACAGACGTTCAGACACGCGCCACAGCGAATACAATAAAGTGATTCTTTCAGCGGAGAGTTGCGAACGCGCGAACGTCCGTTATCGAGGATGATAATATGGCGCTGTTGATCAGCTAAAGGCTTGTTCAATACCTGTGTATAAGCCGAAAGTTTTTGCCCGGTCGCAGAGCGGGCTAGAAGTGAAAGCATCAGCGCAAGATCGTCGAGGTTCGGGACCAGTCGCTCCATGCCCATTAGTGCGATGTGGACCGGTGGAATGGTCGCGACCATGCGGGCGTTCCCTTCGTTGGACACTATACAGACTGAACCTGTTTCTGCGACGCCAAAGTTGACTCCGCTGATTCCAATGTTGGCTGTCAGAAAAACTTCGCGCAGAATTTTTCGCGCTGTGGCTGTGAGTGTGGGAATATCCTCGCTATAAGGCATGCCAAGTTCTTCATGAAAAAGCTGCGCGACCTGTTCCTTGCGCAAGTGCGCGGCGGGTGTGATGATGTGACTCGGCCTCTCGTGCCGTAATTGAACGATATATTCGCCGAGATCGGTTTCGACGACTTTGATGCCTTCCTTTTCGAGCGCATGATTTAATTCGATCTCTTCTGAAACCATGCTCTTCGATTTGGCGATTAAAACTTTTGGATTGTGACGGCTTGCCGCCGCATTTGCCGGAGCAAGCTCCCGCACTCCAGAAATTTCTAAAACAATTTGGATTGCCTCTGCCGCATCTTTTGCGCGATGGACAATCACACCATTCTCTGTAGATTTAGCGATGAACTGAGCGAGATATTCATCCAGGTGATCGATCACATCTGCGCGGATCTTGTGCGCGCGTTGACGTCTCTCGCGCCAATCCGGAATGGTTTCAAATGCAAGGGCGCGTCCCTTCAAACGGCGCTCTGTATTATTGTCCAGCGCGATCTGAAGAGTCTCGTTATTAATTGATTCGCGAATGCGTTTACGAAATGAAGTTGTGCTCATTTATTACCCAAAGGCCTTGTGCAAATATATAATCCGCGCCCATCAACGCCTTTGGGATCGTGAATTACTTTCAAGCCAGCCTTGCGAAACGCTGCTGTGTAATCTTTTTTAGTGAATAATCCCAGTTGATGCTGTTCTGTGCTATGTTGAATTCCTTTAGATGTTCCGATCAAATATTGGAAGTTGAGTATGGAAATATTCCCTTTGCGAGAACTGTGGCTCATGCGGGTAATTTTTATATCAGGTTTATTGACATGAACAGTAAAGATGCCGCCAGTATGCCACTCACTTGGCGAAAACCAAGGTTCGATTAACATCACACCGCCCGGAAGAAGATGATGTGTCATTGTTTGAATTGCTTTATTAAGGTTTGATTTTGTTTTTAAGTAGCCAATGGAACTGAATAGAGATATGATCACATCAAATTTTTTGTTCAATTTGAAATTTATCATATTTGCTTTGTGAAAGTGGATTTTGGGATATTTCTTCCGAGCAACGGATAATATGCTTGGATCAAGATCCAACCCCTCTACTAGATAATTCTTGCCAAGAATGCCCGCATGGTGACCTGTTCCACATCCAACATCCAGTAGAGATTTACCTTGTGTATTCAAATATTTTTGAATAAGCTTGTGTGTTTTATCTGATTCTTTGTAATAATCTTTTCCGATTGAAGCATATATTTCATCGTAGTAATCTGCTGATTTTGAGAACATACTTACCTCTGATTTAACACTTCCGCAATATGGACAACCCTTTGCTTCTTCTTTTGACGATTTAATCCACCGGCAATGTGCATGAGACATCCTGCATCGGTGACGACGAGCGTGGGCGATTGCGTTTCTTCCAGATTGCTTATCTTTCGTTTTAACCACTCTGCAGAAAGCTCGGGATGCTCCGCAGACATGATCCCACCGAAGCCGCAGCATTCTTCGGCGTGCGGCAGATCCACGAGAGTTGCACCTTTGACATTTGTCAATAATTCACGCGGCTGCTTATCTACATTGATGCCACGCAGGGTATGGCAGGTTGGGTGATACGTCAGCGTCCCATCCCAATGGGCGCCCACATTGGTCACACCTACTCGATCTACTAAATATTCGGTGAATTCAAATACCCGTTCTGACAATGCTTTCGCGCGTGGGTGCCATAGCGAATCGCCGTCGAATAATTCGAGATAATTATGCCTGAACATGTGTGTACATGAACCAGATGGTGTAACAATATCCCCTTTTGCATTCTCAAAAACTTTGATGGTATGTTCTGCAAGCGTGCGCGCATCTTTGCGAAGTCCGGCGTTGAATTGAGGCTGACCACAACAGGTTTGTTCACGGGCGAAGTTCACGTCAATGTCGAGGCGATTGAAAATATTTACGATGGCCTCACCAGTTTGCGGGAAGAATGAATCGGTGAGACAGGTAATGAAGAGCTGGATGACAGTCACGAATTGATTGTAATCTAATTAGTAATCCAGATTCCCGATTTCAAAATTTTACTGGTATCATTCGCCGCTATGGAATTCTTAACCAAACCTTCACAAAAATTTGACCTGCCCAAGCCCATTGAGCGCCTCGGTGAATTGGCCTATAACTTATGGTGGACATGGCAACCCGAAGCTGCACGTCTTTTTGGGCGACTCGATTATGCATTATGGGAACGACTGGGCCACAATCCGATCCGATTGTTGCGCGAGATCGGACGCGCCCGTTTGAATCAGGCTGCAAAAGACAAAGATTATCTCGCGTTATACGATGCTCTTTTTAAACGATACAATTCTTATCTGACCAAACCGACGTGGACTCAAAAGACTCATCCTGAATTTAAAAATCCGATCGCATATTTTTCGATGGAGTTTGGCCTGCATGAAACGCTTCCTATTTATTCAGGCGGTCTCGGTGTTCTGGCAGGTGATCATTTAAAAGAATCTTCTGATCTCGGCCTGCCGCTGATCGGTGTTGGTTTTATATACGCGCAGGGTTATTTTTCGCAGCGCATCAGTGAAGATGGCTGGCAGGATGCCGTCAACAATCCGTTGAAATTTGACGATCTGCCCGTTTCGTTGGTTATGAAAAATGAGAAACCCATTACCGTCGAAATAAAATTCCCGGATCGTACGATCGCTGTACAAATCTGGGAGGCGCGTGTCGGTCGTGTGCCCCTTTATTTATTGGATACAAATGTCGAAGAGAATTCAGACTATGATCGTTTGTTGACGGCGCGCTTGTATTGGTCTGATCTCGACCGCCGTGTGATGCAGGAAGTGATGCTGGGGATTGGCGGCGTACGCGTCCTGCGGACATTGGGATATGCGCCGACCGTCTGGCATATGAATGAAGGTCACGCCTCTTTTCTGACCCTTGAACGGGCGCGTGAACTAGTAGCATCCGGCCTCTCTTTTGCAGACGCAACTCAACAATCGCGTAAACAAAACGTGTTCACCACGCATACACCGGTCCCAGCTGGAAACGATGAATTCCCGCTCTGGCTGGTCGATAAATACCTGGCAAACTACTGGCCCGAACTTGGTCTAACGCGCGAAGAATTTGTAGATGTTGCCAAACATCAGCAGCCTCATGGGGAGACGTATTCCATGCCCATCCTTGCGTTGAAACTCTCGAATGGACGCAATGGTGTGTCGGAATTACATGGCGAGGTCTCGCGCGAAATGTGGAAATTCCTTTGGCCGGACTTGGAAGAGAAGGATGTGCCGATCCAATATGTGACCAATGGTGTGCATACCGCTAATTGGCTGGCGCGCCGCACCAGCATCCTCTTCGAAAAATATATTGGCGCTGATTGGTACGATCATTTGGACGACCATTCGCTTTGGAATAAGCTTGATCAAATCCCTGACGACGAAATATGGAATGTGCGTCAGCATCTTAAACGCAAGCTTGCGTTCTATATGCGCGAGCGCGTGCGCGACCGATGGAGTCAGGGTGGTTTCCATCCGGTGCAGGTGGTTTCCTCAGGTGTATTGATCAATCCCTACGCGTTCACCATTGGGTTTGCTCGCCGTTTTGCCACGTACAAACGCGCGAACTTGATTCTGTCTGACGCGGAGCGGCTGATAGATATCATTAACCGCCCAAATATGCCGGTGCAGATCATCTTCGCGGGCAAGGCGCATCCTGCCGATGAGCCGGGCAAGCAGTTAATTCAAACGGTCTATCGCGCTGTGAAAAAAGCAGAGAGCGGTGGCCGCATCGTCTTTCTTGAGGATTACGATATGAACCTGGCGCGTTATCTCGTGCAAGGCGTGGATGTATGGATGAACACACCGCGTCGTCCGTTGGAGGCCAGTGGCACCTCGGGTATGAAAGCCGCGATCAATGGTGTGCTAAATTTTTCGGTGCTGGACGGCTGGTGGCGCGAAGCCTATAATGGTCATAACGGCTGGTCCATTGGTGAAGATAAAGAGTATGAGTCAAATGAGATCCAAGACGCAGCCGATGCTGAAAGCTTGTATCATACACTGGAGCATGAGATCATTCCGCTTTTCTATGACCGCGACTCGAAGGAGATCTCTCACGAGTGGATTGCGCGCATGAAGGATACAATGAAGACGGTCATCCCGCAATTTTCCACGCGCCGCATGGTCAAGGAATACGTCGAGAAATTTTATGCGCCGGCAGTGAAGAGTAAATAAAGATGTTTTCTGAAATTACGGTCACTGAACTCGCCGAAAAACTGAAATCGGACGAAAAATTCATCCTCTTGGATGTGCGCGAGCTTGAAGAGTTGGACTATGCCAAAATAACAGACGACCGGCTTGAAATCCTGCCGATGAGTCGTTTGTCAGAGGAAGGCCTGGACGCGCTGCCCGAGTCAGTCAAGTCACAGGAAGTTCCCGTTTATCTCATCTGCCACCATGGCACTCGAAGCATGCAAATCACCGCCTGGCTTGCCCAGCAAGGGTATACCAATCTGTTCAACGTGCGTGGTGGGATTGATGCATACGCGAGAAGTGTAGATTCTTCAGTTGGCTTCTATTAAAAAGTGATGGTCACCTGCTGGGTGACCATCACTTTAGTTCTTGTTATTTTCCAAAAACAAACTCGCCATTCTTATAAAATAATTCTCCATCCACGAGGATCTCTGCATCCTTGCGCATATCGCAGATCATATCCCAGTGAATTGCAGATTTGTTCTTCGAGCCTGTTTCCGGATAACCCGCTCCAAAGGCCATATGGAATGAGCCACCAATTTTTTCGTCGAAGAGAATATTCCCGGTGAATTGTTGGATATCAAAGTTGGTGCCGATCGCGAACTCTCCGAGAAAACGCGAGCCGGCGTCTGTATCGAGCGTCTTCATCAGATATTCCTGATTCTTATCTGCCTTGACCGTTTCGACGCGTCCCTTTGAGAAGGTCAGTTCAGCACCTTCCACGCTGACGCCGCCATAGTTGGCAGGATAAGTGAACTTCACCCAGCCATTGACCGAGTCTTCCACAGGGCCGCTATAAATTTCACCATCCGGCATATTATAGGTGCCGAACGAGTTCATGAAAGTACGGCCCTTGACAGACAGAGTCAGGTCTACGTTTGGTCCTGTCAAAACAACTTGATTCTTGCCCTTCATAAAATCCACTGCAGATTGTTGTTTCTGTTCCAAACTTTTCCAAAAAGCGATCGGGTCATTTTCATTGGTGTGCACTGCACCAAAGACAAAATCCTCGTATTCCTTCAAGCTCATACTGGCATCCTGTGCGTAAGCTTCCGTAGGATAAAGCGTGGTGACCCATTTGAAGGATCCATCTCCGCCCCGGCGGAATTGTGCCTCGGTGATCGCGCTCAGGGCCTTGCTGCGACGCGTCGATTTGCCGGCATCAATGTTCGTCGTTCCATGTGTATTCGTTGCGGAATGAATCCGAATGCGGCCCTCGAATTGTTCGTAAGCCAGTTTATAGAACGTTGGCACAAATTCCAATTGTCCATCGGTCGTGGCATAAGTCAGATACATTTCATCCTGACTGAACGGCATCATGCCGGGCAATGCCACCATCAAATGTGGATGTCCACCTTTTTCCAATATTTGAATAAAGAGTTCACGTAAGAGGGGTTCGGCGGCGGTAGTGCCTTCGAGTAGGATACGGTCACCGGGTACGACCCGAGCGGAGTGTTCGACGAGCACTTTTGCGAATTTTTGAACGCGCAGATCGGCCACGAAATTTCTCCTGAGTGAGATGCGAGCCCGAAAATTATATCACCGCTTTCTCGGCTAAAATTGGAGCAGGAGACGACCATGGACACACGCTTCAAACTCGACCCTCAAATTGCTACTGCTTCCACGCCGCCGGCGGAATGGTACACGGACCCCGTCATGCTCGCGCTTGAGCGCGAGAAGATCTTTCGGCATACCTGGCAGTTCGCGGCTTCACTCGAGTTGCTGCGTTTTCCCGGCAACTATGCGACTGTAGACGTGGTTGGAACCCCCGTTGTACTGATGCGCGGGCAGGATAATGTACTACGTGCCTTTCATAATGTCTGTCGTCATCGTGCGGGGGTGGTTACACGTGGCTGCGGGAATCGCAAATCCCTGCAATGTCAGTATCATGGCTGGTTGTACGGCATGGACGGCAAGCTGAAGAACGCGCCCGAGTTCGAGGGCGTGGAAAATTTCAACAAGGATGATTTCGGCCTGATCCCGATCCGCGTCGAAACGTGGGGACCATTTGCTTTTGTGAATATGGATTCGTCCGCGCCGCCGCTCCTCGAAGTATTAGGCAAGATTCCTGAAGAAACCAGCAAATTTGATTTTAGTGAACTCCGCAAAGTGGAGCGACGCGATTACATCATCAATGCCAATTGGAAAGTATATGTGGATAATTATCTGGAGGGCTATCACATTCCGATTGCGCATCCCGGCCTTTTCAAGGAAGTGGATTACGACAACTATCGCATCGACCTCTTCCGTTACTATTCCTCCCAGCACGCGCCAATCCGCCCAGTTCGCACGGAAGATGCTGTCGGCCGTGTCTTCACCGAGCTCAAAGGTGACGAACGCGCATTTTATTACTGGATCTTTCCCAACTTCATGGTGAATATTTATCCGGGTAACGTACAGATCAATATTATTGTTCCTTTAAGCCATGATAAAACTTTAACCATTTTCGAATGGTACTTCGCCGATCCCGGCACACCCGAGGCCTGGAACAATTTACAGGATGGCATTACCTTCAGCGATACTGTCCAAAAGGAAGATGTTGAACTATGTGAGGATGTTCAGCGTAACTTGCAGACCGGTGTCTACCGTCAGGGAAGGTATTCCGTCAAACGCGAGAATGGCGTGCATCATTTCCATGGGTTGGTAGGGGAATTCTTAGAGAAATAAAAAGGTTATACTCAATTTCATGAAACAGTTACTTCAGAATATTCGCGATGGCAAAACCATCATCGAAGATGTTCCAGTACCAACTCCACGAGAGGGAATGGCCCTGGTTAAGATCGCGGCAAGTTTGGTTTCTGCAGGAACCGAACGCATGGTCGTTGAGTTCGCGGAAAAAAGCCTTGTGGGTAAGGCACGATCGCGTCCTGATCTAGTTAAACAAGTTCTTGATAAGGCACGGCGTGAGGGATTTGTCCCAACAACACAAGCCGCCTTCCATCGTCTCAACCAACCGATGTCGCTGGGATATTCCTCTGCTGGCACTATTATTGCTCTTGGAAAAAACATGCAGGGTTTCAAAGTTGGGCAGCGCGTCGCATGTGCTGGCGGTGGCTATGCCGTTCACGCTGAATACAATACGGTGCCGCG
>Ga0209131_1001266_pt1 | contig 17506 bp, 16 predicted proteins | sample GraSoi_2013_40cm_FD_185826 | JGI IMG/M metagenome (GOLD analysis project Ga0209131, IMG submission 185826) | Grasslands soil microbial communities from the Angelo Coastal Reserve, California, USA - Sample 9_17_2013_40cm (SPAdes) (version 2) | ecosystem: Environmental > Terrestrial > Soil >...
ACGGCGTACACCGCTGGACGGCCGATCTCGACGCGGCGCTGAAAGGCCCGGATGAAATCTTCTTCGACGCCGCGTCGACGCAGCTGCGGCCGAAGCTGCTGAAGCGCGCCATCGCCGCCGGCAAGCACGTGTATTGCGAAAAGCCGGTATCGACCACGCTCGCCGAAGCCAAGGATCTGTACGCGGCCGCGAAGAAGGCGCGCATCAAGCACGGCGTGGTGCAGGACAAGCTCTGGCTCCCGGGTCTGCTCAAGCTGCGCAAGCTCAGAGAGCAGGGATTCTTCGGCCGGATGCTCGCGGTGCGCGGCGAATTCGGCTACTGGGTGTTCGAGGGCGATCGCCAAAAGGGGCAACCCGGTGCTCAGCGCCCATCTTGGAACTATCGAAAGCAGGATGGCGGCGGCATCATCCTCGACATGCTGTGCCACTGGCGCTATGTGCTCGACAATCTGTTTGGGGAAGTCAAAGCAGTGTCCTGCCTCGGCGCGACCCACATCCCGTACCGCTGGGACGAGAACGGCAAGAAGTACAAGGCGACCGCCGACGATGCCGCTTATGCGACGTTCCAGCTCGCCGGGGGCGTCGTCGCGCATTTCAACTCGTCGTGGGACGTGCGCGTGCGCCGCGACGATCTGCTCACCATCCAGGTGGACGGCACCGAAGGCAGTGCGGTCGCCGGCCTGCGCCGCTGCCTCACCCAGTCGTATGCCGAGACGCCGAAGCCGGTGTGGAATCCCGACATCCCGCAGCCGATCGATTTTTTCGCCGGCTGGAAAGAAGTGCCCGACGAGGGCACCGACAACGCCTTCAAGGTGCAGTGGGAGCTCTTCCTCAAGCACGTCGTCGGCGAAGGCCCCTTCCGCTGGGGCCTGCTCGAAGCCGCCAAAGGCGTGCAGCTCGCCGAGCTCGGCCTCAAGAGCTGGCAGCAGAAAAAATGGCTCGACGTCCCGAAGCTCAACCCATAAAAGGGGTCTGACCCCATTTCCGTATGCAGCTGAGAAAGCTTGGCAGCTTCGGCCTGGAGACGGACAGCCTGGACGCGCCGTTCAAGGAGATCTGGGACGCGTTCTTCGCCGGGCAGGTGCTGGTGTTTCGCGGCCAGTGCTTCACCTCCGAGGGCTTCCTGGTGTTCGCGCGCCAGTTCGGCAGGCCCGAGCCGCATGTGATCGACCAGTTCCACCATCCCGAGCAGGCGGACATCCTGATCCTGTCCAACCGGGAGAAGGACGGACAACCCGTCGGACTGGCGGATGCCGGCACCTACTTCCACACCGACTATTCGTATCTCGACGTGCCGGCCAGAGCCACGTTGCTCTATTCGATCGAGGTGCCGAAGAAAGGCGGCGATACGCTGTTCGCCAACCAGTATGCGGCTTACGATGATTTACCCCAGTCCAAAAAAAACCAACTGGAAAATCTGGTGGCGCTGCATCACTACGGCAACCGCGACGACCAGGACAAGCGCTCGCGCACCGTCGCCTCGGTGCTGAACCAAGACCAGGAGAAGAAGATGGCCTGGGTGCGCCATCCGATCGTGCGGCGCCATCCTGTCACCGGGCGCAAGGCCTTGTACTCGGTCTCGGGCAGCTCGTTCCGCGTCGAAGGCATGCCGGACGACGAGGCGGTCGACCTGCTCGACGAGCTGAAGGTCCATGCAACGCAGCAGAAGTACCAGCTGCGGCTCAAGTACGGCGTCGGCGACGTCGTCATCTGGGACAACGCGTCGCTCCTGCATTCGGCGACGCTCACGGATCCGGCAGACCCACGTACACTATGGCGCATCACGGTCAAGGAGGAGGGGAGAACATCATGAGGAGAATCACGCTCGGCATCATTGTCGCGGCGCTGGCCCTGCCGGCCGCGGCGCAGACCCAGACCTGGCACGGCGCTTCGCAGTTCAACGACGATCATGCCTTCACCAGGGCACTGGTGCGCTTCCAGGAGCTGGTGCAGAAGTATTCGGGCAAGAAGATCGATTTCGTGCTGCACAAGAACTCGGAGCTCGGTCTCGAGAAGGACTACTTCGCCTACATGAACCAGGGCAAGGCGGTCGACTACGCGATCGTGTCGCCCGCGCACATGTCGACGTTCTCGCGCGCCGCGCCGTTCATCGACGCGCCGTTCATCTTCCGCGACCTCGCGCACTGGAACAAAGTGCTCGACGCCGACATTCTCAAGCCGATCGCCGACGAGGTGGCCCAGAAAGCCGACGTGATGCTGATCGGCTACGCCGGCGGCGGCACGCGCAACATCTTCGTCAACAAGCCGGTGCGCAACCTGCAGGAGATGAAGGGCCTGAAGGTGCGCGTGCAAGGCGCGCCGATCTGGAGCCGCACCTTCGCCGCGGTCGGCATGTCGCCGACCGTGATCGCCTACAACGAGATCTACAACGCGATCCAGAACGGCGTCATCGCGGCGGGCGAGAACGAGGCCGCGGGCGTCGAGTCGATGAAGTTCTACGAGGTCGGCCCGAACCTGTCGATCACCGAGCACGCCATCACCATCCGGCCGATCTGCTTCGCCGGCAAAACTTTCAAGGGATTGGACAAAGGCATGCAGGCCGCGGTGCTGCGCGCCGGCAAGGAAGCCGGCGCCTACGGCCGCCAGGTGGAGTCGAGCGAAGATGCCGCCAAGCTCGACGAGCTGGAGAAGGCGGGCAAGCTCAAGCGCATCAAGTTCACCGACCGGCCGCAAATGAAGAAGCTGGTCGACCCGGTGATCGAGGCGTACGCCAAAGAGATCGGCGCCGACCAGATCCTCGCCAAGATCAACGCGATCAAGTGACGCTGGGAATTCGGGGACGGAGCCCAAACTGGTTCGGGCTCCGTCCCCGAACTTTTGCATGAAAAGAATAATCAACGCGTATCACCGCTTGCTGACCTGGCTGATGGTGGGGACGGTCGCGATCCTGATCGTCCCCGTCACGCTGCAGATCATCTCGCGCTACACCGCGCTCATCCCCTCCTGGATCTGGACCGAGGAGCTCTCCCGCTTCCTCTTCATCTGGATGGTGATGCTCGGCGCGATGATCGGCATCCGCGAGCACACGCACTTCGAGGTCGACGTCTGGCCCGACCTCGGGCCGAAGGGCACCGCGCTGCTGCGCATCATCTCGAACCTGTGCGTGCTGGTGTTCGCGCTGGTCTTCGTGTGGTGGGGCATCGAGTTCGTGCGCTTCGGCTGGGACCAGCTCTCCGAGCTCGCCGAGCTGCCGATGCCGTGGATCTTCCTCGCCTGGCCGTTCGCCGGGCTGACCTGGGTGCTGTTCCTCGGGGAATCGTTCATCGATAGCTGGCGCGTGCTGCGCGCATGAGCAGCGTCGCTTTCGGCCCGGGCCAGGCGGCGATCATGCTGTTCGGCGTGTTCTTCGCGCTGCTCATCGTGCGCGTGCCGGTGGCGTTCGCGCTCGGCCTCGCCTGCCTGCCGGTGGTGATCATCGAGGAGCGGCTCTCGCCGATGGTGATCTTCAACGAGACCTTCAAGGCCTACAACTCCTTCATCCTGCTGGCGGTGCCGTTCTTCCTGCTGACCGCCAACCTGATGAACATCGGCGGCATCACCGAGCGGCTGGTGCGCCTGTCGCGCACCATGGTCGGAAATTTCCCGGGCGCGCTGGCGCAGATCAACGTCCTGCTGTCGGTGTTCTTCGCCGGCATCTCGGGTTCTTCCACCGCGGATGCGGCGAGCCAGAGCAAGATCTTCATCGAGGCGCAGGTGAAGGAAGGCTATGGGCTGTCGTTTTCCATTGCCATTACCGCCGTCTCCGCGGTGCTCGCGGTGATCATCCCGCCCTCTATCCTGATGATCGTCTGGGGCGGGGTGATCTCCACATCCATCGGCGCGATGTACCTCGCCGGCATCATTCCCGGCCTCTTGATCGCCGCGGCGCAGATGGCGACGGTGCACGTCTACGCGAAGATCTATCACTACCCGGTCTATCCGCGCGCCACGCTCAAGGAGTTCTTCGTCTCCGCGTGGCAGTCGCTGCCGGCGCTCTTCACGCCGTTCATCATCGTCGGCGGCATCCTGCTCGGCTGGTTCACCGCGACCGAATCCGCCGCGGTCGCCGTGCTGTACGCGGCTGCGCTGTCGATCTTCATCTACCGGGAGATGGACATGAAGCAGCTCTACCAGGCGCTGTCCGAAACCGGAAAGCTCGCCGCGGTGGCGCTGTTCTGCGTCGGCACGGCGTCGGCCTTCGGCTGGATGCTCGCCTACTACCAGATCCCGAAGGCGCTGCTGGCCAACGTCACCAGCTGGCACATGGGCATCACCGGCGTCGGATTCTTTATAGCGTTCGTCTTCCTGGTGGTCGGCTGCTTCCTCGACGCGATTCCTGCGATCATCATCGTCGGCACCATCCTGCAGCCGCTCGCGCAGTCGGTGAACATGCACCCGATCCACTTCGCCATCATCGGCATCGTCGCGCTCGCCTTCGGCCTGGTGACGCCGCCCTATGGCCTGTGCCTGATGATCTCGTGCGCGGTGGCGAAGGTGCCGCTCAAGTTCGCGCTCAAGGACACGCTGATCATGCTGGTACCGATGCTCCTGATGCTGGCCGCCATCATCATCTGGCCCGAGATCCCGCTGATCCTGCCGAGGCTGGTCGCGCCCGAACTGCTGAAGTGAAGCTCGGTTACTTCACCATGCCGCTGCACCCGGTGGGCAGGGATTGGCGGCACACGCTGGCCGAGGATCGGGAGGCGGTGCTCCTCGCCGAGCAGCTCGGTTTCGAGGAAGCGTTCATCGGCGAGCATCTCACCGATCTCGCCGAGACCATCACCTCGTGCCTGATCTTCATCGCCACGCTGGCGCGCGATACGAAGCGCATCAAGCTCGGCAGCGGCACGGTGAATCTCGCCAACCGTCATCCGGCGGCGACCGCCGCCGAGATCGCGATGGTCGACACGCTGCTCGAGGGACGCTTCATCCTGGGCGTCGGGCCGGGCGGCCTGCGCTCCGACGCCGAGATCATGGAAAGCCTGGACGCGGACCGCAACGCGATCTTCGTCGAGGCGATGGAGCACATGATCGCGCTGTGGACGCAGGAGCCGCCGTACCGGCTGAAGGGCAAGAAGTGGCAGCTCAGCACCGAGCGCACCTCGATGCCCGACCTCGGCATGGGCGCCATGCTGAAGCCGTTCCAGAAGCCGCATCCGCCGATCGTGGTCACCGCGATCCTGCCCGGCTCGGAGGGCATCGCCGCGGCAGCCGCGCGCGGCTGGACGCCGATCTCGGCCAACTTCGTGCATCCGTGGGTGATCAAGACGCATTGGCCGAAGTACGCCGAGGGCTGCGCGCGCGCCGGTCGGCCCGCCCGTCCACAGGATTGGCGAGTGGCGAAGAGCATTTTTGTCGCCGATGACGACGCCACGGTGCGCCGCATGACGCGCGATCCGGGCAATCCGTTCGCGTATTACTTCCGCAACCTGCAGCGCAAGGCGCAGGCGAGCCGCGGCAACGCGTTCTTCAAGCACGATGCCTCGCTGCCGGACGAAGCCGTGACCGACGACTACCTCGTCTCCCAGATGCTCATCGCCGGGTCGGTCGACGAAGTGGTCGAGCGGCTGCTCGCCTTCCGCGAGCACATTGGTGCATTCGGCACCCTCCTGTACTGCGGCCACGACTGGGCCGACGCCCCCGCGATGCGCCGCTCGATGCAGCTGATGGCCGAGGAAGTCCTGCCGCGCGTGAATCGCGCGCTCGGCGAATAAAGGGTCCTGACCCCTTTAAATCGCGGCTTCGGTGGCGGCGTCGAAGAAGTGCGCGCGCTCGGGATCGTAGGCGAGGCGCACGCGATCGTGCGCGGCCATGCGCAGCGCCGGATCGACGCGCGCCACGACCGGACTTTCGCCGACGCGCACGTCGAGCAGGATCTCCGAGCCGAGCGGCTCGACCACTTCCACGATCGCATCGAAGGCGTAATCGCCGGCGCTGCCGTCGGCGGGATGCAGCGCCTCGGGACGCAGGCCGAGCACCACCCGCTGGCCGGCATAGCGGCGCAGCGCTTCGGTTTTCGCCGGCGGCACGCGCACCCGCATTCCCGGCGCTATCGCCCACAGCGCGTTCTCGGTCCACTCCAGCGTAACGCTGATGAAATTCATCGCCGGCGAGCCGATGAAGCCGGCGACGAAGCGGTTGGCCGGCCGCTGGTAGAGCTCGAGCGGCGCGCCCACCTGCTTCACCACGCCGTCCTTCATCACCACCACGCGATCGCCGAGCGTCATCGCCTCGACCTGGTCATGCGTGACGTAGATCGCCGTGGTCTCGAGGCGCTCGTGCAGGCGCTTCAGCTCGACGCGCATCTGCACGCGCAGCGCCGCGTCAAGATTGGACAGCGGCTCGTCGAACAGGAACACCCGGGGATTGCGCACGATCGCGCGCCCGAGCGCCACGCGCTGGCGTTGCCCGCCCGAGAGCTGGCGCGGCTTGCGCGCGAGCAGCGGCTGGATGCCGAGGATGTCGGCAGCGTGGTGCACGCGCCGCTCGATCTCGGGCTTCTCGAACTTGCGCATCTTCAGCCCGAAGGCCATGTTGTCGTGCACGCTCATGTGCGGGTAGAGCGCGTAGTTCTGGAACACCATGGCGATGTCGCGGTCCATCGGCGCAAGATCGTTGACCACTTTTCCATCGATGCTGATCTCGCCGGAGCTGATCTCCTCCAGCCCGGCGACCATGCGCAGCGTGGTGGTCTTGCCGCAGCCCGACGGGCCCACCAGCACGATGAACTCGCGGTCGCCGATCTCGAGGTTGACGTCCTTGACGACGTGCGTGGCGTCGAACTTCTTGTTCAGGTCCTTGAGCTGTACGCGCGCCATCTAGCTCAGCCTTTGACGCTGCCGGTCATGCCGGTGACGTAGTACTCGACGAAGAACGAATAGACGATCGCCACCGGTATCGACCCGATCAGGGCGCCGGCCATCAGCGGCCCCCAGAAGAACACGTCGCCGCGGATCAGCTCCGACACCACGCCCACCGGAACGGTCTTCTGCTCGGGCGAGGAGAGGAATACCAGCGCATAGATGAACTCGTTCCACGACAGCGTGAAGGCGAAAATGCCGGCCGAGAGGATGCCCGGCACCGCGACCGGCAGGATGATGTAGACCATCGCCTGCCAGCGCGTCGCGCCGTCGATGCGCGCGCATTCCTCGAGCTCCTTGGGGATGGTCTTGAAGTAGCCCATCATCAGCCAGGTGCAGAACGGGATCAGGAAGGTGGGATACGTGAGGATCAGCGCCCAGGGCGTGTCGCCGAGGTGGTACTCGCGGATGATGTCGGCCAGCGGGATGAACAGCAGCGTCTGCGGCACGAGGTAGGTGACGAAGATCGCGGTACCGAGCAGGCCCGCGTAGCGGAACTTGAGCCGCGCCAGCGCGTAGCCGGCGAACACGCCGCAGACCAGCGAGATCAGCGTGGCGGCGAACGCGATCAGCATCGTGTTCCACATCCACTGGTTGAACAGCGTCTCCTGCACCAGGTTCTTGATGTGGTCCAAGGTCGGGTGCGAGGTCCAGAACGGCGAGTAGAGCGGATGGTTCCAGGGCCGGTAGAGCTCGCCGTCGGGCCGTACCGTGGTCACCGCCATCCAGTAGAACGGGAACAGCAGGCCGACGATGAACAATCCCATCGGCAGGTAGAACCACAGCCACTTCTTCCACTTGGCGCCTTCGATCATCTGCTCATTTACCTATTTTCTACGCGCCGGATGTACCAGAGCTGGAACACCACCACCAGCAGCAGCGCCGGGAACATCGCCAGCGAGATCGCGGCGCCCTCGGACAAGAGCCCGGTGCCGATACCGAGCTGGTAGGCGTAAGTGGCGAAGAGATGCGTCGCGTTGGCGGGGCCGCCGCCGGTGAGCACGTAGACCAGCTGGAAATCGGCGAAGGTCTGGATCACCGAGAACAGCACCACCACCATGGTGACGGGCAGAAGCAGCGGCCAGGTGACGTACCAGAAGCGCTGCAAGCCGTTGGCGCCGTCGATCGCCGCCGCCTCGTGCAGATCGGGGTTGATGGTCTGCAGACCCGCGAGCAGGCTGATGGCGTAGAACGGCACGCCGCGCCAGATGTTCACCACCGAGATCGAGGCCATCGCGAGATCGGGATCGCCCAGCCAGTTGATGCGCGTGTTGATGATCGAGAGCTTCCAGAAAAGCCAGTTGAAGACACTGAAGGTGGGGTCGAACATCCACTTCCATGCCAGTGTCGAGAGCACCGTCGGGATGATGAACGGCAGCAGCACGAAGGCGCGCACCCAGGACTTGCCGCGGAAGCTGCGGTTGAGCAGCAGCGCGAGCCACAGTCCGAGCGCCAGCTTGAACACCGTCGTGACGCCGGTGTAGACGAAGGTATTGAGCGCCGCGGTGCGAAAGATGGAGTCGTGAAAGATTTTCGTGAAATTGCGCAGGCCGATGAAGTGGCCCGGCTCGCCGACCATCGAGTTGGTCACCGACAGCCACACCCCGCGCACGAACGGGTAGGCGATGAACAGCGTCAGCAGGACCAGCGTGGGGAAGAGCAGCCAGAAGGCGAGCGCGTCCTCGCGCTCGAGCATCCGGCTGCTCCTTGCGGCGGGCAAGACTTACGTGCCCGCGTAAACCTTGCTGACCTCTTCGGCGGCCCACTTCACGGCGGCTTCCGCCGTCCCGCCCTGCACCGCCTTGGCGTACATGTCGGTGATGATGTACTTGGTGAGCACCTCGGCAGCCTTGCGGTTCGGCGTGCCGGCGTAGCCAGGCGTAAGGCCGAGGCGCCCGGCGACCTTGAAGGGCGCCATCACCGGGTCCTCATCCCACATCTTGTGCTTTTCCCAGACGGCCGACGGCGGCGTCGAGTAGCCCTTCTGCGACAGGAACCATTTCTCGTAGTTGGCGGGCGTGTGGATCCACTTCAGGAATTCCTTCGCCGCCTTCTGGTTCTTCGAGTAGCTCATCAGCATGTGCGACTGGAACAGGTGAAAGCCGAACTGGCCCGCCGGCCCCTTCGGCAGCGGCGAGTGGCGGATGTCGTCCTTCATCGGCGCATTCTTCTCGGTCTTGTACTGGTCGGGCTTGCGCAGCGTCTCGATGTAGATCGAGGCACCGTTCAGCGTGGCGGCGATGGTGCCCGAGAGGAAGGCGCGGTTGTTGTTGGTGTCGTCCCAGGCGAGGCCGCCCTCGTCGTGGGCATCCTTCCAGAACGTCTGCATGAACTTTACCGACTCCAGCGTTTCCTTGGAGTCGAGCACCACCTTGCCTTTCGCATCCACTTCCTTGCCGCCCCAGGACCAGAGGTACGGGTAGCTGAAGGTGGGCGCGTCGCCGAAGGTGTGGCCGAGGGTCTGCCCCAGCGGGCGGCCCTTGGCTTTCAGCTTCTTGCCGGCGTCGTGGTATTGCTGCCAGGTCTCGGGAAACTTGCTGTAGCCGACCTCCTCGAACCAGGACTTGCGGTAGGCGATCATCGCCCCGATCACCGCCCAGGGCACCGACAGCGCTTTCTTGCCGTCCATGGTGTTCGCCTTGGCGACGTTGTAGTAGCCGCCCTGCGCCTTGGCGATCGCCTCGGCGACGTCCGAGACGTCGACCGAGCTCGCGCCGTAGATCTGCGGGTGGTTGTTGAACAGCATGAAGATGTCCGGTCCGGCGCCCGACTGGATCGCCGAGGTGACGCGCGGCTGCAGATCGTTGCCGTTCACCGTCTCGAGAGTGATCTTGAGGCCGAGCGCCTTCATCGCTTCGGGCAGCATGGTTTTGCGCAGCAGCTCGTCCGATGCCGGCACGAAATCGTTCCACTTGATCCAGTGCACCGTGTTGGCTTGCGCGAACACCGGCGCCTGATGTGATGCGAGGATTCCCGCGAGCCCGGCACCGGATGCCTGCAGGAATTTACGGCGAGTAAATCTGGCCATCGTGTTTTCCTCCTCCAAGAGGGTTACGCCAGCACTCTAACTGGGGGTCAGACCCCTGTCGAGATGAACAGGGGTCTGACCCCGATTTCTTCGGCTGCTAGTAGCCGAGCACTCGCGGCAGCCAGAGCGAAAGGCCCGGGAAATACGTGACGATCAGGAGCGCGGTGCACATGGCGCCATAGAACGGCCATAGCTCGCGCGAGACCTCCTCCATGGTCACCTTGCCGATGGCGCAGCCGACGAACAGGGTCGGGCCCACGGGCGGCGTGATGAGGCCGATGCCGAGGTTGAGCAGCATGATCATGCCGAAGTGCACCGGGTCGACGCCCATCGCCTTCACCACCGGCAGCATGATCGGCGTGCAGATCAGGATCATCGGCGCCATGTCCATGAAGGTGCCGAGCAGCAGCAGGAGCACGTTGATCAGCATCAGCATCACGTACTTGTTGTCGGTAAAGCCGAGGAACAGCTGCGTGGCCTTTGCCGGCAGCTGCATGATCGCCATCAGGTAGCCGAAGCAGGCGGCGAAGCCGATCACCATCATCACCATCGCCACCGTCTTGGTGACGCGGTGCACCAGCTTCGGCAGCTCGCGCCACTTGTATTCCTTGTAGATCACCATGGTGCAGAAGAACGCGTAGGCGCAGGCGACGGCGCCCGATTCGATGGCGGTGAACATCCCCGACAGGATGCCGCCGAGGATGATGACGATGGTGATCAGGCCCCACACCGCGTCGAGCGCGATCTTCAGCGCCTCGCGCAGCGGCACCACGCGCCCGGTGGGGAAGTTTTCCTTGCGGGCTTTCCAGAGGATCAGGCCGATCAGGCAGGCGCCGAACAGGAGGCCCGGGAACACGCCCGCCATGAAGAGCGCGGCGATCGACACGGTGCCGCCGGTGGCGATCGAATAGATGATCGAGTTGTGCGAGGGCGGCACCAGGATCGCCTGCACCGAGCCGCAGATGGTCACGTTGGTCGCGAAGACCTTGGAGTAGCCGTTCCTCACCATCTCGGGAATCATCACCGAGCCGATCGACGCAGTGTCCGCCACCGACGAGCCCGACAGGCATCCAAACAAGGTCGAGGCGAGCACATTCACCAACGCCAATCCGCCGCGGATGAAGCCGACGAAGACCTTGGCGAGCTCGACCAGCCGCCGGGCGACGCCGCCCTCCGACATGATGGCGCCGGCGAGCACGAAGAACGGGATCGTGAGCAGCGCGAACTTCGACATGCCGTCGGAGATGGCGATCATCACCGCCTCGAGCGGGATGTCGATCCACAGCGCGGTGACGAGCGTCGCCAGCCCCATGGCATAGGCCACCGGGATGCCGATGAACATGAACACCAGGAACGCGACCAGCAGAATGATGGCGTCCAAGATCCCTGGCCTAGTCGATTTGCGGCTGGTCGCGGAAAGTAAACGAGGTCTGCGGCGGCTCGCCGAGCCACAGGCGCTCGATCACGAACAGCAGCGTGATGCCGCCGGCCACCGGAATCGGCAGGTAGGTGACCCCGACCGAGAGCTCCGGGAATTCGGCGATGGTGTTCTGCCAGGTGGCCTGCACCAGCAGCACGCCCCACCGGATCATGAACAAGGCGATGATGCCCATGCCGACGTCGGCGATCCGTTCCATGCGCCGGCGGTTGGCGTCATTCAGCATGTTGAGCAGCGTGCCGACCGCGATGTGCGCCTTGGCCCGGTAGGCGGCGCCGCCGCCGACGAAGGAGAACAGCACCATCAGCAGGATGCCCGCGGGCTCCGGCCAGCTGGCCGGCGAGTTCACCCAGTAGCGCATGAACACGCCGTACGGAATGATGATCGTCATGATCAGCATCGCGACGCCGGCGATGGCGATGCAGGCGATGTACAGCCACTCCATCGCCGCGCGGTAGCTCGCTCTCATCTCAAAAAAAGGGCCGCCGAGTTTTGCACTGGGCGGCCCGGGCCTTCAGGAGTCGGAAAAAAACTATTTGGTGTCCTCGATGCGCTTGAGCAGCACGGCGTACTTGGCGCCGTACTTGTCGCGCACCGGCGCCGTGGCCTTGTAGAACGCCTGCTTGTCGGCCTGCACGAACTGCACGCCCTTGGCCTTCAGCTCCTCGGTCGCCTTGGCGGTCTTCTCGTCCCACAGCTGGCGCTGCTCGAGCTGCGTCTCGCGCGAATATTTCTTGATCAGCGCCTGGTCGTCCTTGCCGAGCTTGTCCCAGCTGACCTTCGAGAACACGAACATCTCGGGGATGATCAGGTGCCCGGTGAGGCTGTAGATTTTCGCCACCTGGTAGTGGTTCTGCGCCAGCACGGTCGGCTCGTTGTTCTCGGCGCCGTCGACCACGCCGGTCTGCATCGCCGAATACAGCTCATTGAATCCCATCGCCACGCCATTACCGCCCATGGCATTCATCGTCTCGACGAAGATCGGGTTGCCCATCATCCGCACCTTCATGCCTTTCAGATCGGCCGGCTTGGTCACCGGCTTATTCGAATAGACATTGCGCGTGCCGGCGTCCATCCAGCCGAGCGCGATCAGGCGGATCTGCGGGTTGCTGCTGATCTTGTCGAGCAGCTCGTTGCCGATCGGGCCGTCGATCACCTTCCGCATGTGCGCCTCGTCGCGGAAGATGAACGGCATGTTGAACACGTTCAGCTCGTCGATCACCGGCCCGAGCGCGCCGACCGAGATGCGCGCGATCTGCAGCGCGCCGACCTGCGCCTGCTCGATCATCTCCTTCTCGCCGCCGAGCTGCATCTGCGGATACATCTGCAGCGTCAGGCGCCCATTGGTCGCCTTCTCGAGCTTGCCGCCCATGCGCACGATCGCCTCGACCGTGGGATAGCCGAGCGGATGCACGTCGGAAGCCTTGATCACCATCTTCTGCTGCGCGATGGACGCGACGGGACTGCACAGCACCGCAGCAGCGGCGGCGCCGATGAAATAGCGGCGAAGCATGGAATCCTCCTCTGGTAAGATTCGTCAGTCATCATACAACTGTCGGGGTAGCCTTAGTCAAGCGATGCGCATCCGCCCCCTCGCCACGGAGCACAAGCTGTCGCGCCAGCTGTTCGAGCAGCTCGCCGGAGAGATCCGCAGCGGCCGGCTGGCGCCGGGCGCAAGGTTGCCGACCGAGCAGGCGCTGACCCGCGCGGCGCGCGTCTCGCGCACGGTGGTGCGCGAGGCAGTGGCGGCGCTGCGCGCCGAAGGACTGGTGATCACGCGCCAGGGCGTCGGCGCCTTCGTCTCCGCCGAGCCGCAGCGCGCGCCGTTCCGCATCGAGCCCGAGCGCCTGCAATCGCTCGACGACATCCTCAACGTGATGGAGCTGCGCCTGGGGGTGGAGATCGAATCCGCCGGCCTCGCCGCGGAACGCGCCAGCAAGGCCGACGTGCGCGCCATCGCGGCTGCGCTTCAGGAAATCGAGGAAATGGCACGCGAAGGCAAATCCGCGGTCGACGAGGATCTCGCGTTCCATCGTGCCATCGCCGAAGCCGCGCGCAATCCGGAATTCGCGCGCTTCCTGCAGTTCATCGGCCGCCACCTGATCCCGCGGCGCAGCGTCAGCGGCCTGCCCGAGCGCATGGGCGGCCAGCGCGCCTACCTCGCGCTGATCCAGGAAGAGCACCGGCGCATCGCCGATGCCATCGCCGCGGGCGAGCCCAAGGCCGCGCGCGACGCCATGCGCCGCCACCTCACGCGCTCGATCGACCGCTACCGCAAGCTCGCCGCCGAACAGAAAAAAGCCGCTTAAATGGGGACGGACCCCATTTTTCTCATTTGAAAATTCTTTTGACTCATTCGCCCGAAGCCCGGGCCTTGTACTACGGCGAGCGCGCTCTTGCCGGTCTACGCAAGCTCGGCGACGTCAAGCTGCATGAAGGCGCAGCACCCCTGGAAGGCGACGCGCTCATCGCGGCCGCCGCCGACTGCGATCTCATCGTGTCCTACCGCCAGTCGCCCGGCCCCGCTATGGTGTTTGAGCGCCTGCCCAGACTGGTAGCGTTCCTGCGCTGCGCGATCGACATCCGCAACGTCGATGTCGCGGCGGCGAGCAAGGCGGGCGTGCTGGTCACCCAGGCGAGCGCCGGCTTCGTCACCTCGGTCGCCGAGCTGGTGTTCGGCCTCATGGTCGACCTCGCGCGCGGCATCACGCGCTCGGCCCGGCTTTACCACCACAATGAAATTCCCGCGGCGCACATGGGCCGCGAATTGAAGGGCAGCACGCTCGGCGTCATCGGCTACGGCGCGATCGGCCGCGAGGTGGCGCGCATCGGCAAAGCGCTCGGCATGCGCGTGCTGATCCACGATCCCTACAAGAAGGTGAAGCAGGTGCCGCTGGACAAATTGCTGGCGCAGTCCGATTTCGTCGTGCCGCTCGCCGTCGCCACCGCGGAGACCGAAAACCTGATGGATGCGCGCGCCTTCGCGAAAATGAAGCCGGGCGCCTATTTCATCAATGTGTCGCGCGGCAACCTGGTCGATGAGCAGGCGCTCGAAGCGGCGCTCGATTCCGGCCGGCTCGCCGGCTGCGCCATGGATGTCGGCCGCGCGCCCGATCAGATGCCCACGCCGCGCCTCGCCGCGCGCGCCGATGTGCTCGCGACGCCGCACACCGCCGGGCTGACGCTGCCGGCGATCGAGCACCAGTCGATGGAAACGGTGGCGCAGGCCGCCGCGATCACGAAGGGCAGGGCGCCCAAAGGCGCGGTAAACGCAAAGCACTGGAAAAGGAAACCCAAGCGATGAAAAGCGTATTGATCACCGGCGCCACGGGCGACGTCGGCACGCACCTCAGCCGCGAGCTCGCCGGCAAATACAAGCTGCGCCTCGCCGACAAGCGCCCGCTCAAGGCCCCGAAGGGGCAAACGTTCATGCGGGCGGATATTTCCAGGATGGCCGACGCGCTGCGCATCACCAAAGGCGTCGACGCCATCGTGCATCTCGGCGGCTACTCGGTCGAAGGCCCGTGGGACGCGATCCTCAAGGCGAACATCATCGGCGCCTACAACGTGTTCGAGGCCGCGCGCCGCAACGGCGTGAAGCGCATTCTGTTTCCCACCAGCAACCACGCGATGGGTTTCTACCGGCGCGACCAGACCATCGACCATCGCTCGTATCCGAAGCCCGACAGCCGCTATGGCGTCTCCAAGGTGTTCGGCGAAGCCCTCGGCAGCCTCTACGCCGACAAGTACGGCATGGAGGTGTTCATGATGCGCATCGGCAACGTCAACCCGAAGCCGATCGACAAGCGCCGCCTGTCGCTCTGGTTCAGCCCGCGCGACCTGGCGCAGCTGGTCTCGATCGGCATCGACCGGCCCGGCATCAAGTTCGAGATCGTCTACGGCATCTCGGGAAACAAGCGCGCCTGGTACGACAACTCCAACGCCGCGCGCCTCGGCTACCAGCCGCAGGACGACAGCGAGATCTACGCCGCCGAGGTCCTGGCGAAAGAGAAGCCGAGCGGCGATGCCATCGCTGAAGCCCACCAGGGCGGCGTCTTCTGCAGCGCCGAAGAAGTGCCGAACCCCGCCGCGCCAAAGAAAGCCAAGAAGAAATAACATCCAGCCCATGAGCCAGCCGAGCGGCATCGCGGGCGTCGGCATCGTGGGCCTCGGGTACGTCGGCCTGCCGCTCGCCATCGCCTTCGGCAGGAAATTTCCCACCGTCGGCTACGACCTCTCGCCCGAAAAGATCCGCGCCTATCGCGAGCACCACGATCCGACGGGACAGGTCGCGCCCAGCACCTTCAAGGACGCCAGGCACGCACGCTGGACCAGCGATCCAGCAGAGCTGCGAAGCGCCGAAGTGATCGTGGTCGCGGTGCCAACGCCGATCGACGAGGCGCGCATGCCGGACTTCGGCCCGCTGCGCACAGCGACCGAGACCGTGGGCGCGAGCATGCGCCGCGGTGCCACCGTGGTGTTCGAGTCCACCGTCTATCCCGGCGTAACCGAGGAACTGTGCGTCCCCATTTTGGAACGCTCGTCACGCCTTTCGTGGAAGAAGGATTTCTTCGTCGGCTACTCGCCCGAGCGCATCAATCCAGGAGACAAGGAGCACACGCTCGAGCGCATCGTCAAAGTCGTCGCCGGCGACACGCCCGCCACGCTGGAAAAGCTTGCTGGACTCTACGGCGCGGTCATCCCCGCCGGCATCCGCCGCGCCTCGAGCATCCAGGCGGCGGAAGCCGCGAAGGTGATCGAGAACACGCAGCGCGATCTCAACATCGCCTTCGTCAACGAGCTGGCGATCATCTTTCACCGCCTTGGACTCGATACGGTCGAGGTGCTCGAGATCGCCGGCACCAAATGGAACTTCCTGCCGTTCCGCCCGGGCCTGGTCGGCGGGCATTGCATCGGCGTCGATCCCTACTACCTTACTTACAAAGCCGAGCAGGCCGGCTACCACCCTGAAGTGATCCTCGCCGGCCGCCGCATCAACGACGGCATGGGCCGCTACATCGCGCAGGAGACGGTGAAGCTGATGATCCAGCGCGGCAGCCCGGTCAGGGGCGCGAGCGTCAACGTGCTGGGCCTGGCGTTCAAGGAGAACGTGCCGGACCTGCGCAACTCCCGCGTCATCGACATCGTCGAGGAGCTCAAGAGCTACGGCATCAACGTCGCGGTGCACGATCCGATCGTCGACCCGCAGGATGCGCGGCGGGAATATGCCGTGGAGCTCGTGGCTTGGGAGCAGCTGCCCATTGCCGACGCCCTCATCCTGGCGGTGCCTCACGACCGGCTGCTGGAAAATGCGCTCCAGCTGCCCGCGAAAGTCGCCAAAGGCGGCTGCATCATGGACGTCAAGTCGCGCCTCGATCCCGCCGCCATCCGCGACGCCGGGCTGCATCTCTGGCGCCTGTAATAAGGAACCACCCATGAAGGTCCCGCACGGCGCCGTCGACACGCACATGCACTTCTACGACGAGAAGGTGCCCGGCAAACCGGGAGCTCCCCTGCCGGGACACTTCGATGTCGCGCAATATCGCGCGCTGCAAAAGCGCCTCGGCCTCGAACGCGTGATCGTGGTGCAGCCGAACGCCTATAGGGACGACAACAGCGTCACGCTGGCCGCAATGAAGCAACTGGGCAGCGCGGCCAAGGGTGTGGCGGTGGTGCGTCCCAATGTGGCCGATGCGGAGCTCGAGCGCCTCACCAAGGCTGGCATTTGCGCGGTGCGCATCATGACGCTGCATGGCGCTACGCTCGGCTTCGATGTCATGGACGAGGTGATGGCGCGAGTGCATCCCTTCGGCTGGCACCCCAACATCCAGCTCGACGGCCGCGAGCTGCCGAAATACGAAGCGCAGATCAAGCGCCTGCCGGGCAAATTCGTCATCGACCACACCGGCAAGTTTCTGGAGCCGGTGACGCCTGAGCATCCGGCTTTTCGAAGTCTGCTAAACCTCGTGGACACCGGCCGCTGCTGGGTGAAGCTTTCAGCGCCTTACGAGACCTCGAAGACCGGCGCGCCTAAATATGAGGATGTCAGCGTGCTCGCAAGAACCCTCGTGAAGCACGCCCCCGATCGCATGATGTGGGCGAGCAACTGGCCGCATCCCACCTTGCGCAAGCCCGCGCCGCCGGACGACGTGGCGCTGCTCGAGCTGCTCGCCGACTGGG
>Ga0209131_1001267_pt1 | contig 17502 bp, 11 predicted proteins | sample GraSoi_2013_40cm_FD_185826 | JGI IMG/M metagenome (GOLD analysis project Ga0209131, IMG submission 185826) | Grasslands soil microbial communities from the Angelo Coastal Reserve, California, USA - Sample 9_17_2013_40cm (SPAdes) (version 2) | ecosystem: Environmental > Terrestrial > Soil >...
TGTGCCAGGCGGTGACCGAGCCGGAGCCGAGCGCCATGGTGAGATAGGGCGGGTGCTTCTCCGCCTCGAACCCGAAGCGCGTCACGTAGTCCTGGGCGTACTTCGGGCCGATCGCCTCGAGAATGCGGATCGACACCATGTTCTTCGATTTGGCGAGCGCCGTGCGCATGCGCATCGGACCCTCGAACTTGCCGTCGTAATTCTTCGGCTCCCAGCGCTGGCTGCCGGTCTGCTCGGCCTCCAGCACCACCGGCTCGTCGGGCACCACGGTCGCGGCGGTGAAGCCCTTCTCCAACGAGGCCGAATAAATGAACGGCTTGAATGCCGAGCCGGGCTGGCGCCAGGCCTGCGTCACGTGGTTGAACTTGTTGCGCCAGAAGTCGAAGCCGCCGACCAGCGCGTGGATCGCGCCGTCCTGCGGGTCCATCGAGATGAACGCCGCCTCGACCTCCGGCAGCTGCAGGATGCGCCAGGCCTTGCCCTCGTACTGAACGCGGATGAAGGCGCCGCGCCGGATGCGCCGCTGCGGCGGCGAGGCCTTGGGGTCGAGGGCGCGCGCCGCGAAGCGCAGGCCCTCGCCGGTGATCGTGACTTTCTCGCCGCTGCGCAGCGCCGCGTCGACGTGCTTCGCGTCGGCGGCGAGCACGACCGCGGCGAGCACGTCGTCGCTGTCGGGATGATCGGCGAGCACATCGTCGAAGTCGTCGTCCTCGACGGTCGGCGGCAGCTCCTTGTAGCCTTCCGGTCCCCGGTAGCCCTGCTGGCGGTCGTACTCGAGCACCGCTTTGCGCAGGTTGAGGTAGGCCGCCTCCTGGTCCGCCTTGCGGATCGTGGTGTAGACGCGGAAGCCGCGCGTGTAGACGTCGTCCGGATAGTGCTCGGAGATCGCCTGGCGGACCATCTCGGCGGCGTACTCCGCGTGCAGCGAGTACTCGTTTGTCTCGCGTTTCGCGCGCAGCGGCAGCTTGACGGCTTCGTCGTGCTGCTCCGCGGTGATATGGCCCAGCTCCTTCATCCGCCGCAGCACGTACTGCTGGCGCTGCTTGGCTCGCTGCGGGTTCGCCACCGGGTTATAGAGCGAGGGCGCCTTCGGCAGCCCGGCGAGCATGGCGATCTCCGCGGTGTTGAGCTCGCCCAGGGCCTTGCCGAAGTAGATCTGCGACGCGGCGCCGAAGCCGTAGGCGCGCTGGCCGAGATAGATCTGATTGATGTACAGCTCGAGGATCTGGTCCTTGGTCAGGCTGTGCTCGATCTTGAAGGCGAGCATCGCCTCGTACAGCTTGCGGTTGAGCGTCTTCTCGGAAGACAGGAAGAAGTTGCGCGCCACCTGCATGGTGATGGTGCTCGCGCCTTGGCGCCGCCCGCCCGCCACCAGGTTGGCGTACGCGGCGCGCATCACGCCCACATAGTCGATTCCGGCGTGCTGGTAGAAACGCTCGTCCTCGGCCGCGAGGATCGCCGCCTTCAGCTGCGGCGGGACCTCCTCGATCGACACCACCGCGCGGCGCTCTTCGCCGAATTCGCCGATCAGGACCCCTTCGGCGCTATAGACCCGCAGGGGGATCTTGGGCTGGTACTCGGTCAGCGCCTGCAGCGAGGGGAGGTTCGGAAAGGCCAGGGCGATCACCAGCCCCACTACCAGCAGCCCGGCGGCGACCAGGCCCGCCAGCACCGCCAGCGGAAAGGCAAGAAAACGGAGCCACATCAAGGGATTTACACCTCTGGCGGAGCGCTGTTGCAGTAGCCGCAGCGACCGTAGCATGATAACCCGCGACCCCCTGTGGAAGATTAACTAGACAGCGGGAGGGGTTGTTGCTAGCATTTAACGCGAATTCTACGTATCGCGCCTAAGAGCCGATACACAAAGGGAAAATAAATGGAGTTCGACCTTTTCAAGGCAAAGGCTCCGCCTCTGTTCGGGCTGGATATCAGCTCGTCATCGGTGAAGATGCTCGAAATCGTCGATGCCGGCAAGGGCGCATATCGCGTCGAGCGCTACGCGATCGAAGCGCTGCCGCGCGACGCGGTCGTCGACGGAAACATCAGCAATCTCGAAGCCGTCACCGAATCGGTGAGGCGGGCGCACAAGCGGCTCGGCACGCGGACGAAGCACGTGGCGATGGCGGTGCCCTCCGGCGCGGTCATCACGAAGAAGATCGTGGTGGCGGCGAGCCTGCGCGAGGCGGAGCTCGAAGTCCAGGTCGAAGGCGAGGCGAATCAGTACATCCCGTTCGCGCTCGAGGAAGTCAACCTCGACTTCCAGGTCGTGGGCCCCTCGCCCACCAGCCCCGACGAGCAGGAAGTCCTCATCGCCGCGACCCGCAAGGAAAAGGTCGAGGACCGCGTCGCCGTCGCGGAATCGGCCGGACTGAAAGCGCTGGTGATGGACGTCGAGTCGTTCGCCCAGCAGGCGGCGCTCGGCCTGGTCGTCGCGCAGCTTCCCGGCGCAGGCAAGGACCAGAACATCGCGGTCGTCGACGTCGGCGCGAACGTGATGAACGTGAGCGTGCTGCGCAACGACCAGTCGGTCTATACGCGCGAGCAGGCTTTCGGCGGCAACCAGCTCACCCAGGACATCATCAGCCGCTACGGCATGAGCCCGGAAGAGGCCGAGAACGCCAAGCGCTCCGGCGGCTTGCCCGACGATTTCGAGGCGGAGGTGCTGCGCCCGTTCATGGAGAACCTGTCGATGGAAGTGCAGCGCGCGCTGCAGTTCTTCTTCACGTCCACCGCGTATCACAGCGTCGATCACATCCTGCTCGCCGGCGGCTCGGCGGTGATTCCGGGCCTCGACGAGATCGTCAACGCCCGCGCCCAGGTGCCGACCAGCGTCGCCAACCCGTTCGCCGCGATGCAGACCTCGCCGCGCATCCAGCTCAAGCGGCTGATGGCCGACGCGCCGTCGCTGATCGTGGCTTGCGGGCTCGCGATGCGGAGATTCGATCCGGTATGAGCCTGATCAACCTATTGCCGCACCGCGAAGAGCGCCGCAAGCGCGCGCGCCAGCACTACTTCGTCGTCGCCGGCGGCACCGTCGTCGTCGGCGTCCTGATCGTGGGCCTGATGCACGCGTTCTATGCCGCGAAGATCGAGAGTCAGAACGATCGCAACCGCTTCCTCAAGAACGAGATCGTCAAGCTCGACAAGGACATCGCCGAGATCAAGAAGCTCAGGGACGAGATCCAGGCGCTGCTCGCGCGCAAGCAGGTGATCGAGACCCTGCAGGCCGACCGCGCGCAGACGGTGCATCTGCTCGACGAGCTCGTCCGCCAGACGCCCGACGGCGTCTACCTCAAGGCGGTGACGCAGAAGGGCCTGCGCGTCAACCTGCTCGGCTACGCGCAGTCGAACGCGCGCGTGTCGACGCTGATGCGCAACATCGAATCGTCTCCCTGGCTCGAAGCTCCGGAGCTGGTCGAGGTGAGGGCGGCGCAGGTGGACAAGCGGCGCGTCTCGGAATTCAACATGAACCTTTCGCTCAAGCGGGTCTCGAGCAAGGATGACGGCGGCAAGGGCGCGGCCGCGAAAGGCGCCAAGGACGCGGGTAAGGCGCCGGCCAAAGCGCCCGAGAAAAAGGGATAAGCCATGGCGATCAATTTCAACGCCATCGTCGAGGAATTCAAGCGCACCAACTGGCAGGACCCGGGTACCTGGCACGTCGCGCCCAAGCTGGTGGTGCTCGCGGCGATCCTCATCGGCCTGCCGGTAGCGGGTTTTTTCTTCGATACACAAGGGCAGATCGACGAGCTCGAGCGCGGCGCCGTCGAGGAAACCAAGTTCAAGGAAGACTATCTCGACAAGAAGAAACAGGCGGTGAATCTCGACCTGCACCGCCAGCAGCTGCGCGAGATCGATACCCAGTTCGGCGCCCTGCTGCGCCAGCTGCCGAACAAGTCGCAGATGGATGCGCTTCTCGTGGACATCAACCAGGCCGGCCTCGGCCGCGGGCTGCAGTTCGATCTGTTCAAGCCCGCGCCCACCGAGAACCAGCGCGAGTTCTACGCCGAGCTGCCGATCACGGTCAAAGTCGTCGGGACCTATCACGACATGGGTGCCTTCGCGAGCGACGTCGGCCAGCTCTCGCGCATCGTCACGCTCAACGACGTCGCGATCCAGACCGGCAAGGATGGCGTGCTGACCATGGACGCCACCGCGCGCACGTTCCGCTATCTCGACGACGATGAAGTCGCCGCGCAGCGCAAGGCCTCGGCGAAGAAGGGCCCGGCCAAGAAATGAGCGCCTACCCGACCAAGGCAGCGCCAAGAGCGCTGTCGCTCGCCGCCGCCGCGGCGCTCGCCGTCTCGCTCGCCGGCTGCGGCGGCGAGGAGCACCGCGAGCTCCAGGCCGAGCTCAACCAGCTCACCAAGGATGTCCGCGGCCGCGTGGACCCGCTGCCCCAGGTGCGGCCCTACGAGCCCGTGCCCTATACGGCGGAATCGCAGATCGACCCGTTCCGGCCCGAGCGCATCGACGTCGCGAAGACCGGCGTCGCCGCGAGCGCGAGCAAATTCGCCCCGGATCCGAACCGGCCCAAGGAGCCGCTCGAGTCATTTCCGCTCGAGTCGATCCAGATGCTCGGCACGATCACGCAAAGCCAGGAAACCTTCGCTCTGGTGAAGGCCGGCCCGAACTTGTACCGGGTGAGGAAAGGCAATTACATGGGGCAGAACTTCGGCGTCATCACCGGAATCGACGACGCCCAGATCAGCCTCAAGGAGCTCGTGCAGGACGCCGGCGGGGACTGGGTAGAGCGCTCCAGCGCGCTGCAACTGGTGGAGGCAAGACGATGAAAATAACCAAAACGTTCTACACCGCTTTCTATTCTGCTGCGCTGTGGCTCGCCGGCGCCGGAATCGCGGCCGCGCAGACCAACAGCATCGAGGCGTTCGACGTGACGCAGCAGGGAGACAAGGTGGTCGTGCGCATCACCACCAAGGAGCCGCTGAAAAGCGTGCCGCCCAATTTCTCCACCGCGAGCCCGGCTCGCCTGGTGTTCGACTTCCCGAACAGCGTGAACGCGCTGGGCCGCGCGGCCCAGGAAATCGGCCAGGGCGACCTGCGCAGCATGAACGTGGTGCAAGGCGGCGACCGCACGCGGCTGGTGCTCAACCTGCGTCGCTCGGTGCCGCACGAGGCGAGCATCGACGGCCGCACCGTGGTGATCAATTTCTCGGCGCCCGCCGTCGTGCAGGCCACCCCGGGCACCCAGCCGGCGCAATTCGCCGAGGGCCGGGCCGACGCAACGCACGCCGTGCGCGAGGTCGATTTCCGCCGCGGCCGCGCCGGCGAGGGCCGCGTCATCGTCGACCTGTCGGATACGAATACCGGCATCGACATCCGCACGCAGGGACCGAACATCATCGTGGAGTTCCTCAAGACCTCGCTCCCCGAGAACCTGCGCCGCCGGCTCGACGTCACCGACTTCGCCACGCCGGTCGAAGCCGTGAACGTGTTCCAGCAGGGCGACAACGTGCGCATGGTGATCGAGCCGAAAGGCCAGTGGGAGCACAACGCCTACCAGTCGGACACGCAGTTCGTGGTCGAGGTCAAGCCGGTGGTGCTGGATCCCTCGCGCGCCACCCAGAAGGGCCGCTACACGGGTGAGAAGCTCTCGCTCAACTTCCAGAACGTCGAAGTGCGCGCGGTGCTGAACGTGATCGCGGACTTCACCGATCTCAACATCATCACGAGCGACACCGTCGCCGGCAACATCACGCTGCGGCTGAAGGACGTGCCCTGGGACCAGGCGCTGGAGATCCTCCTGCAGACGCGCGGCCTCGACAGCCGGCGCAGCGGCAACGTGATCTGGATCGCGCCGCGCGACGAGCTGGCGACGCGCGAGAAGCTCGCGCTCGAGGCGGCGCAGCAGATCAACGACCTCGAGCAGACGCGCACCGAGTCGTTCCAGATGAACTACCAGAAAGCCATCGACGTGGCGAAGCTGCTCGCCGACCCGGCGCAGCGCCTGCTCTCCAAGCGCGGCAGCGCGGTCGTGGACGCGCGCACCAATACCCTGTTCGTGCAGGACACGCCGAGCCGCCTGGACGAGGTGCGCAGGCTCCTCACGAAGATCGACGTGCCCGTGCGCCAGGTGATGATCGAGGCGCGGATCGTCGAGGCGAACGACGCGTTCAGCAAGAACCTGGGCGCGCGGCTCGGTATGCTCGAGTCCGGCCTGCAGCCGCGGACCCCTTTGGGCTCGAGGGCGGGGGTAGGCGTAAACGTCGGCGCGGAGATCGTCAACACCGGCCAGGCGCAGGGAACGGTGGTAGGCGTGCCCGTGATCAACGGCCCCGGCCTGAACTCGAATCTTCCCGCCAGCGGCCTGAATGGGTTCCCCGCCGGGCAGGTCGCCTTCCTCCTCTTCAACAGCTCGGTCAGCCGCCTGCTCAGCATCGAGATCTCCGCGGCCGAGGCCGACGGCAAGGGCAAGATCATCGCCAGCCCGCGCGTCCTCACCGCCGACCAGGTCGAGGCGCTGATCGAGCAGGGCACCGAGATCCCCTACCAGCAGGCGACCTCCTCGGGCGCGACGGCGGTGTCCTTCAGGAAGGCGAACCTCTCGCTGAAGGTAAAGCCGCAGATCACCCCGGACGGCAACATCATCATGACGCTCGACGTCAACAAGGACCAGCCGGGCGCGGCGACCGCGGCGGGCCTGCAGATCAACACGAAGCACGTGAAGACCGAGGTGCTGGTGGAAAACGGCGGCACCGTGGTGATCGGCGGCATCTTCGAGCAGAACGATCGCACCGATATCACCAAGGTGCCGTTCTTCGGCGACCTGCCCTACCTCGGCTGGCTGTTCAAGAACAACACCACCAGCAGCTCGAAGACCGAGCTGCTGGTCTTCATCACCCCACGGATCGTCCACGAGCGCCTGAATATTCGCTGACCCGCGGCGCCTCGGCGCCGCGGTCCTTCGCTGAGCGGTACTAACGGCCGGGTTCCCCCGGCCGTTTTTGTTCCCGCGTTTTTGTTCCGGTTTGTTCCTACAATGCCGTAATGAGCGCAGGCATGCCCGCCGCCGCAGGCCCGAATGGGTGCCCCAACGTCTTTCTGGTGGGCATGATGGGCGCCGGCAAAACGACCGTCGGCCGGCTGCTCGCACGGCGCCTGAGGCTGCGCTTCGTCGACTCGGACCACGAGATCGAGTGCCGCTGCGGCGTGAAGATCCCGGTGATCTTCGAGCTCGAAGGCGAGGCGGGATTTCGCAGCCGCGAGTCGCAAACGCTCGCCGAGCTGGCCGGGCTCGAGGGCATCGTCCTCGCCACCGGCGGCGGGGCGGTGCTCAGCCCGGAAAACCGGCAGCGGCTCGCCGAGGGCGGCACGGTCGTCTACCTGAGGGCGAAGCCGGAAGACCTGTACCACCGGGTGCGCCACGACCGCAATCGCCCCCTGCTCGCCACCGGCGCCCCGCTAGAACGGCTGCGCGAGCTTTATGCCGAGCGCGACCCGTTGTACCTCGAGATCGCCGACGTCGTCATGGAAACCGGCGCCCAGAGCGTGCAGACGCTCGCGCGCGGCCTGCTCGATAAACTGGAGGAGCGATGGAAAACCTCCGCGTAGCGCTGGGCGAGCGCTCGTATCCGATCCATCTCGGGGCCGGGCTCATCGATTCCGCGGAGCTCTACGCGCCATGCCTCGCGGGCGGCACGGCGGCGATCGTGACGAACGAGGTGGTCGCGCCGCTCTATCTCTCCCGGGTGAGAGCCGCCATCGTGAGCGCCGGCGCCCGCGTTTCGGCCATCGTCGTGGAGGATGGCGAGCAGGCGAAGCGCTGGGAGAACGTGGACCGGGTCTGCGATGCGCTGCTCCAGGCGCGCTGCGGCCGCGACACGCTGCTCGTCGCCCTCGGCGGCGGCGTGGTCGGCGACCTGGCGGGCTTTGTGGCCGCGGTCTATCAGCGGGGCATGCCGTTCCTGCAGGTGCCGACGACCCTCCTCGCGCAAGTGGACTCCTCGGTGGGCGGCAAGACCGCCATCAATCACGCGCGCGGCAAGAACATGATCGGCGCCTTCCACCAGCCGCGCGCCGTCATCTGCGACGTGGCGACGCTCGATACGCTGCCCGAGCGCGAGCTTCGCGCCGGCCTGGCCGAGGTCATCAAGCACGGATTCGCCCTCGACCTCGCCTTCGTCGAGTGGCTGGAAGAGAATGTCGAAAAGCTGCTGAAGCGCGAGCGCGGCGCGCTCGTCTACGCGGTGCGGCGCTGCTGCGAGCTGAAGGCGCGGATCGTCGCCGCGGACGAGCGGGAGGCCGGCGAGCGCGCCCTGCTCAACTTCGGCCACACCTTCGGCCACGCCATCGAGGCCGGCGCCGGCTACGGCGTCTGGCTGCACGGCGAAGCGATCTCGGCGGGAATGGTCATGGCCGCCGAGCTTTCCGTGCGCACGGGCGCCCTCAAGGAAAAGGACCTGGCTCGCGTGCGCTCGCTCCTCGGGCGCGCCGGGCTGCCCGTCAAAGGTCCGGCGATCGCCCCGGAGCGGATGCTCGAGCTGATGGCCTCCGACAAGAAAAACGCCAGGGGAAAAACCCGCTTCGTCCTTCTCAGCGGAATCGGCCGGGCCGCCCTGCCCGCGGAAGTCGATGCCCGCCTGGTGCGCGAGGCCATTGTCGCTGCAGCGCAATAATTGTAATATCCAGACAGTTACGATCGCAGGATTTCGCTCTTTTCGATCATGAGCTTGCAGGCGCAAGGACTGTACGACCCCTCCAACGAGCACGACGCCTGCGGCGTCGGCTTCGTCGCCCATATCAAGGGCAGGAAGTCGCACACCATCGTCGAGCAGGGGCTCACGGTGCTCAAGAACCTCACGCACCGCGGCGCGGTCGGCTGGGATCCGAAGCTCTCCGACGGCGCGGGTCTGCTGATCCAGATTCCGGACCGCTTCTATCGCGAGGAGATGGCACGCCAGGGCGTGAAGCTGCCGCCCGCGGGCCAGTACGGCGTCGGCATGGTGTTCCTGCCGCGCGACCCGGCGTCGCGCATCGCCTGCGAGTACGAGATCGAGCGCGCGATCAAGGACGAGGGCCAGGTGCTGCTCGGCTGGCGCGACGTGCCGGTCGACGATTCGGATCTCGCCGAGCCGGCGAAGAAGATCGAGCCGGTGATCCGGCAGGTCTTCATCGGCCGCGGCAAGAACGTCACCGTGACCGATGCGCTCGAGCGCAAGCTCTACGTCATCCGCAAGAGCTCGGGCCACGCCATCCAGGCGCTGCGGCTGCAGCACGGCAAGGAGTTCTACGTGCCGTCGATGTCCGCGCGCACGGTCTGCTACAAGGGGATGCTGCTCGCCTACCAGGTCGGCGAGTACTACCTCGATCTCAAGGACGCCCGCGTCGAATCCGCGCTCGCGCTGGTGCACCAGCGCTTCTCGACCAACACCTTCCCGTCCTGGGATCTCGCGCACCCGTTCCGCCTGATCTGCCACAACGGCGAGATCAACACCCTGCGCGGCAACGTCAACTGGATCCGCGCGCGGCAGGGCGCGATCTCCTCGCCGATCCTCGGCGACGATCTGGCGAAGCTCTGGCCGCTGATCTACGACGGCCAGTCCGACTCGGCCTCGTTCGACAACGCGCTCGAGCTGCTGGTGATGGGCGGCTACTCGGTCGCGCACGCGATGATGATGATGATTCCGGAGGCGTGGGAGAACCACGCGCAGATGGATCCGGCGCGGCGCGCGTTCTACGAGTACCACGCGGCGATGATGGAGCCGTGGGACGGCCCGGCCTCGATCGCCTTCACCGACGGCCGCCAGATCGGCGCGACGCTCGATCGCAACGGCCTGCGGCCCTCGCGCTACATCGTCACCGACGACGACCTCGTGATCATGGGCTCGGAGTGCGGCTGCCTGCCGGTGCCCGAGGAAAAAGTCATCAAGAAGTGGCGCCTGCAGCCGGGCAAGATGTTCCTCGTCGACCTCGAGAAAGGCCGCATCGTCGACGACAAGGAGCTGAAGGACGGCCTCGCCGGCACCAAGCCCTACGCCGAATGGATCGAGCGCATCCGCGTCAAGCTCGACGAGGTGGAGACCGAGAAGACCGCGCCGCTCAAGTCGGCGGTGCGCCTGCTCGACCGCCAGCAGGCCTTCGGCTACACCCAGGAAGACCTGAAGTTCATCATGCAGCCGATGGCGGTGGCGGGCGAGGAGGCCATCGGCTCGATGGGCAACGACTCGCCGATGGCGGTGCTGTCCAACAAGGACAAGACGCTCTACCACTACTTCAAGCAGCTTTTCGCGCAGGTGACCAATCCCGCGATCGATCCGATCCGCGAGGAGCTGGTGATGTCGCTGGTGTCGTTCATCGGCCCGAAGCCGAACCTGCTCGGCATCGACGAGATCAATCCGCCGCTGCGCCTCGAGGTGTCGCAGCCGGTGATCGACTTCTTCGAGATGGAGAAGATCCGGCACATCGAGCGCTACACCGGCGGCAAGTTCAAGGCCTGCGAGCTCGACATCACTTATCCGGTGGCCTGGGGCCGCGATGCGGTCGAGGCGCGTCTCGCATCCCTTGCGGCGCAGGCCGAGGACGCGGTGCGCTCGGGCTATTCGATCATCGTGATCTCGGACCGCCTGGTCGACAAGGACCACGTCGCGATCCCGGCGCTGCTCGCGCTCTCGGCGATCCACCAGCATCTGGTTGGCCGGGGATTGCGTACCTCCACGGGCCTGGTCGTGGAGACGGGGAGCGCGCGTGAAGTGCACCACTTTGCGCTGCTCGGCGGCTACGGCGCGGAGGCCGTACATCCCTATCTCGCGTTGGAAACAGTTCTTTCTGTTTCTGAAAAAGACAAAACCAAGGCGGTCAGGAACTACGTCAAGGCGATCGGCAAGGGCCTGAAGAAGGTGATGTCCAAGATGGGCATCTCCACCTACATGTCGTATACCGGCTCGCAGCAGTTCGAGGCGGTCGGCCTCGCGCGCTCGCTCGTCGACAAGTACTTCACCGGCACCGCGTCGCATATCGAGGGCATCGGCGTGTTCGAGGTGGCCGAGGAGGCGCTGCGCATCCATCGCGCGGCCTTCGACGAGGACGACCCGGTGCTGAAGAACATGCTCGACGCCGGCGGCGAGTACGCCTGGCGCGTGCGCGGCGAGGACCACGCCTGGACGCCCGACGCGATCGCCAAGCTGCAGCACGCAGCGCGCGAGAACAAGGCCTCGACGTACAAGGAATACGCGCAGATCATCAACGACCAGGCGAAGCGCCACATGACGTTCCGCGGCCTGTTCGAATTCCGCTTCGGCGACCGCAAGCCGATTCCGATCGAGGAAGTGGAGCCGGCGAGCGAGATCGTGAAACGCTTTTCTACGGGCGCAATGTCGCTTGGATCGATCTCGACCGAAGCCCACACCACGCTCGCGGTGGCGATGAACCGCATCGGCGGCAAGTCGAACACCGGCGAGGGCGGCGAGGACCGGCGCCGCTATGCGATCGTCAAGGAAGGCGAGACGATGCAGTCGCGCCTGGGCAAGAGCCGGGTCGAGACCGACATCGCGCTGCGCGCCGGCGATTCCATGAAGTCGAAGATCAAGCAGGTGGCCTCCGGCCGCTTCGGCGTCACGGCGGAGTACCTCGCGAGCGCCGAGATGCTGCAGATCAAGATCTCGCAGGGCGCGAAGCCCGGCGAGGGCGGCCAGCTGCCCGGGAAGAAGGTCTCCGAGTACATCGCCGAGCTGCGCTACTCGACGCCCGGCGTCGAGCTGATCTCGCCGCCGCCGCACCACGACATCTACTCGATCGAGGACCTCGCGCAGCTCATCCACGACCTGAAGAACTCGAACCCGAGCGCGCTCGTCTCGGTGAAGCTCGTCTCCGAGACCGGCGTCGGCACCATCGCCGCGGGCGTCGCCAAGGGCAAGTCCGATCACGTGACCATCGCCGGCCACGACGGCGGCACGGGCGCGGCGCCCTGGTCCTCGGTGAAGCACGCCGGCACGCCGTGGGAATTGGGCCTCGCTGAAACTCAACAGACATTGGTTCTGAACAGGCTCAGGGGTCGCATCGCGGTGCAGGTCGACGGCCAGATGAAGACCGGCCGCGACGTGGTGATCGGTGCGATCCTCGGCGCCGACGAGTTCGGCTTCGCCACGGCGCCGCTGGTGGTCGAGGGCTGCATCATGATGCGCAAGTGCCACCTGAACACCTGCCCGGTGGGCGTGGCGACGCAGGACCCGGTGCTGCGGCGCAAGTTCGAAGGCAAGCCCGAGCACGTGGTGAATTATTTCTTCTTCGTCGCCGAAGAGGCGCGCGAGCTGATGGCGCAGCTCGGCGTGCGCAAGCTCGAAGAGCTGATCGGACACGCGGAGCTCCTCGACACGAAGAAGGGCATCGAGCACTGGAAGGCGCGCGGGCTGGACTTCTCGAAGATCTTCGCGCTGCCCAAGGTGCCCGCGGACGTGGCTCGCTTCCACCAGGAAAAGCAGGATCACGGCCTGGAGAAGGCGCTCGACAACCGCCTCATCGAGCTGGCGCAGCCCGCGCTCGAGCGCGGCGAGAAAGTGACCATCGAGACGCCGATCCGCAACATCAACCGCACCGCGGGCACGATGCTTTCGCACGAGATCGCGAAGCGCTACGGCCACGAGGGGCTGCCCGACGACACGATCCACGTGCGCCTCGCGGGCTCGGCGGGCCAGAGCTTCGGCGCGTTCCTCGCGAAGGGCGTGACGCTCGATCTGGTCGGCGACACCAACGACTATTGCGGCAAGGGCCTCTCCGGCGGGCGCATCTCGGTGCAGCCGTCGCCGAAATTCCGCGGCGAGCCCGCCGAGAACATCATCACCGGCAACGTCGTGCTCTACGGCGCGATCGCCGGCGAGGCTTATTTCAGGGGCGTGGCCGGCGAGCGCTTCGCAGTGCGCAACTCCGGGGCGCTGGCGGTCGTCGAGGGCGTCGGCGACCACGGCTGCGAATACATGACCGGCGGCACGGTGGCGGTGCTCGGGATCACGGGCCGCAATTTCGGTGCCGGCATGTCGGGCGGGCTTGCCTACGTGCTCGACGTGGATGGCGAGTTCGTGAAACGCTGCAATCCGGCGATGGTCGATCTGGAGCCGCTGCTGTCGGAATCGGAGCAGCAAGCCAAAGTCCCGCGGCATCTGTGGCACAAGGACCAATCGGATGAAGCGATTGTGAAAGCGCTCATAGAGCGCCACGTGAAGTTCACGGGATCGAAGAGAGGCTCGGAGATTCTCAAGAACTGGGCCGATTTCCGCCAGCGCTTCGTGAAGGTGTTCCCCAAGGAATACCGGCGCGCTCTCGGCGATCTCGCCGGTCCTCCGCAAAAAGTCGCCTAGATGGGAAAGATCACCGGCTTCCTCGAGTACGAGCGGCTCGAGGAGCACCACGAGCCGACCGAAGCGCGCAAGAAGCACTATCGCGAGTTCTACCTGCGCCTGTCCGACGCGGACGCGGCGGTGCAGGGCGCGCGCTGCATGGACTGCGGCATCCCGTTCTGCATGTCGGGCTGCCCGGTCAACAACATCATTCCGGACTGGAACGACCTGGTTTACCGGCAGGACTGGAAGAGCGCGATCGACACGCTGCACCAGACCAACAACTTCCCCGAGTTCACCGGCCGCATCTGCCCGGCGCCGTGCGAGGAAGCCTGCGTGCTGCGCATCAACGAGGACCCAGTCGGGATCAAGTCGGTCGAGCACGCCATCATCGACAAGGCCTGGGAAGAAGGCTGGGTCCAGCCGCTGCCGGCGGCGCATAAGACCGGCAAGAAGGTCGCAGTGGTCGGCTCGGGCCCGGCGGGGCTCGCCTGCGCGCAGCAGCTCGCGCGCGCCGGGCACGACGTCACGGTGTTCGAGAAAAGCGACCGCATCGGCGGCCTGCTGCGCTATGGCATCCCGGACTTCAAGCTGGAGAAAGGCTCGATCGACCGGCGCGTCGAGCAGATGCGCGAGGAGGGCGTGAAGTTCCGTCCCGGCGTGTTCATCGGCACGCAGGCCCCGGGCAGAGGAATCGGCACCGACGCGCGAGAGAGCGTTTCTGCTGAAAAATTGAAAAACGAATTCGACGCCGTGGTCCTGGCCGGCGGCGCCGAGCAGCCGCGCGACCTGCCGATCCCGGGGCGCGAGCTCGACGGCGTGCACTTCGCCATGGAATTCCTGCCGCTGCAGAACAAGCGCGTCGCCGGCGACCAGAACGTGCGCGACCTGTGGGCGAGCGGCAAGCACGTCGTCGTCATCGGCGGCGGCGACACCGGCTCGGACTGCGTCGGCACCTCGAACCGTCACGGCGCCAGGTCAGTGACTCAGATCGAGCTTCTGGAAAAGCCTGAAGACGTGGATTCCAACAAGAATTGGCCCTACTGGCCGCTTCGGCTGCGCACTTCTTCCTCTCACGAGGAAGGCGTCAATCGCGATTGGGCGATTGCCAGCAAAGCGTTCATCGGCGAAAACGGCAAGCTCAAAAAGCTGAAAGCGGTGCGGCTGCAATGGAAGGATGGCAAGCCCGGCGAGATGCCCGGCTCGGAATTCGAGATCCCCGCCGACCTCGTGCTGCTCGCGATGGGCTTCGTGTCGCCGCTACAGTCGACGCTGGAGGAATTCGGCGTGCAGAAGGACCCGCGCGGCAACGCGCGCGCGGACACGGAAGGCAAGGGCGCCTATGCCACGTCGGTGCCCAAGCTCTTCGCGGCGGGGGACATGCGGCGCGGACAGTCGCTGGTGGTCTGGGCGATCCGGGAAGGCCGGCAGTGCGCCCGCTCGGTCGATGAATTCCTGATGGGCTTTTCCGAGCTGCGGCGCTAGTCAGGCCGGCGGCGAATCGACGAGGGCGCGGACCCTTTCCCAGTCGTTCGGGAAGAGGCCGAGCTTGCCAGCCCGGTCCTCGGCGAGGAACGCATAGTCGAGCGCCATGAATTCGTCGCAAAGCGCCGCCAGATTGTCGCGGATGAATTTCGACGAAGGATCCAGGTTGCGGATCATCGCGAGGCCGGTGGGCGGGGCCGCGATCGTGTGGATGGCGAGGTCGCGCCGGTATTTCTTCAGCAGCACGATCAGCCGCCAGACATCGCCGGTCCAGAAATAGGTCTCGCGCTTTCGCAGGGCCGTCCTGCGGTCGTGCGGAAAGCAGTCGTGCACCAGAATCGTGGACGCGCGCGTGCAAAGCGGCTCGAGGTGCATGAAGTCGCGCAAGGCATACTCGAAGTGGTGCATGCCGTCGATCAGCGCGAGATCGACGGCGGCCCCGCCCAGCTCCGCGCGCGCGTCGCGGCTCGCGAAGAACGCGTCGCTGGTCTCCGAAAAAATCCGCACGCCGGCGGCCAGCGGGTATCTGACGACCGGCTGCGGATCGATTCCGAGCGCGAGCGTGCCCGGCTGCACGAGGCGAAGCGTGGCCCCGGTCTCGACGCCGATCTCCAGGTAGGTGCGGGGCTTGAGGTGCGCATGCAGCCGCGCCAGCACCTGGGAATAGTGCTCGCCGTGCATGAACAGCTCCGCGAGGAGCTCATGCGCGTCTTTCCGGTCGGGGTCGAGCTCGAGCGCCTGCTCGCACAAGCGCGCGGCCTGGTCCCGCTCGCCGAGCCGGTGCGCGGCGAGCGCGGCTGCGTAGAAGCTGTCGGGGTTCGACACTGCGCCATTATGCGGCGCGCGCCCGGACCCGGCCCGGGTGCCATAAGTTTGCCCCAACTCCCGCGTTAAAATCGCCCGATGCCTCTGGACATCGTGGTTTTGGCGGCGGGTGTTGGCAAGCGCATGCGCTCGGACTTGCCGAAAGTCCTGCATTCTCTTGCCGGCAAGCCGCTGCTCGGCCACGTTCTCGATACCGCGCGCGCGCTCGCGCCGCGCCGGATCTTCGTGGTGCATGGACACGGCGCGGAGAAGGTGCGCGCCGCGTTCGCCGCCGACAGGGACATCGAATGGGTGCTCCAGGCCGAGCAGCACGGCACCGGACACGCGGTACGCCAGGCCGCACCATTGCTCGCGCCGGAGGCGGACGTGCTGATCCTCTATGGCGATGTGCCGCTGGTGCGGGCCGACACGCTCAAGCGCCTGCTGGAAGCCTCGCGCAACGGCGCGGCTGTCCTTACCGCGGAGCTTGCCGACGCCGGCGGCTACGGGCGCATCGTGCGCGACGCCGCCGGGCGCGTGGCCCGCATCGTCGAGGCCAAAGACGCCTCGCCTGCCGAGCGTGCGCTGCGCGAGTTCAACGCCGGGTTCTACGCGCTCGGCGCAAAGCGCCTCCTGGGGTGGTTGCCGCGCCTCAAGAACGACAACGCGCAGAAGGAGTATTACCTTACCGACATCGTGAGCTTCGCGGTCGGCGAGGGCGTCACGGTCGCCGCGGTGAAGGTCGACGATGCTCGCGAGGTCGAGGGCGTGAACTCCAGGCAGGATCTCGCGATGCTCGAGCGGGTCGTGCAGGCGCGCGAGGCCGGGCGGCTTCTCGAAGCCGGCGTCGCGCTCGCCGATCCCGCGCGCATCGACGTGCGCGGCGCGCTCGAGTGCGGCCGCGACGTGTCGATCGATGTGAACTGCGTGTTCGAGGGCCGGGTGCAGCTCGGCGACCGCGTGCGCATCGGCCCCAATTGCGTGCTGCGCAACGTCGCCATCGCCGCCGGGACGGAAGTTTTTGCATTTTGCCATTTTGAAAATGCCGAAGTCGGCGCGAACTGCCGTCTCGGGCCGTACGCGCGGCTGCGTCCCGGCACGAGCCTCGCCGAGGATGTGCACGTCGGCAATTTCGTCGAGGTGAAGGCGAGCCGCATCGGCACGGGCTCGAAGGCGAACCACCTCACCTACATCGGTGACTCGGACATCGGCGCGCGCGTGAACGTCGGCGCCGGCACCATCACCTGCAACTACGACGGCGTCGCCAAGCACCGCACGGTCATCGAGGACGAGTGCTTCATCGGCTCCGACGCGACGCTGGTGGCGCCGGTGCGCATCGCGCGCGGCTCGTACATCGGCGCCGGCTCGACGATCAGCAAGGACACGCCCGCCGGCCAGCTCACCGTGGCGCGCGCGAAGCAGGTGTCGATCCCGTCCTGGAAACCACCGAAGAAGAAGGACTAGCGATATGTGCGGCATCGTCGGCGCCGCGGCGCGCCGCGACATCGTCCCGGTCCTGGTCGAGGGTTTGCGGCGGCTCGAGTACCGCGGCTACGACTCCTGCGGGATCGCCGTGGCGGAGAAGGAGGTTATCGCTCGCGTGGTGAGCGTTGCACGCGTCGCCGATCTGGTTTCTCGAATAAAAGAAATAAAAATGGAAGCGGTGACGGGGATCGCCCATACCCGCTGGGCGACGCACGGCGCGCCCGCCACCGAGAACGCCCACCCGATCCTCTCGCGCGGCGAGATCGCGCTGGTGCACAACGGCATCATCGAGAACCACGACGAGCTGCGCGAGCAGCTCGCGGCCCAGGGGTATCGCTTCGACGGACAGACCGACACCGAGGTGGTCGCGCACCTGGTGCACAGCCTTTACGGCGGCGATCTCCTCGACGCGGTGCGCAAGGCGGTCAAGCGGCTCACCGGC
>Ga0209131_1001269_pt1 | contig 17488 bp, 10 predicted proteins | sample GraSoi_2013_40cm_FD_185826 | JGI IMG/M metagenome (GOLD analysis project Ga0209131, IMG submission 185826) | Grasslands soil microbial communities from the Angelo Coastal Reserve, California, USA - Sample 9_17_2013_40cm (SPAdes) (version 2) | ecosystem: Environmental > Terrestrial > Soil >...
ACTAGGTCAGGATGTTCGCTACGATTTCGACAAGGAGAAGGACTTTTCAAAATACAAAACTTACAAGTGGGTAGCGATCAAAGGAGCCGACCGGCCAGATGACCTGATGTCCAAGAGAATAACAGCTACCATTGACGCTGAGCTTGCCACGAAAGGGATGACCAAAACGGAGGCGGACACTGCAGATCTTTACATCGGCTATCAGACCGCCATCGGCCAGGAGAAGGAATTCACGTCCTATAACACGGGTTGGGGCTATGGCCCTGGCTGGGGCGGAGGATGGTATGGCGGTGGCGGAATGTCCACGACCTATGGATCGACGTCCACGGTTTACGTCGGCCAGCTCGATGTGAGTATGTACGATCCCGCCCAGAAGCAGCTCGTTTGGCGCGGGGTTGCGACGAAGACACTCGATCCCAAGGCGAAACCGGAGAAGAAAGAGAAGAACATCACCAAAGCGGTTGCAAAGCTCCTGAAGAACTTCCCCCCCAAACCGAAAAGTTAGTCGACTTTTCCTCTGCCAGGCAGTTTCGCTCAAGGGCTCAGACAGCCATCGAAAAGCGATTCTGGAAATCCATCCCTGAATTGCCCGACGCTGCAGAATGCTTGCCGCGCCGAGTGAAAGCAAGATCGGTGTGTTTCAACCGCACCCTATCGGAGCCGTGGGCTTGAAGATCCGAGCCCGCGGCTCTGCGAACTCCAGTGCTCCTTCTGCACCGGCAATCGGCTGTCAGTCTTCAAGTTAACCTCTAGCGCGTCGGAAGTCGCGTTCTCCGGGAACTATCGCCATTTGTGACGTCGCCTTTCTGTCATTTCTGCCAGTTTCCCATAAAGCAAATCAGGGGCTCTCTTAGCTTGACGGTACTTTGGCAATCAGGGCTTGACATGCCAGCTTCACATAGCACTCTTGTTGGAATCGCGCTTCCCTTAATTGGCCTTGCCTTTGCGTTATCAGTGGCGGCTCAATCTCAATCCAGTGGCCAGCTTCCATATATCAGCGCGCCGAATGTCCCGGATTCCGGAGCGCCAACAACTCGAGTGCAGCCCCTAATCCAGCCTGTCCGAAGCGCCACCGAACAACAGAGAGGCGTTGATTGGGGACATCTAATCGGGCAATCTCTTTTTTTCTCGAGTTTTGAAAATGCGTTCCGTTGTGCCACGGAACAAGGAACTCGCGACGGATTCTCCAATCCTTTTTTCCGTGGCTACTTGAACTCAGTGGGAAACCTCCATGGCTGGAACGATGGTGATCCTTTCCTCGTCAATTACATTGGTCACCCCATGCAAGGGGCCGTTTCTGGATATCTCTGGACGCAAAATGACCGTGGATATCGCGACATTCAATTCGGACAAAATCGTAGGTATTGGAAGGGTAAGCTTCGCGGCGCAGCATATTCCTACGTTTACAGCGTCTTGTTTGAGATTGGTCCGATTAGCGAAGCATCGATCGGTAACATCCAGAACCTATACCCTGCACAAGGATTTGTCGATCACGTTGTTACCCCGGTGATTGGGTTGGGATGGTCGATTACAGAAGATGCGCTGGACCAATACATCGTCCGGTATCTCGAAAGGCGCACCTCAAACAACTGGGCTCGCCTACTTGTTCGTAGTGGCCTGAATCCTGCCCGCTCAATGGCCAACGCCTTGGCCTTTAAGCCTGGCATCGCGATAATCGACCGGCCGGGCGTGCGCTCCGCTCAACTTCAAGATCTTGAATGGATGGAGTCTTTGGGAGAACGTAACACCGCTCTCATAAAGGTTTCACCACACCCAGGAGACGCCCCCTTTGAATTCAATCTCACGGCCAAAGTCATCACTTACATGGGAGATGGACACGCCGGGCCCTGCGTTGGTGGCGGAGGGTCCGTGGCACTTCGCGTATCTTCGCAGTGGCAGTTTGTTGTCGATGTTAGTGGCTGCAAGTTGCTTGGTCTCGAGAACAATCTCAGCGGAGATGTTCTCATCTATCTAGCGGGAACACGATGGACTCCTCTACCCATGGGCCGCTGGACACCCCATGTCGCGATTCTGATGGGTGGAACCAAGCTTACGCAGGAACTTGTTGATCCTCAGCTCAGGAAAGCAATCGAATCTTCGGCCGCGAACTCTGAGCCTCCTTACGTACTCCACACCTTGTATGCCAAAAACTGGGAGACCAACGGGTTCATTATCCAGGCCGGCAGCGGTCTGGATGTGAAACTTAACAGTGCCCTCTCTTACCGTGTCGTCAACCTAGAGTACTCTCAATCCTGGACTAAAGAGCTGAACGGCATGAACTATCAAAATGGTTTTCAGTTTACTAGTGGCCTTGTCCTCCGCATGGGCATCTGGTGATGGATGTAGCATCTCACATCAGCTTCTGGTGTGGGCGCGCCAAATGCCCGAGCTGCTAGCGCTTTGGCTATAGTGTGGAGTAAGCTTCCCGATATTCGCCCATTGAAACTGCGTCTGACTAACTGTTCTTGGCAATCGCCTTACCTCTGTCAATTTTGACAGGTACTGGGTTTTTCCAACTATGTGGGACACTTCCATATGGCACGGTGTCCGGCCGGCTTGAAGAACCAGCCCCCGGACGCGAATCTGCTCGGTTCGATGACATGAACGCATACTTCATTGGCAAGAAAACCGAATGGCCCAAGCGGAGGAATGGGGGAGATAGCCCGGCGAGCTCCAATCGACGGCGACCCATTGGCAGGAAGGTGGCGAGGATCATCCCCGTCCTTTTTGCATGCTACTTTCTATTTGAGCCACTTGCGCAAGCGCAGGTCAAAGAAGTCCGGCGAATCCTTGTGTTTAATGAGCTGGAGCTGGGGTCGCCTGGAATCGCGGCCATCGACAACGGGCTAGTCGCTGCTTTAGAGAACTCACCTTACCGGATCGAATTCTATAGTGAGAGTCTGGATACTCCTCTTTTTCCCGACGAGGCTTCCCAGCGCCAATTTCGTGAATGGTTCTTACTCAAGTATCGCGAGCGGAAACCAGACGTGATTGTGGCCATCGGGCCCTCCTCCATTAAGTTCATGGTCGAGTCGCACGAGGCATTTTTTCCGAATACCCCGATTGTTTTCGGTGGAAGTCCCGAGCCACTCGCGGCAGGTTTGAATCTCGACTCGCATTTTACTGGCGCTTGGGCAGCAGTGCAGCCGGAGAGGACCCTGGAGGTGGCGCTTCGGCTGCAGCCCAGCACCAAACACGTGGTAGTGGTGGGCGGCGTGGCACCCTATGACCGCTACCTTGAGTCCATTGTCAAGGAGAGGTTTCGCCGCTACGAATCGAAGTTCGACTTCACTTACCTCACGGACCTCGACATGCCCACCCTCCTCGACCGACTAAAGCACCTGCCGACCCACACCATTGTCTATCACACCTCCTTCATGCTGGATGCAGCCGGGAATCACTTCATTGACGCCACTCAATCAGCTCCCCTGGTCGCCGGCGCCTCGATTGCACCAGTCTTTACCGTGGACGACGTGGACGTCGGTCGAGGAACCGTGGGCGGGGACGTATTTAGCTTTTCCGAGCACGGGCGGGAAGTTGGCAGGATTGTTGTAAGGATTCTCAATGGGGAGAAGCCGCAGGATATCTCAGTCGTCAGGGGCGATAACATCTTTCTGTTTGACTGGCGGGCGTTGCGGCGCTTTGGACTCAACAAGGGCACATTGCCCCCTGGAAGTATCGTGCTCAACCGGGCGCCCATTTTCTGGGAACAGTACAAGCGATACATCATTGCTGCCATTTTGCTTCTCTCAACACAAGCACTGATCATTCTCGGGCTCCTATGGCAAAAGGTGAAGAGAAAGAGGGTGGAAGCAGCACTGGCTTCCTCCAACGAACGGCTTCGCATGGCGATGGAATCAGGCAAATCCGTGGGATGGGACTGGGACATAAGGACGGGGCGTGATCTTTGGTTCGGTGACCTGCGTACGATGTTCGGAATTTCATCCCATACGTTCATTGGCGAGGCTAGCGATTTCTATCGTTACGTCCACCCCGAGGATCGACAGCGAGTGTCTGAAGCGGTGGCCTACGCAAAGCGCAACCGTAAACCCTACGCTGAGGAGTTTCGCGTCGTTCGGCAGGACGGGATTGAAGGCTGGGTCGCTGCTAGGGGGGAATTCAAGTATGCAAAAAATGGCGACGCAAGCCAGATGGTCGGTCTCGCAGTGGATATTACGGAGAGAAAACAGATTGAAGACGCACTGAAGAGCTCCGAAAGGAAGTTTTCTAAAGCTTTTAAAGAGAGTCCTCTCTCGCTCACTTTGACCAGTGCAAATGACCATCGGTACATCGACATTAATGACACTTTTTCTCATATAACCGGTTGGAATTCTGAAGAGGTGATAGGACGGACGCCCTTCGACATTGGTCTCTGGGTTGATCCGGACCAAAGAATCCAGCTCTCGAAGCGTCTGTTGGCCACGGGGAGTTGGCGGGGCATGGAGTTTCTCTTTCGAACAAAAGACGGCGAGATCCGCGTCGGCATGGGATCGGCGGAATTGATCGACGTCAGCGGTGAACCGTGCATTCTTTCTGTGGTTGCGGACATTACCGAGGTCAAGCGTGCCGAGGAGGCCAGACAAGTTTCTGAGCGTCGCTTCAGCCAGTTTTTTGAGACCCTGCCTGAGTATTGTTACATGACTTCTCCGACCGGCGAAATTCTGGACGTTAATCCCGCGGCTTGCGAAGTTCTGGGTTACACGAAAGAAGAACTCATCGGGAAGTCTCTGTCTGCGATTTATGCCCCCGAGTCAGTACCTAAATTGGTCGATTTGATTGATAAATGGAACAGTAAGGGCAGTCTTCGCAACGAAGAGATGGTCATTCTCACCAGGGAGAGGAAAAGGCGAACCGTCCTCCTCAATGCAGGCTCCGTGAAAGACACAATAGGGAACATTTTACACTCCGCCTCGATACAGGTAGACATAACCGATCGCCGGCAGATCCAGAAGAAGCTGCGCGAGAGCCAAAACCAGTTAGAGAGTATTGTCGCCTTGGCGATGGACGCCATAATCGCTGTCGACCAGGATCAGCGGATCATTGTCTTCAACGCTGCGGCAGAGAAAATGTTCTCTTGCCCGAAACAAGATGCGATTGGAGCTGCAATCGACCGCTTCATTCCACATCGTTTCCGCGCATCCCATGTGGAACATATCCGCCGCTTCGGTGAGGGAGGCGTCACTTCTCGCGCTATGGGTGATCAGGGCGCGTTGTGGGGTCTCCGGGCAAGTGGCGAGGAATTTCCTATTGAGACTTCCATTTCCCACACCGAGGCCGGCGGGAAGAAACTGTTTACCGTCATCATTCGCGACGTCACAGAGCGGCGTCTTTCCGAAGAGATTCTTAAACGAAGCGAGAAACGCAGCAAGGATCGTATGCTTCGCTCACCCGTGGCCATGGTAGTAACTCGGGGAGAAACAAACGAATTCGAGGTTATCAATTTCAAGTTTACACAGCTGTTTGGGTATTCCATCAAAGACGTGCCCGACGAGGCTCATTGGTGGCTGCTTGCATATCCGGATGAGGCTTACCGGGAAATGATCAAAATAGAATGGCAGCGGCGCGTGCAGAAGGCCATAAAGAGCGACATAGAGATTGAACCGATGGAGGCGACAGTTCGCTGCAAAGATGGTTCAATGCGACACATAGAATTTCATTTCGCTTCTTTGGGAGATACCGGTCTGGTCAGTTTTGTTGACTTGACTGAGCGTCAATTGGCGCAAGAAGCGCTTCGAGAGAGCGAGGAGCGGTTTCGGTTGGTTGCCAATGCAGCCCCTGTGATGATTTGGATGTCTGGCCCCGACAAACTCTGCACTTATTTCAATCAACCTTGGCTGCGGTTTACGGGTCGATCCATTCATGAGGAGCTGGGAAATCGTTGGACAGAGGGCGTCCACTCCGAAGACCTGGTGCGGTATCTGGATGTGTACACAAAAGCGTTCGACCGGCGTGAGACATTCGAGACGGAGTACAGGCTTCGGCGGCACGATGGAGAATACCGCTGGATTCTTGATCTAGGAGTTCCAAGGCTCAATGCGGACGGTTCCTTTGCTGGTTACATCGGCTCATGTCTCGACGTCACGGAACGCAAGCTGGCCGAAGAGACCCTTTCCAGTGTAAGCCGCAGGTTGATTGAGGCGCACGAGGAAGAACGTGCCTGGATTGCTCGGGAGCTTCACGACGATATTAATCAACGCATTGCGTTACTGGCAGTGAGTATGGCACGCTTAGAACAAGATGTTCCTGAATCGTCGGTTGGATTAAGAAATCGCCTCCAAGAAGAAATCAAGCACCTCTCCGATATCGGAAGCGAAATCCAGGCCCTATCCCACCGCCTGCACTCCTCGAAACTGGAATATCTGGGCCTGGCAGCGGCAGCGGCCAGCTTTTGCAGAGAACTTTCCGACCAGCAGAAAGTGGAGATTGAATTTCATTCCGGCGATATCCCTAAGAAGCTCCCTCAAGAGATCTCACTTTGTCTCTTCCGCGTTTTGCAAGAAGCCCTGCAGAATGCGACGAAGTACAGTGGTTCTAAGCGATTCCAAGTGACGCTCAGCAATACATCTAGCGAGATTCATCTAACCGTGCGGGATTCGGGGATTGGATTTGACCTCGACGAGACGCTCAAGGGTCACGGCCTGGGCCTCACCAGCATGAAGGAACGGCTGAAGCTCGTCGACGGGAAGCTTTCCATTGACTCGCAACTGCAGGGGGGAACCACGATCCATGCCAGCGTCCCCCTCAGTCCCGGTCCTAAATCCGCCCGGGCGGCCAGCTAGAAGCCTGCCTCCGGAGACCTTGGCAAGGTGTCACTGTTCGATGTGACAGTGGTCTCAACCTCGCGGACTCTTCTACTTTAGACTCATGCGTTCGTGAGGGTGATTCGGAGTCCTTCCTGTACACGAGAAAGGGGCAAGACCATGCTGACCGCTTCCATTTGTAGGTTATGCGCGTCCCCCCAACCTATCGGAACTTGACGCCGAAATGAAAATTCATTTCCCTGGGCTGAGGAGTCTTGACCGGCCCCCCATTTTTGCATTCTCTAAACTGTTGGTCTGCCTGGATTGTGGCCTTACGGAATCAATTATGTCTGAAGCAGAATTACGCCAGCTTAGAGAATCTGCTCCCGGGTTGTCAGAATCTCTCTCTAGCGATCTGGGCCCCGGCAGGCCGATATCTAGCAGGATCAAATCGGGGCACAGTTCTTGCGCTCTCTCGACGGCATGCGACCCGTCCCCAATCTCGCAGATCACTCGAAAGCGCGGCTTCTGTCCCAGCAAAGCGGCAACCGAAGTGCGATAAGGCTCGAAATCTTCTACGATCAGAATCTGCAAAACTTGACGCGGGAATTCCCCTACATTTGTGATGGCCTCTCCATCTTCCTGAATCCGGTTATGCAACAGTTAGAAGGGGAGGTAGCTCTGTACGGTTGCACACAATCCAGCACAATTACTTAGGTTCGGCCCTGGCAGCTCGATGCCCCGCGGTGTCCTGCGACCGCTGCAAGGGCGCTACGACTGTGTTGCCTGCCAAGAAGCGTAAGGCTTCGAGATATTGAAATCAAGACTTTGATGAATCGTTCCCACCATTAGCAAGCCAAACAGTCTGCCCTAATTAGGTTCCAATCGGAATGTCCATAGAGCGAGCCCCGACAACGAGGGTGGGAGAGTCCCCGTAGCTGTCACGAACTTCATTGTTCGAGTCCGCTGACTGTAAGAAGTTACAGTTGCCCCTATTCTGTCCCCCGTCCAACCTACCGTCGTAGGAAGTGTCGTGTTTCCGGCCCCTCTGCTTCGGACGATGGCGATCTGGAAACCTGCATGGTGAAGAGTTGAGACGAAGGAGGTCCGAAATGCGGACTCTCAAGGTGGTTTCTTTAATCCTAGCTTTCTTGGCGGCAGGCTTGATGCCCGTTGCTGTTGCTGCCCAGTCAGACTCTTCTAATCAGAACGTGCAGGAGCTGCGAAAACAACTTGACGAGCTACGCGAGCAGATGAACAAGCTGCAAGCCCGGCTCGGCGATCTGGAGAGCAGCAAGGTTCCCGAGGTAGGAGCACCTTCCACGGCTCCATCCAGCAAACAGGAGGGAACCATTCAAACCGCCCAGCCACCGCTCCAAGGTGAAACCTCCAAACAAGTGGGCGAAGCCACGGCCACCTACACGACATTTTCTGAGGATACCGTTGCCGCTGCCCGCTTCAATAACGTCCCGCTTGATCCCAAGTACCACGGATTCTTTCGCTTGCCAGGGACGCAAACGATTCTGAAAATCGGCGGCTACTTCAAGACAGATTTTATCTACGATCTGAAACCTGCTGGCAATACCGACTCATTCGTTACTTCTTCGATCCCGATCCCCTCGATAGCAACTGTAAACAACTCAACCGTGTCCATCCGTCCGACGCGTCTGAGCCTCGACTTCCGAGTCCCCGGCGCCAAAGTCGGAGATGTGCGCTTCTACCTTGAGGGCGACCTGTTTGGAACCAATGCGACCACTCCGCGCCTGCGCCATGCCTACGCCCAGGCAAAAAACTTCCTCATCGGCCAAACATTCTCAAACTTCATGGATCCGGACGCATTCCCTGACACTCTCGACTTCCAGGGACCAAACGGCATGGTCAGCGTTCGCAATCCTCAATTGCGGTATGGATTTGCTCTGAGTCCAAGCACAACACTCTATCTTTCACTGGAAAAACCCAGCTCCGATATCGCCTTCAAGACAGCCGAATTTTCTGCCCAGCCCAATGCTCCCGGTCCAGACGGTGCGATTCGCCTTCGGCAGGAATTCGAGCGCGGCCACTTTCAGGTCGCTGGGATATTTCGTTCCATCGCGGCTTTTCTCCCGGATGGGAGAACAGATTCCGTTTTTGGATGGGGCGTAAACGCCTCCGCAGGTGTGGAGACCTTCGGCAAGGACAATTTCATTTTTGCGGTGGCCTCCGGGCACGGAATCTCTCGATATATCCAGGACACGTCAGGTCTGGGGATTGACGCAGAGCCATCATCATCTACCTCTCTCTCGGCAACTCCTGCGGTGGGTGTCGAAGCAGCTTATCAGCATTACTGGAAGAAAAGTCTGCGCTCAAGTGCTGTCTATTCTTACGCCGCGGTAGACAATTCCAACTTCGCCCTGGCGGCGTCATCCTCGTTTCACCCCTACAACCATGGCACCTACACCGGAACCAACCTGATCTGGAATCCCTATGGATCACTTAATATCGGCGCGGAGTTTCTGTACGGTTGGATCATGCGCCAAGACGGCCAAAAGGCAAATGCGCCCCGCATGCAGTTCAGCGCCAAGTACAGCTTCGTGAAAGTGGACGCGGACAAATAGTAGCTCCCGCCCTCTTCGAGCCTGGGACGACGAGACTGGGGCCGCAAAGACAACGTCGATGACCGAGAACATGAACCTGCGCAAGAGCTCTTGGGCATGCTTACGAACAACTCAAAGAAATCAGCGCGACTCCAGAGTAATGGAGACTTCGAATGCGAAACACGAGAGCAGGGATCAACGCCGAACTGAAGAGAATCGTGGACCTGTGAGATTTGACAGTATTCCCTCTTGCCGAGAAGTTTAGAGTTTTGTTTGGATGCATTACCAAACAAATGTGTCGCTTTCGAGGAATCGGGCCTGTCATGCGGGTCTATTGTTTTTGGTAATGCTAACGGCACTCATCGCCTTTGCTCAGAAGACCTCTACCACATTTGACAGAAATTTCGACTTTTCTGGACACAAACGTTACGCTTGGGGGCAAAACCACCTCATGACTCGCCAGCACCCCGATACCAACGAGATTATGGACCTCAAGATCGTCAAGGCCGTGAACCAAAGCCTTATCGCGAGGGGTTTTGTCGAAGTCAAGCATAAACCGGACTTCTACATTTACTACGATGGGGGTGGAGATATGCAGGCCAGTGCCGGGGCTCAGGAACGCGCGAACTCTACTCCTGCCAGTCCCGCTGATCGCACTCCGACGTACGGGCTGGGCAACGGCCCAGCGATGGCTCCGTCCACATGGCTAAAGGTGAATGGCCAAATCGTGTTCTACATCATGGACGAGTCCAAGAAAATCGTATGGGAAACAACATACAACAAGACGTTTCGTGATCCCAACAAGGCGATACGTAATCTGGATAAAGAAGTGAGTGAGCTAGTATCAAAATCATTCAAAGAATTTCCGCCTAATACTAAGAAGTAACCAGGTTGTAGCCCTGCCCACGAGGCGCTTCCAGTCTTGAAGGAAAGCTTTCTGTGACGGGACTCTAATCGAAGAGCCGCTTAGAAAACCCTGAGCCCATACGGTAACGGCGCAAGTAGCTCGGTCGGCGCAGGTCACCGCCGCCAAAACAACATGGCGGATCCTTTTTCAAAAAGAAATTCCGCGCTAGCTATAACTTTTGCCAGTTGCCCGTGTATGTTAACCGCTGATTATTGAGTATGGGCCGAAGAGCGAAGGCTATTCCCCTCCGCCTTATCCAGGGATCGGCTCATTTGACCAAGTGCTCGTGGACTTGTCGTGATTTTGGGCAGCACTAATCCGACCTTGTGAAGCAAGGAGTAATTCTCGATGGCGAAGCAGGATGATGACAACCATGACGGACGCTTGAAGCGCAAGGAGTATGGGAAGGAGCTCAGCCGGCTCCAAGAGGAGCTCTGCAAACTTCAGGACTGGATCAAATATAAAGGGCTTCGAGTAATCATCGTCTTCGAAGGGCGCGACGCTGCCGGTAAGGGCGGTACAATTCGCGCAATCACAGAGCGGGTCAGTCCGCGCGTTTTCCGTCTAGTCGCGCTGCCCGCTCCATCCGACCGCGAAAAAAATCAAATGTACATGCAGCGTTACATGCAACATTTTCCTGCCGCCGGGGAGATTGTCATCTTCGACAGAAGCTGGTACAACCGCGCCGGAGTGGAATACGTGATGGGTTTCTGCACCAAAGAACAGCATCGAAGGTTCTTGGATCTCTGCCCCGAACTTGAGAAGTACATGGTGGACGGTGGGATCATTCTCATCAAGTATTGGATGGAAGTCGGAAAGAAAGAGCAACAGCGCCGATTTGAAGCCCGGATTAGAGACCCGCTCCGCCAATGGAAGCTTAGCCCCATGGACTTGGAGTCATTTCGCCGCTGGTACGAGTATTCCCGTGCGAGAGACCAAATGCTGGAGGCAACCGACAGCAAGCATGCACCTTGGTACATCGTTCGGTCGGACGACAAGAAAAAAGCGCGGCTGAATTGCATTACTCATTTATTGAGCAAGATCCCCTATGGCAAAGGTCCGCGGGAAAAAGCGAAATTGCCAAAGCGCAAGACAAAAGACAGTTATGAAGATCAGGTTCCCCTGAAGGGAAGGCACTTTGTCCCGGAGAAATACTAGATCTCTCCACTAGAGTAACTTGCTTCTTGGAGGGGAAAACCCAATCAGCCAAGAGTATCGATTTCTCGCTCGTCCGAGACGGTAGTTACGATCGTCTTTCGCAAATTTGAGTACTAGCGTTTGCCTCCGGCCATCGCTTTGGCCTCTGCGCTTCGCGCTTTGTTGGGTGTCTCAGTGAACGCGGCCCCCCTACCCACTTCCAAGACCCGCTTGGGATCCAAGGAACCGTAAAGTTGGACGAGCTTGGCCACGAGTCCGGTCCAACCGGTCTGGTGACTTGCGCCCAATCCGGCGCCATTGTCGCCATGGAAGTATTCAAAGAAGTAGATGTTGTCGCGCCAGAAGGGATCGCTCTGGAATTTCTCTGTGCCGCCATAGACTGGTCGGCGGCCATGGTCGTCGCGCAAGAAGATCCGGGTCAGCCGGTCCGAGATCTCTTTGCTCACCTCGAAGAGGTTCAACAGCTTGCCGGAGCCGGTGGGACATTCGATTTTGAAATTGTCGCCGTAGTACAAATAGAAGTTCAGCAGCGCTCTGATAATGAGCGCGTTCACCGGCATCCAGACTGGTCCCCGCCAGTTGGAGTTGCCGCCGAACATGCCGGTGTTGGACTCGGCCGGCAGGTAGTCTACGCGGTGCTCCTGGCCGTTTACGTGTAAAACGAACGGGTGCTGCTCGTGGAATTTGGAGAGCGAGCGGATGCCGTAGGGGCTTAGGAACTCCTTCTCGTCGAGCATCTTGGTCAGCATCCGACGCAGCCGCTCTGGGTTGACCAGGGCCATGATCCCGCGCTCGGCTACTCCAAAATGTCCCGGGCCCGTGGGATGAATGGTTTTCCGGAGTTCGGGAATGCGACGCAGGCGTTCCTGCACGAGAGCCATCGTCCGCGGGATGCGGTCCCGCATCCACTTTTCGGTGACCGTCGTGGCGCACAGCGGCAGGAGTCCTACCATGGAGCGGACCTTGAGCCTCTGACAGCTGCCGTCGGGGAGCCGCAGCAGATCGTAGTAGAAGCCGTCCTCCTCATCCCACATGCCATCATGGCCTGGCCGGTTCATGGCCGCTCCGATGTAGTAGAAGTGCTCGGCGAACTTCATAATCATGGGTTCGTAGGTGGGGTCGTTAGCGGTGATCTCTAACGCTAGTTCCAGCATGTTTTGGCTAAACAGGGCCATCCAGGCCGTGCCGTCCGCTTGCTCCAAGTGACCACCGGTGGGAAGCGGGGCGCTGCGGTCGAAAACGCCGATGTTGTCGAGACCGAGGAAGCCTCCTTCGAACACGTTCTTGCCGAAGCGGTCTTTGCGGTTCACCCACCAGGTGAAGTTCAGCAAGAGCTTGTTGAAAGTCGACTTGAGAAAATCCAAGTCCGTTTCCCCGCGCAGTGCCTGCTCGAGGCGGTGCAAGAAAAGAGTGGCAAACGCGTGAACCGGGGGGTTCACGTCACTGAAGTTCCACTCGTAGGCGGGCATCTGGCCGTTGGGGTGCAAGTAGGCGGCCCGGAGCATCAGCTCCATCTGCTGCTTGGCGAAGTCAGGGTCCACGATCGAGAGCGGCAGCGTGTGGAAGGCCAGATCCCAGGCCGCATACCAGGGGTACTCCCACTTGTCGGGCATGGAGATGATGTCTTGGTTCAGCATGTGGAACCACTCGGAGTTCCGGGAATTTCGATATCCATGATGGAGCGGGTTGGAGTGGTGCTCATCCAACCAGTTGTCACCGTCGAAGAAGAAGAACTGCTTGCTCCAGAGCATGCCGGCGAGAGCCTGGCGCATCACCTTGGCCGCATCTTCATCCACCGATGGCGGCGTGACCGACTTGTAAAACTCATCGGCTTCACGAAGCCGGTCAGCGAAGACCTCATCAAATTGTTTCCCGAAGGATTTGCCCTGCTGGTCTGCAGAACTGCTGGAAAGCCGCAAGCAAATCACTTTGGTCTGACCGCCGCCTACATTGGTCTTGTAGTGCGCGGCGACCTTCGTGCCCTTCTTTTCGGGGTTTACCGCGCCCTTGTTGCCCTGCACAACGCAATTGTTGATGCCATCTTTGACGTGGAGGCTCTCGTTCATTTGCCCGGGGAAAAGCAGTTCGTGGTTTGTTTCGTTCTCGGTGAAGAGCAGCGGCACATCCCCTTCGCAGGAAAAGATGTATTTACCAAGCAGCGGATGCTTTACTGCGATCGCACTCATTCCCGCCACGGTCTCAATCTGCTCTAGGATTGGTTTCTCGGCGGCCCTGTTGGATGCAGCAATCCACGCCGACCAGTCGTTCCGAAACCACAGCGTCGGCAAGAGATGCAGTTCTGCCGCGTCCGGTCCACGGTTGACTGCCGTGATCCGCACGAGGATGTCTTCCGGACCGTCTTTGGCATATTCCACAAAGACGTCGAAATACCGGTCGTCATTGAAGATGCCGGTGTCGATCAGTTCATACTCCATGTCGTTCTTCGAACGACGGCGGTTCGTCTCCACCAGATCGGCGTAGGGATAGGCCGCCTGCGGGTATTTGTAGAGGTACTTCATGTAGGAGTGCGTCGGCGTGCTGTCGAGATAGAAGTAATACTCCTTCACATCCTCTCCGTGGTTGCCCTCGCTATTGGTCAACCCGAAGAGTCGCTCCTTGAGGATAGGGTCCCTACCGTTCCACAATGCCAGCGCGAAGCACAGGCGCTGTTTGTCATCGGAAATCCCGGCTAAGCCGTCTTCGCCCCAGCGGTAGGCGCGCGAACGGGCATGATCGTGGGTGAAGTAATTCCAGGCATCACCCCCTTCGCTATAGTCCTCGCGCACCGTACCCCATTGACGCTCACTTAGGTAAGGGCCCCATTTTTTCCATGGAATGCTCTGAAACGTTGCTGCTTCAAGACGTTCATTTTCCGCGGTCTTGGTCATGGTTGCTCTCCCGTGCGCTCTTGAGAGGTTGTGTTGCGGCCAGTTTCTGCCTCAAGGCTTCTCTATTTTGAAAACGTGATATCCCCACCCCGGCAGCTCCATGTAAAGCCCGTGATGAACCAGCTCATCGCCATCACGCTCATAAGCTGCCGTGCTCATCAAGTCCTGTGCGCGCTCCATTTGTCCGCGCAATTCCTCAAATGGGAGTTGCACATAGCATTGGCTGCGGTTTGGAGCGCAATTCGCAATTAAGACAAATGGAGGACATTTCGATTTTTGCCACGCAAAACAGACCAAACAGTCCGAAATCTAATTGCCGTCCTAAGCTGCCGCGCAATTGAGCAAGCTCCACTCTCCATCCTGCGTCTCCGGCAGGTGCGCACAATTCACGAGGCGGGCGTAAAAACCATTCGCATCGTAGGCGGCGGCGAGGGTGAAAGGAACTGTCAATACTTACAGCTGTTGAGGCTTGGCCAAGTCCCTACATTGATAAAAATGCAGTGCTTGGCGGCAGAGTTGCGCGCGATTGTTCTCCTCTTCAGCGGATGTCTTGCCGCTACCATCTGTCGTGGGCAAGATCTCGCGCCCCGCGCATATGTCATTACCCCTCTGCACTCGAATGCCGTCAACTTGACGTATTCCTTCTACAACGGAAATATTATCTTTGATGGAACCGTCCCAATCATCGGCGCCACCGCAAGAGTTAATGTCTCCGTTCTCAGTCTCTCCCACTCACTCAACTTTTTTGGCCGCACCGCTACCATCACTGCTTCCACGCCGTACGCGGTCGGAAACTTCCGAGGGACTGTCGCCGATGCAGAGACGCTCGCGCACTGTTCAGGCCTCCTGGCGTCCAGCTTTCGCTTTTCTGTGAACCTCAAAGGTGGCCCAGCGATGAACGTTCAGGAATATCTAAAATGGGGGCAAAAGACCATTATCGGTGTCAGCATCAAACTGGTGCCTCCTACGGGTCAATACGACCCGACCAAACTCATCAATCTTGGTGCTAATCGCTGGGCCCTCAAGCCAGAGCTTGGGTATTCCAGACGTTGGGGCCATTGGATCCTTGATGCATATGGAGGAGTCTGGTTTTTCACCACAAACTCTGATTTCTTCTCGCGCAACCGATTCTCACCTGGCACCAACACGCAATCGCAGAGCCCAACAGGCTCTCTCGAGGGACACCTCAGTTATGATTTCAAGCCCAAGTTGTGGGTCTCGCTTGATGGCAATTATTGGTTCGGCGGTAGTACATCCCTGAATGGTGTACAAAACGACGCCACGCGCCAGAGAAATTCTCGCGTTGGGGCAACGGCCTCAATTCCTTTGACCAGGCACCAGTCAATAAAGCTCAGCTACAACAATGGCGCCTACATCCGCTACGGGGGGAATTACCAGAACATCTCCATCGGCTGGCAATATTCGTGGTTGGGCAGACCGAACTGAGGAGAGATCCTGAGACTCAAGTCTGCTGGGCCCTTTCGGCCCGTGCCATCAAGGCGCACTCGATAGGCCTAGTGACACGAGCCATCGTCCGCAAACTGCCCGCTTGCCGCCATCGCAGCGAGCGAGCGTGCACAGTTCATGATTCTTTGGTCCAGCGGATCATTATTGAGCGATTCAGGGGATACATATGTCCTAGAATTGTTGGCTTCCACGAATCGGTCGCACAACTTCTTCATGTTATTAAACTCATTTGTGAGCAGCTGAAACACTTCCCGGTCTGATTCAGTTGAGACTGCAAGAGATGCCAACCTAAGGCTTTGCTGAGCCCGGACGCGATAATTGTCTGCCCAGCCTATGGTCACGGGATGTCCGAGCTGGACCGCATTGGTCAGTGTACTTCGCCACTCTCTGATCACTGCCATCTCTTCGATGCCCGCCCTGATGAAGTCCTTGGTGAAGCCAGATGGAGAAGGCTGAGTTATCGCAGGAGCCGGTGTGGCCACACCAGACAGCGTCAGCGTGATTTGATTTTCGCTGAAGCTCAAAGAACCATTCGCCAGTCGCGCTAGTGCCTCGATCTCCACGTAGGCATGTCCATCCTTTTCGATGACCGCAATTTCTCCGGGATGGCCATTTATAAGTAATGTCCGGCTCTTCTGTGCGGCTTGCGCAAAAAGAAAAGCGAGTATGACCAATGACACCGCGATTGCCAACTGTGCCGCGATTGACTTCAATCTCATACAGCCTCTCCTAAAGCAAACGCATTTTTGAGCCATGCAGCAATGAGCATTCCCTCCCGGCGTATCCGTAGCCGCGACGAAACGTCGAGACTACGGAAATCACCCTGGGACGTGCTTCGTTCAGGAGTCTTCCACGTCATCACTTTCAGTCAGGTCATGAGCGAGACGATGATGGTGCCCCAAGTCGTCAGAAAGATATGACCGAATGCCGCCGTGTACGAGTAACCTAGTGTGGCCACTGGGCTGTCTGATTTCTCTTGCACCGCAGCGACGCCCGCAATCATCGTCTGGGCGCCGGCGATTCCTCCCAGCAATAGTGCCGGGTTGAGTTTAAGAACGTAGCGCCCGAAGAAAAGACCTGCGATGAGCGGTGTTAGCGTCACTACTACGCCCCCGAGAAAGAGAATGTAGCCATATTCTTTCACCGCTTGCACAAAGATCGGGCCTGCTTTTAGCCCAATCATCGCCACAAACGCTGCCAGACCAATCGACCGCATGAAGAGAATCGCGGCATCTGGGATTATTCCGAACCAAGGACGCACGGACCGCATCCACCCGACGATCACCCCTGCGAGGAGAGTACCAACGCTAGTGCCCAGCGCTATTCTCAGATGGCCTACGGGTATTGTGAGCACGGCCCCGACCAATACTCCGATGAATATTGCTATTCCGAGGACTGAAAGATCGCTCTCTGCCGCTGGGAGAATCACCCGGCCAGCAACAGGGGCCAGTTTGTCGACTGCAGTTTCAGACCCGGTTACATGGAGTGTGTCGCCGCGTTTGATGACCGTGTTTGTCCCGATCGGAATTTTATGACCACCGCGGGTAATGCCGCGGAGCAAAACACCGCGGGCCTCCTCGACACCATCAACGATCTCCTGGAGAGTCTTGCCTGCGATTGTCTTGCTGGTGATATACAGATCGAAAGATGCTACTGGAATTTCCAGCAGTTCCGGGTCAGCGACCTCGTGGGCGGAGGGACCAAGTAGTTTGATCATGATTTCGGTACGCCCGAGCACAGCGACCGTGTCATTTG
>Ga0209131_1001270_pt1 | contig 17481 bp, 15 predicted proteins | sample GraSoi_2013_40cm_FD_185826 | JGI IMG/M metagenome (GOLD analysis project Ga0209131, IMG submission 185826) | Grasslands soil microbial communities from the Angelo Coastal Reserve, California, USA - Sample 9_17_2013_40cm (SPAdes) (version 2) | ecosystem: Environmental > Terrestrial > Soil >...
CCGGTAGCCTCTCCCGCCCGCGACGCCCCGCGTCAACACCAGTTTCACCAGCGCGCGCGGGCAGCCCTCCAGCAGGAATTCCGCTTCACGCCGCAGGAGTTCCGCGTCGGGCCGGGGGATGCGAAGGCGCGCGCACCCGGCGCCGAGGCGCGCCAGGTGACGCTCAAACCAGCGCACCCGCCCCTGCTCACAGCGCAGGGTCTCGAACAGCCCATCCCCGTACTGGAGCCCGCGATCATGGACCGAGACCACCGCCTGTGGCACGCCGTTCACGAGCGCGGGACGCTCGCGGGAGCTGGACTCGGGCGGCGCCAGCGCGGAACTCATGCGCCAGCCTCGACAGTTCCCCCACCGAATGCGTGCAACATGCCGCGTGCCTTGGAGCGCGTTTCTGCCAGCTCCCGCTGCCAGTCTGAATCCGCCACGATGCCGGCGCCGGCGCGAAACTGCAGCTCGCTGCCACGGAGCGTGGCCGTGCGAATCAGTATGTTGAAGTCCATGTCGCCGTTGCAGTTCAGATACCCGAGCGAACCGGTGTAGGCCCCGCGCGGAGCGCCCTCGAGTTCCGCAATGATCTGCATGCAGCGGTACTTCGGACAACCCGTGATCGTGCCCCCGGGAAACACCGCGCGCAGGGTGTCTCCCGGCGTGACCCCGGTACGCAGGCGGCCACGCACGTTCGAGACGATATGGTGCAGATTCGGGTAGCTCTCGGTCACCATGAACTCGTTGACCTCCACGCTGCCCGCCTCGCAGATGCGGCCCAGGTCGTTGCGCTCCAGGTCAATGAGCATGACATGCTCGGCGCGCTCCTTGGGATTGGCCAGCAGTTCCAGGCGTTCAGGCGGGTCCGCGTCCGGCGTGCCCAGCCTCGCCCGCGTCCCGGCAATCGGCCGGGTTTCCACCCGGTCGCCGGTGACGCGCACCAGCCGCTCGGGCGAGGAACTCAACAGCGTCATGGCTCCAATGCTCGCCAGGGCCGCAAACGGGGCGGCGTTCGCCTGACGCAAACGCTCGTAGAGCAGACCTGCATCGGCACTGGCATCCAGGCGTACGCGCCAGTGCCGCGACAGGTTCGCCTGGTAGACATCGCCCCGAACGATGTACTCCTGGGCCTGCAGCACGGCGCGGCGAAATTCCTCCGGATCCTGCTCGACGATCGCGCCCGGCGCGAACGGCGCCGCCGCCGGCTCGAGGGGCGACTCCCGCAGACCGGCCAACGCGGCCTCGAACCCGGCCGCCTCTTCCACCGCAGTGGTTTCAGCCACCAGCTGGCAACGCTGCTGCGCGTGATCGTAGATCAGCGCTCCCCTAACGCGGATCGCCGCCGCACAGATCTCCTCGCGCGCCAGCGGCGGAAGATGCAGCCCCGCCTCGATGCTCGCGGCGAGTTCATAGCCGAGAAACACGATCCAGCCGCCGCGAAAGGGCAGCCCGGAGCCCTCCGAGGGCTGATGCTCCGCCCGCCACCACTCATCGAGCGCGGCGAGGAAGGTCTTGCCCGCCAGCCGGACGCCGTGCTGCTCGAGTGAGCCGTCACCGCGCATCAGGAGAGATGCGCGCGGCCAAGCGGCGAGGATCGAGTAGCGGGACAGGACGCCGGGCGCGGCACTGTCAAACAGCACCGGGAAGTGGTGGGGGTGGCGCGCGGCGAGCGCACGCAGCTGCGCATGCGCGGCCCGCACCTCGCGCACCTGGAGGCTGCGCGTCTTCATGGCGAATGCCCGGATGGATCAGCCCGGCAGGCGGCGCAGGACCAGCGTGCCGTTGGTGCCGCCAAAGCCAAAGGAATTCGAGACCGCAATGTCGATGTGCATCTTGCGCGCGGCATTGGGCACGAAGTCCAGATCGCAATCCGGATCAGGGGTCTGGTAGTTGATCGTGGGGGGTGCGATCTGATCGCGCAGCGCCAGAACGCAGAATATGGCCTCCACAACGCCCGCCGCGCCCAGCAGGTGACCGGTCATCGACTTTGTGGAACTCACCGCCAGCTTGTAGGCATGATCGCCGAAGGCGGCCTTGATTGCCGCGGTCTCGGCGCGATCGCCCAGCGGCGTCGAGGTGGCGTGGGCATTGAGGTAGTGCACCTCGCTCCCGTTGATGCCGGCATCGCGCAGCGCATTCACCATCGCCAGCCGCGCGCCCGCGCCATCTTCGGGCGGCGCGGTAATGTGGTAGGCATCACCGCTCATGCCGAAGCCAGCCAGTTCCGCGTAAACGCGCGCGCCGCGCCGGCGCGCGTGTTCGTACTCTTCGAGCACCATCGCTCCGCCGCCATCGCCCAGCACGAAACCATCACGATCCAGATCCCAGGGACGGCTGGCGGTGGCGGGCGAATCATTGCGAGTGGACAGTGCCTTGGCCTGCGCGAATCCGCCGACCGCAGTCGGCGTGGTGCCCATCTCGGCACCGCCCGAGATGATCAGGTCGGCATCGCCATATTGAATGCTGCGTGCCGCGAGGCCGAGCGCGTGAGTGGAGGTCGTGCAGGCTGTCACGACGCCGAGATTCGGACCGCGCAGTCCAAAGCGGATCGAGAGGTGCCCGGCCAGCATATTGATGATCGAGCCGGGGATATAAAACGGTGAGATCCGGCGCACGCCGCCGGCCAGGAAGGCGTCGTGCTCGGACTCGATGGTGCTGAGGCCCCCGATGCCCGCGCCCATCACGACCCCACAGCGATCGCGATCGAGGCGCTCGAAATCAGCGCCCGCGTCCGCGGCCGCCTGGACACCGGCGGCCACGCCGTAGTGCATGAACGGATCCATGCGCCGCGCCTCTTTGGGCGGCAGGTAGGCGCTCAGGTCGAAGCCGCGCACCGCGCCGCCAAAGCGAACTGGGAAGGCGGCGGGGTCAAAGCGTGTAATGGGTCCGATGCCGCTCTCGCCGCGCAACGCCGCGGCCCACGCGTCCATCACGGTACTGCCGAGCGGACAGACCATGCCAAGACCGGTAACGACTACGCGACGTTTACTCAACTTGCAAACCTGCCAACTTCACTCTTGGCGCCGAAGTGCCCTTAAGGCGGGCCTGCCGCCGAGCGGGAAAGGCTCAGGCCTTGCTGCGACGTTCGGTGATGTAGTCGACGGCCTGCTGCACCGTGGTGATCTTTTCCGCGTCCTCGTCAGGAATTTCGATCTCGAATTCCTCTTCCAGGGCCATGACCAGTTCGACCGTGTCGAGCGAATCGGCGCCCAGGTCATCCACAAAGGAAGAAGCGTTGGTGACCTGTTCGGCCTTGACCCCCAATTGCTCTGCAACAATGGCCTTTACTTGCTGTTCAACGTTGCTCATCTTGTGCTGACCCTCTGTTCGTATGGCAGTGCGGCCCGGCAGGCCTCCCGTACGCGCGGCGTATTGTAGGGGAACACCCTGCGCACCGCCACCAGCCTATTTTGCGAGTTCTTGATTTTTCTGGTGATTTGCAGTTGCAAAGAAGCCTACACCCTAGCCCATGTACATGCCGCCGTTGACGTGCAAGGTCTGGCCGGTCAGGTATTGGCCCTGGTCTCCGGCGAGGTAAATCACGGCGTTAGCCACGTCCTCGACCGTGCCAAAGCGGCCCAGGGGAATCTGGGCCTGGTAGGCGCTGCGTTGCGGCTCGGGCAGCGCGCGCGTCATGTCGGTCTCGATGAACCCGGGCGCGACGGCGTTGACCGTGATGTTGCGGGAGGCCAACTCCCGGGCGAGCGAGCGGGTAAATCCGATCAGTCCGGCCTTGGCCGCCGCATAGTGCGCCTGGCCCGGATTGCCAATCGCTGCGATGACCGAACTGATGTTGATGATGCGCCCACGCCGCTCCTTGAGCATGCGCCTGAGAGACAGCTTGGTCAGACGGAAGATCGCCGACAGATTGATATTGATCGTCTGGTCCCACTCTTCGTTCTTCATCCGCAGCAGCAATCCGTCGCGCGCCACGCCCGCGTTGTTGACCAGGATCGTCGGCAGCCCTTCGTGTGCTTCAAGGTCCGCCAGGAGAGACTCAGCGCCCGCCGGGTCGAGGGCGTCGTAGACCGCGCCACGCACCGGAAGACTCCGCGCTGCAAAGCCCGCCGTGAGGGCCGCAGCGCCTGCACTCGTCGTCGCTGTACCGATGACACGGATGCCGGCCGAAGCCAGGCCTAAGGCGATGGCCTGCCCGATTCCACGCGAGGCACCTGTCACCAGCGCCACATCCGTTGCTGTCATGAATTGGCACTCCCGGCGGCACTGAGTGCCGTCTGCAATGAGGCGCCGTCTTCCACGGCGCAGCAGCTGATCTCAGAACGCCGCTCGATGCGGCGGTTCAGGCCCGTGAGCACCTTGCCCGGTCCGCATTCGACCAGCACCCTCGCGCCCTGACCGGTCAGAGCCTGGACCGTGGCGGTCCAGCGCACCGGGCTTGCCAGCTGGCGCACCAGCAAGGTTCGGATCTCTTCCGGATCCCCATGCGCCTGGGCATCGACGGCACTGATAAAGGTGTACACCGGTGCGCTCAGAACGAGGTCGCCGAGCCGCTCCTGCAGCCGCTCAGCCGCACTTTTCATCAGCGAGGAATGTGCCGGTACGCTCACCGGAAGCGTGAGCGCGCGCTTCGCACCGCGCGCCTTGGCCGCTGCCATCGCACGCTCCACGGCGCCCGATTGGCCGGCGATGACGATCTGCCCGGGCGCGTTGTAATTCACGGCCTCGACCACTTCGCCCTGCGCGGCTTCGGCACAGGCCGCTTCGGCCGCCGCGTCGTCCAGTCCCAGGATCGCCGCCATTGCGCCCCCGCCCTTCGGCACCGCCTCCTGCATGTAGCGGCCGCGCTCGCGCACCAGCCTGACCCCGCCGGCGAGATCCATGCTTTCCGCGCAGACCAGAGCGGTGAATTCGCCCAGGCTGTGCCCGGCCACCAGCGCCGGGGCCGCGCCGCCCTGCTCGCGCCAGAGCCGCCAGGTGGCGATCCCCGCCGTCAGCATGGCCGGCTGGGTGAACTCGGTGCGATTGAGCTGCTCGGCCGGGCCGGTTGCGACGAGCTGCCAGAGGTCGTACCCCAGCGCCGCTGATGCTTCCTCGAAAGTGCTGCGCACCACCGGATGATTCGCGGCCAGTTCTCCCAGCATGCCCACCGATTGCGAACCCTGCCCGGGAAATACCAGCGCCAGCATGCGTAGTCCTGTATGCGTTAGAGGCGGCGCGGATTATAGCGGCTTGCGCCGCAGCGCCAACGCGGCGATCACGACCAGGCCGCCGACCGCGCCATACCAATGGGATGCGCTCACCACGGGAAACGCCTCCGTGACCACGCTGCCGCCGCGGTACTGCTCGACGGCCAGCTTGGTCGCCAGTATCCCCAGCATCAGATAGCCCAGGGCATTGCGGCGCAGGGCCGCCCCCGCGGCCCCTGCCGACCAGAAGGCGTGCAGCAGTCCCGAGAGTCCCAGGTACCACTGCAGCTGCGGCTGGCCCCACCACAATCCGGCATCGATCACTCCGGTCGCGCCAGCGAGGACGAGCAGCCAGGTCCGCGCACGCAGTTCGCGCGCGTACAGCGCCCACAACAGCACGAGACCCGCGGCATCCAGGAGCAGATGGCGAGTCCCGAGATGGACCCAATGGGCCGTCAACAGGCGCCACCATTCGCCCGCGCCGATCGACGCGCGCTCATATTGGAGCCGCGCGGCCCACGGTGGCCCCCCTGTGGCCAGCAGGCCCAGGAACCCGAGGCCCGCCAGCAGGGTCAAACCGTATCGACCGTCGCAGTTCAGCGAGCTCAGGAGCTTGTGCGCTCGCTTCGCCGGGCTCTCACGGGCATTTGTTATCATCATCCATCGCCATGCTAACGCCTAAGCCGGCACGGAAACACCATGAATAGACGCACCGCTTCAGGGCCAACCCACCTGGGCAGCGCGCCTGACCGCCAGCGCGGATTTACGCTCATCGAGATCATGATCGTTGTGGTCATTATCGGGCTCCTGGCCGCGGCGGTGGTGCCGCAACTGTTCGGCAACGTCGACAAGGCGGGCATCGCAAAGGCCAAGGCAGATATTCAATCGATGCAGACTGCACTGATCATGTTCAAGCTCGACAATTTCGTTTATCCGAGTACCGAAATGGGCCTAAAGGCGCTGGTTGAGAAGCCTGATTCGGCCACGATCAGGTACTGGCGCGACGGCGGCTACCTGCAGCATGTCGGCAAGGATCCCTGGGGGAACGCCTATCTCTACGAAGCCCCTGGCAAGCACGGCAGCGACTATGACCTGTACTCACTCGGCGCTGATGGTCAGCCTGGAGGCGATGGGAAGAACGCCGACATTGGCAACTGGAATCTGGATCAATAGATTTCCGTGCGCGTGCCCGTGCGCGCTATCCCCTGCCCGCTCATGAGCCAGGTCCGCCCAACCCGAGCCGCGATCGCGGGTTTTACGCTGATCGAGATGATGGTGGTCGTCGTAATTGTCGGCCTCCTGGTCGCCACCACGCTGCTGTCGCTGGGAGGCAGCGGCCGGGACAGCCAGCTCGAGCAGGAGCGTGACCGGCTGGCGGCGCTGATCGAATACGTGCGTGAACGCGCCGCGTTGCAGACGGTGGAGTACGGACTGCGCTGCGAACAGGGTGCCTATCGCTTTCTCATGTACGACAACCGCCAAGGGCTGTGGATTGAAGATCCGCTGGACGACTCTCTGCGCGCGCGCAAGCTCCCGGCCGGAATCGAGATCGCGCTTACGGTCGAGGACCGCGCCATCGTGTTGCCGCGCAGCGCGGCACAGGCGCCGCCCAGGACCGTGACCGCATCGGGCAGCGCCGCGGCAACCCAACGCGATGCCACGGCAACCGCGCAGGGCGCTGCCACCGAGCTGAAGCCACAGGTCATGCTGTACTCGAGCGGCGATCTGACGAAATTCAAGCTGACCCTGTCGCGCACCGGTACCGCTCGCAGTGCCGTGATGACGGGTACCAACGCCGGCAAATTCGCGGTGGGTGCGATTGTCGAGAAGCCCACGTGAACTGCGAGCAGAAGGCGCGCGGCTTCACGCTGGTCGAAGTGCTGGTGGCGCTGATCATCGTTAGCTTCGGCATGGGCGCGCTGATGACGGCCCTGACGAGCCGTGCGCAAAGCACGATGCAGCTGCGTGAAAAGTCCATCGCCCAATGGATCGGACTCAATCAGCTGGCGACTGCGCGCCTCAGCCTCGCCCTGCCGGCGACCGGCAAGAGCGAAGACGAAATCGATTTTGCCAGCTTCAAATGGCACTGGCAGCAAGACGTGAGCGATATGGAAATTCCAGGGCTCAAGCACATCGTCATCCGGGTCCGCCGTGCCGGCGACGATGTTCCAAAGGATCGCTGGCTCGCAACGGTCGTAGGCTTCCGTGGCGATGCCATCCGCACGGCGCAGGGGGTCATGTCGTACTGGGACAATGCCGCGATTCCCGGTGGCGGAGGCGGTGGGGGCGGCGGCCCGGCTTTCAACCCCACCGGCAAGCCCAACTGATGAAACCGGGACGCGAATCGGGCTTCACGCTGGTGGAACTGCTGGTGGCGCTGTTCATCACCGCGATTTTGTTCGCAATGGGCTACGGCGCGCTGTCGCAGGCGCTCAATAATCGCAAGGAGGTCGACGAGCAGGCCGCGCGCCTCAACGCGGTGCAGCAGGCGCTGCGCGTGATGGAGCAGGATTTCGAGTTGATGCAACCGCGACCGGTGCGCGATCAACTCGGCAGCGGCTACGAGAATGCCGTAACCCTTAGCGAGACCGGACTCCTGACCTTCACACGCGGCGGCTGGGCCAATCCGGCGGGGCTCCCGCGCAGTGAATTGCAGCGCGTGAGCTACCTGCTGCGCGACGGCAAGCTGATCCGGCGCGACCTGCCGGTCCTCGACGCCACCCCAGCGGTGCCCTACGAGGAGCGAGAACTGCTTGATCAGGTTGAAGCGCTGAGTTTCCGCTACATGGACGGCGGAATGGTCTGGCAAAAGACCTGGCCGACGCAGATCCTGCTCATCGGTCCCCCGCAGGACCTGTTGCGTGCCCGGCCAATTGCAATTGAAGTCACACTGCAACTCAAGGACTGGGGAAAATTGCTACGCGTCTTCGAGATCGCCGGATGAACACCACACGGCTTAGCCGGAGGGCCCAACGAGGCGTGGCCTTGCTCACCGCGATCATACTGGTGGCGTTGGCAACAATCGTGGCCACCGCTATCGTGTCTCAGACTTCCCTGTCCGCGCGCCGCGCGATCGCGGTCTTCACCGTGGCGCAGAGCCTGGCACTGGCCGAAGGCGCGGAGGGGATGGCCGGCTACCTGCTCCGCGACAATCGCCAGAAGAATCCGCAGATCGTGGCGCCGAACCAGGACTGGGCCAAGCCTCGCGGACCTTTGGAGATTGACTATGGCGCGGTGCTGGAAGCCTCACTGGAAGACGAGTCCGGCAAGTTTAATCTCAACAGCGTGGTGATGGCCGCAGCGGGCACGGGCGCGCCGGGCACAGGCGCACCGACTTTCGCCGGCAATGGCGCGCCGGCAGCGGCGGCCAGCACCCTGCTGGTCCGCAATCGGACCGGTGTCGCGCAGTTTGAATTCCTCCTGAAGTCCCTGGGTTTGAACGACGGCTATGCCGCGCAACTGGTCGACTGGATCGACAGCGATGATCAACCTATCTATCCGGGCGGCGGCGAGGACAGTCTCTATCTCGCGCAGGAGCCCGCGCACCGCGTACCGAATCTCCCGCTGACCAGCATCTCTGAGTTGCTGGCGATGGGGATGGATCGGGCCAGCTACGATCGTCTGGCGCCTTACGTCACCGCCTTGCCGCCGGCCACCAAGCTCAACATCTGCACCGCGCCCGGTGAAGTGCTCGACGCCATTACCGGCGATCGCAGCTATGCGATCGATTCCAAGCAGTTCGCCCTGCAACGCCAGCAGAACCCCTGCTTTCCCGACTTGGCCGGTTTCATCAGCGGGCTCGGGGCGGCGCAGAAACCGGGGCTCAACATCGGCACCACTTCGTCCTATTTCCGCCTGCGCACCTGGATCACTATTGGCACCACCCGTTTCACCTTGTACAGTCTGCTCGAGCAGGGTCAGAGCGGTCAGACGCGCCCGATTTTCAGAACTTTCGGCACGGAATAAGCATGGCGGAATGGCTCATCGTACGCATGCCCCGCGCCGCCGAGACCGCGGCCGCCTGGCTGACGATCGACGCCACCGGCCTGCCCCTCGCCTCGGTGCAGGAGGGCCCCCTCGAGACGGCGGCGGCCGCAGCGGCCAACCGTCGGGTGGCGGTCCTGGTGAACCCCGCCGAGGTACTCGCTCTGGATGTGGAGCTGCCGCCGCGCTCCGGTGCGCGCGCGGCCGAGCTCGCGCCGTTCGCGATCGAGGAGCGGATTGCCTCCGATATCGAAGCGCAGCACTGCGCCCTGGGTGCGACCGACGCCCACGGCCGCACGCGGGTCGCGGTCGTGGCCCGAACTTTCCTCGACGCGTGCCTGGAGCAGCTCAAGGGCGCCGGCCTCGAGCCCGACCTGCTGTGCAGCGAAGCAGAACTGCTGCCGCGCAGTCCGGCCTACGCCGTGGCGCTGCTCGATGGCGACGCCCTGAATTTCTGCGCTGGTGAAGCCCCGGCGCTCAGCGTGTCGGCGCCGCCGGGTGGCTTTGCCGCCGCGTTGGCCATCGCCTGCGGTGAAGCCACCGCCACCACGCAGTTACTGCTCTATACGACGTCGGTCGAGTGGCAGCGGCGCTCTTCCGAGATCGAAGGCGCGCGCGGACAGCTGGCCGATCTGAAGCTGCAGCTGCTGGGCTCCGGTCCCCTGCCCTGGCTGGCCGCACAGCTGCCGACAGCGGCGCCCGTCAATCTCCTGCAGGGCAGCTACGCGCCGCGCGGAAACATCAGCGCGCACTGGCAGCGCTGGCGCCTCGCGGCAGCGCTCGCCGCGGGGCTGCTGCTGTTTCATCTCGGCACGCAGGCCTGGTCGCTGTCGCGGCTGAACCGCGCTGATCATGAGCTCGACCGCATGATCGGGGAGCTGGTGGATGCGCAGTGGACCGGCGGCAATGCCTCAATACGCGAGCGCGTGGAACAGGCGCTGCTGAGTGCACAGTCCAGAGGCGGACGGTACGGCCTGCTGCCGGAACTGCAGGTGCTCGCCCAGGCCATGAGTGCGGTGCCAGGCTCGCGCATCCAGGCACTGAGTTTCCGCGACGGCGCACTGCAGCTCAAAGTGCGCACCGGCGACGCTCAGAGCCTCGATCGCATCAATCAGTCCCTGCGCAGCGCCGGGTGGCAGGCAGAAATTGTGTCCGGCGCCCCGGCCGGCGATGCCTTCGAGGGCAACGTGCAGCTGCGCGCGGGCACCTCCTGATGCAACGGCTCCTCAACTGGTTCCAGGGGCTCACGCCGCGCGAGCAGCGCGTGGTGCTGCTTGGATCCGCCACCGGTGCGGTGGTGCTGCTGGTGGGTCTGCTGCTGCCGTTCGAACGTCACGTCGCCCGGCTCGAGCAGCGCGTGGCGACCCGGCGCGCGGACCTGGCCTGGCTGCAGTCGGTGGCACCGCAGCTCGGTGCGCTGCGCGCGAGCGCCCCGGGCGCGAGCGGCGCGTCGCTGGTAGTGCTCGTCGATCGCGTCGCGCGCGAAACCGGAATCGCGCGCTCGCTCACCAGCCAGTCCAACGGCGACGGCGCCTTGAGCGTGCGCGTCGAGCAGGTGGCCTTCGACAGCCTGCTGCACTGGGCCGGCGAACTCGTGCAGCGGCACGGGGTGCGGGTGATTTCGGCCAGCATCGACGGCGGCAACAATCCAGGCCTGGTCAGCGCCAGCTTTGTGCTCGCGCCGCCTTAAGGATTGCACCCCGATGCCGTGGCGATTCCTCTCGGTCCTGGCCGCCTCGCTGTTCCTGCTCACGGTGCTGATCAGGGCACCGGCGGCCTGGGCGCTGAAATTTGCTCCGCCGGGTGTCGATTGCTTGCTGCCCTCCGGATCCCTGTGGCGCGGCTCCTGCACGCGGCTGCGCGCCGCCGGTGTCGAGCTGCAGGATGTGGGCTGGATCGCCCACGCCTGGCCGCTGCTGCGCGGACATTTCGATGTGGACTTGTCCAGCGCAGATGCGCGCGCACCGGGCACGGTGCGGCTGTCGATCGGCCTGGGCGGGCACCTTGAGCTGCGCGATGTGCACGCGCAGCTGCCCGTCGGCACGGAATTTCTGCCGCTGTTTCCCACCAGCTGGAGGGGCACGCTGCGGCTGGAATTCAAGCAGATCCATTTCGAGCAGCATCGCCTGCAGGCGCTGATCGGCACGGCGACGGCCCTGGACCTGGCGCAGCGCAACCCGCCCATCGCCTTTGGCAGTTACGAGCTGAGGTTCGGACCCGCCGCGAAGGGAAACGCTGCCATCGTGGGCAATTTGCGCGACGTGGGCGGCCCGCTGGCGGTGACGGGCACCCTGCAGCTGCGCGACGGGAGCGATTATGAACTCAACGGCCTGATCACCCCCAGGCCCGAAGCCAGTGCCGATCTCGTGAAAGCGGTGGACTTTCTTGACCGCGATGCGCGCGGGCGCCGCACCTTCTCCCTGACCGGAACGCTCTAGCGCCGCCCGCTCGCGCAGCATCACACTCCCGCACCCTCCAGGTCCACTTCGCGAAACTCCCCAAGCAGCGGGAAATACAGCGCCGCGCGCACCGGGCCCGGCGCTGCGGCACGCACGAGAGTGGCGTAGCGCTGCAATTGTGGCCGGTAACGCAGCTCCTCCGCAGCGAGGAAGGCCGCCAGCTGGCCGCCTTCGTGAGTGCCGGTCTTGTAGTCTACGACCCAGCGTTCCCCGTCGGGCTCGACGAGCAGCCGATCGATGACCACGTTCACCACACGGCCGGCGTGACGCCCCGTCATGCGCCGCTCGCTGTGCGCCGCGCGATGATTTCCGCCGAGCAGCCAGCGCCCGCGCGCATCGCGCAGCGTGGCGCTGAGCGCGGCATGAATGCGCAGCGCCGCGTCCGCGCGCTCCGCGGCCACCACGCCATGCTCCTCGAGCCAGCCGTAATAGTCCTCGGGCACCGTATCAAGATGCTCCGGGAGCGGCGGCTGCTGCGCGAGCCGCTGCAGTTCCGCGTGCACGATCGTGCCCACCGCGCGCGCGGTCAGCCGGACCCAGGAATATTCCGGCTCGGTGCTGTCATCGCGCAACGAGTGCTCCAGGCGCGTGGCCGGCGCCGGTGGCGGCAGATCGCGCGGCTCCCAGTCTGCCGTGAGGCGCCAGGCCGGTGCAGGCGGGTCAATCGGCGCCGGTGGCACATCGGCGATGGCCGTGGTACGCGCCGCCTGGAATTCATGGCCAATGCTCGGCCACAGCATAGCCAGCGCCGTGCCAGGGCGCGGTGCGAGCTCACCCGCACTGTTGAGCGGCGCGGCGCCAAACCAGTGCAGTTCGCGTCGTGCGCGCGTGGCGGCCACGTACAGCAGGCGCACGCGCTCGAGGCGCGAGCGCTCGCGGCGCAGATGGCGGATGTAACCGGCCAGCGTGCGGGAGGGCGCCACACCCGTGGCGCTGATTGGCGCCAGCAGCAGCTCAGGAGCGGCGCCCGCCCCCGGTAATTCCAGCCAGTGCAGGAGCGGTTCGGCATCGACGCGCTGGCTCAATCCGATGCCGGGCACGATCACGAGGTCCCATTCGAGCCCCTTGGCGCCATGCATGGTCAGGATTTCCACCGCGTGCTCAGCGGTCGCCGGCGCGGCATAGAGCGCGGCGGCAAATTCATCGAAGGCATCACCGGACAATTCCTCGGCGCGTGGCGCGCCGGCGAGCGCCCGGAGAAATTCCCGTGCATCCAGCAGTTCGCGCTCGTCCTCACAGGCGGCCGGCCCGCCCAGGCGCAGCCAGGCAAGATCGACGCGCTGCCACAGCGGCAAGGCCCGCTCCGGCCCCGACAGCGCCGGTGTAAGGGCGAGGCACAGGCGCGCCAGCCGGCGCTGCGCACCCGCCGCGAGCGGTGCCACGCGCGACGGATCGTTGGCAAGCTCCCACAGGGTCGCGCTCTGCGCTTCGCTCAGCATCTGCAGTTCCGCCAGCGTCAGGCCGCAGTACGGGGCGTGCAGCACCGCCAGCCAGGCGCTGCGATCGCCGGGGTGCTGCAGCGCGCGCGCCAGGGCACACAGGTCACGCACCACGGCGCGTTCACGCAGCGGCTCGAGTCTCAGGCCGCGGACGGCGATTCCGGCCGCCAGAAGTGCGGCGGCGATCGGGGCGGCCTGCTGGCGTGCATTCACCAGTATCGCCACCTTGAGGTCCGGCTCGCGCGAGCGGCGCGCGCGCACCAGCTCGACAATGCACGCGGCCTCCGCTTCAGCGGCCGGCGATCCCAACGGATGCACGGTCACGGCCCCTTCCAGATCGGTGCGTGCCGCGACCGCCGGCAGGTAGCGGATCGCCGCCAGGCGCGCGTCATCGTGCTCCGGAAACAGTGCGCCACAGTGGGAGTTGAACCAGTCGATGAGCTGTGGCGCGGAACGAAAATTTCTGCGCAGCTGCAGTGACTCGAGCCGGACCGCACCTACACCCAAGGCGCGCGCGCGCAGGAACAGCCCCACTTCGGCTTCGCGAAACTGGTAGATCGACTGCATCGGGTCCCCGACCGCGAACAGCGTGCGGCCATCCTGGGGTTCCCAGCCGGCCGTCAGCGCCTGCAGCAGCTCGAACTGGTCCAGAGAAGTGTCCTGGAACTCATCGATCAGTATGTGGCGGATGGCGCTGCCGCATCGCAACGCCAGATCCGTGGGTTCACCCTCCTCCGTCAGCGCCGCGCGTGCGGCCGCGGCGACCGCGGCAAAATCGACGCGCCCCTGTGCAGCAAATTCCAGCTGCAGCTCGGCCGCCGCGTGACGCAGCAGCAATGACAGCGCGGCGAGGGCCGCCGTGTCCTCGGCATTGACGCCGGCATCGGGCAGGAGCAGCAGACCATTGACGAGGGCCCGGGCGGAATCCAATCGCGCGAGCTCGGCGACCCATGCCGCGAGCGCCCGCTTATCCGCGCCGTGCGCTGGATCGAAGCCCTCTTTGCGCGTCCAGCGGCGGCGCCACTCACCTTCGCCGGTGACCGCGAGCTGGGCCATGAACTGCCAGCGCGGCAGGTCCTCCGGTGCCGCACGCAGCGCGGATTCAGCAGACTCGAGCCAGGCCCGCGCGCCAGGGTCGAGTGCCTCAGCGCGACCGCCGGCCGCGGCCAAAAGATTGCGCGCCGCTTGCGCGGCGAGCGGCTCGCCTAGCCGCAGTTGCCGCGCCGGCAGGCCATCGAGTGCCCGGCCCAGCTGTTCGGCAATCAGCACCCGCAGGCTCGCGGCCACGCGGGCCCCGAGCTCCGGCCCCTCATTTGCCAGCACGCGCGGCAACCAGTGGGCCCGCTGCTGCAGCATCAGGACCAGCAGATTCTCAAAGCGCGACCAGTCGTTATCCAGCCGGCCGAACAGCAGCTGCACCGGTGCCACCAGTTCGGCCTCGGCGAGGGCACGTTCGAGCACGCGCCGCGCCGCCGCGGCGTACAGCGCTTGGGCGGGCTCGGCAATTTCGAGCCGCAATCCGCTCCGTGAGGCGATCGGTAGCTGCGCCGCAAGTGTCTGACAGTAGGCATCGATCGTCATCACGCGCAGGCGCGCCGGCGTTTCGAGCAGGCGCCAGTCGCGCTCGCGATCCCGGCGCAGCGCGGCCGCCGCGAGCGGCGCCTCGAGTTCGCGTCCGCTCTCGCCCTGGCGCGCCGCCCGCAGTGCGTTCAGTACGCGCGTGCGCATCTCGGCCGCCGCCTTGCGCGTGAATGTGATGGCGAGGATTTCCTCCGGCGCATCGACGCTCGCCAGCAGCGCCAGCAGGCGGCAGCTCAGCACCGTGGTCTTGCCCGAGCCGGCCGGTGCCTGCAGCAGGAAGGAGCGTCTGGGATCGAGCGCCGCGGCGCGCGCGGCCGTATCGGCGTGCAGGGCTTCCATCGCCGTCCGCGACGCCGGATCAGACGGCATCATCCGGCGCTCCCTCGGATTCAGATTCTGGGGGCGGCTGCTTCTCGGCGGCGATCCGGCACAGGCCGGGCAGGTGGCAGTTCCTGCAGGCGCCAGGCAGTGGCTGCACCGTGGCGATGCCGGCCGCAAATTCCCGCGCCAGAGTGTCGATGACATGGCGCCAGTGCAGCAGCAGCTCAGGCCAGGACGGACCTGCGGCCCTCCTCCGGCCCAGCTCTGGCAGCAGCGCAGGATCGGCCGCGGCGCCGCGCCAGCGAATCTGTCCCGCGCGCAGATACACCGCGGCGATTCCCGCCAGGGGCGCAGGCGCGAGCGTCGCGTAGGCGAGCAGCTGTGCCTGCCGCGGGCGTTCATCGAGCGGACTGAAGGGCTGTGCCCTGCCGCTTTTGTAGTCCAGGATGATGAAGCGTCCGTCCTCCAGGCGATCGACGCGGTCCATGCGCACGCGGATGGGAATCCCGCCCAGCTCGGCCTCCTGTGCCTGTTCGAGCTGGCTGACGGTGAAGTCCGCCACTTCGGCACGCGCCAGGTCCTGATCCAGCAGGCCCAGGATCAGCGCCTCGAGGCGTCGCTGCTCGTTCTGCACCAGCGCTGGCGCCAGCGGCAGGACTCGCCGTGACAGGCGCGTGTCCAGGGCTCGCGCTACGGACGTGCGCACCAGGACGCCCAGGCCTGCGGACTCGCGCGACTGGGCCTTGAGTGCGCCTGATCCCCGCAGCTGGCCCCAGACGAGCTCGAGCGCGTGGTGCAGGATCTGGCCGCGCTCGCGGCGATCCAGGCCTGGGACGGGGTCCACCACCGGATGGGCCGCGAGGCGCAGTTCGGCGAGCGCGCGGAAGGGACACAGGGATTGCAGCTCCACGCTCCGGGTGCCGCGCGGCAAATGTTGGGCGCGCGGCCAGGCGATGGGCTGTTCCGCCGGCCGCGGCTCGCGCCGCGCCGAGCGCTGCATGGCCTGCACCAGTCGATCGGGGGACAGAGGCGCTCGCACCCGCTCGCCGGTTCGTGGCTTCGGCGGTGGCGCCGGCACGAGCAGATGGCTGGGTTCCAGCGGCACCTCACCGTCAAACTCCGGCCAGCTGTAGACCACCTCGGCGGCGCATCGCTCCCAGGCGGCCATCGCCCTCTGCGCGGCCAGCAGCTGCCCCTGCGGGCTTGCGGCTGGGTAGTCCAGCTCGCGCTGCGCGGCAATCGGCAGGAAGGGGTCGGGACGGGGGGGTGGCGGCCAGGTGTCTGAGGCCAGACCCGCCACCCAGATGCCCTCATAGCTCACCAGAGGGTCATCCAGGGACTCCGTCAGGGTCACCGGCACGTCCGCGCTCTCCGGCTCAAAGGCGGTCCGGCGGGCCAGCCCTTCCAGCAGCTCAAACGCCTCGCCGGCACGCAACGGCTCCCCGTCTTCAGCGAGCCGGTCGAATTCGCCCAGCAGTTCGCGCAAGCGGTCGCACTGCTGCAGTTCCGGGCTCCCCAATGGCTCGGTACCGGGCCAGCCCAGCGCCTCCAGGATTTCGACATAACGCCGTGCCCACCACCCGGCCCCGTGGCGCTCCCCCCAGGGCAAATGCATCGACGGCGCGGCAATGTCCAGTGCGGCGGCGAGGCCGGCCAGCGGGCCAGTCACTCCGGTCCGCGCCAGATCCAGCAGCAGGGCAAAATCCGCCTGGTGCACGTTGCGTTCCCGAAGGAGCAATTCGAGAGCGGCGCGCTGGGCCTGCGACCCACAGCTCAAATAGGGCGAGCGCAGTAGGGCCGCCGCCTGGCTAAAACCGACGGGCCCGCTGGCCAGAGCCAGCAACCCCAGAGCCGCTGCCACCAGCGGGTAGCCGCTCAAGGGTTGCCCGCCCTCCAGCGCGTACAGGGCATCGCCCCGCTCGGCGAGCAATGCTCCGCCGTGCAGCGCGTGTTCGAAGGCCTGGACCGCGCCTGCGCGCTGCTCGTGCAGCTGCGGGATGACCACCAGGAGGCGCGCCGCCGGATCCGCCTCGAGCTGTTCACGGCACCACTGCGCCGCGAGGCGCAGTTCATCGCCCCGGTCCGCACCCGAGCGCACCTGACGGGGCCCGGGGGCGGCGGCTTCGAGGCCTTTGGTGTCCTCCGCAAAGGACGCGCCCAGAGCCCGCACTCGCGCTTCCAGCGTGCTGCCCATGAGGGGGAACCCCGCGAGCAGGAGGGGCGCCGGGGCGGGCGGAGCACCCTCCAGCACCGCGGTCCAATCGCCAGCGGAGTACAGGCCCCGCGTCCGACAGCGTCGCGCCATCGCCGACCGGGCCCGCTGCAGCACGCCGTATTCCGACACCGCGGCGCCCGCCCAGCGCACGTTCCAGGCCTCCTGCAGCATCGAGGAGCGGTGCAGGGCATCGCCCAGGCTGGCCGGGCTCATGAGCTCCAGGCCCTCGCAGGCTTCGACCGCCGCCTCGCGCCACAGGAGCCATTCCTCTGCCCGCCCCAAGCGGCGGCGCCCCCTTAACGACCCACGGCGGGCCTGCTCCGCACAGCGCTCCAGCCAGGTGGCCCAGG
>Ga0209131_1001275_pt1 | contig 17447 bp, 16 predicted proteins | sample GraSoi_2013_40cm_FD_185826 | JGI IMG/M metagenome (GOLD analysis project Ga0209131, IMG submission 185826) | Grasslands soil microbial communities from the Angelo Coastal Reserve, California, USA - Sample 9_17_2013_40cm (SPAdes) (version 2) | ecosystem: Environmental > Terrestrial > Soil >...
AGTAGAGCGGAGGCGATTCGTGGAACTGCTCAGCCACGCCCTGGTGGAAAAGCAGGTAGTTCGCCGCGGGCGCATCCATGCAGAAGACGCGCACCTCGCCGTCGGTCGCCGCCGCGACCAGCGTGTCGGAATCGGGATAGGCGCGAAGGTTGTGCGCGCCGTGCGAGCGGAGCCAATCGCCGCAGGCGCTCGCCTGCTTGGCACCCACCACCAGGCCGCGCAGGCTGCCCGCGTCGTGGATGCCGCCCAGCGATTTGTGGAAATACAGGCGCGCTTCCACGGTCGCGCCGTCGGGCGAGAACTCGTAGTCGCGATCGCGCGCCGGAGTGTAGGCAAGCAGGTCGATCACGTCGGCCTCCCGCTCGAGCACTTCCTGCTGCGCGACGGCCCAGCGGGTGCCGCGCAATTCCACGCGAACGCCCGTCTCGCGCGACCATGCGTCCCACTTCTCCTTCGTGTGGCCCTGCAGCTCGCCGTCCTCGCCGCGGAAGAGATACGGCGGATAGCGGTCGTCGGTGACGACCACGATGTGCGATGGCGGTTGGGCGGCGCGCGCTGTGAGAGCGACGGTCCACGCCAGGGCCAGGGCGGCCAGAAGGAGGGCGAAGGCTTTCACGCGGGCCTCGACGTGCACAGCATGATGGCGCCGGCGCCCACGAGGGCGCGCAGGTCATCGCGCAACGCCGCGTTGGACTCCGCATCGTGCACGACGAAGGAGAGGTGTCCTCCCCCGCCGGGCGCGATCGCGAACTCCACGCACTTCAGCGTGCCCAGTTGCGGAAGCCGGATGAACAACGCCGCCCACGACGTGCGGTCGGGAAAGTCGTCCCGAGTGAGCGCGAGCTCGACTACATGGCACAGGGACGCGCTCATGCTTCCTCCCTCGATGGATGGTCTTCGGAGGCTCCGCCCAGGGCGGCCCGCACCGTTTCCACGCGGCGGCGCGCGCGGCACAGGAGCTGCTGCGCGAGCTCGCGCGCCGCGTGCGGGTTTGCCGTGTCCTCGAGCAGGGCCGACGCGGTGCGGATGTCGGCCTCGCTCGATTCGAGCGCGATCGCCATGGCGACGCCGAGCTCGGGCTGGAGCCGCGCTTTCATGCAGCCTGTGCCTGCGCCGGGGCTTCGAGCGTGAGCATGAGCCGCGCGATGTCCAGGACGATGAGCATCCCGTCGTCGATCGACGTGGCGCCGACGATGCAGGCGGCATCCAGGTCGGTGCTTCCCGAGGGAACCGGCTTCACCGCGCCGCGCTCGAGGGCGACCACCTGGCAGACGATGTCCACCACGATGCCGGCCGGACGCCCGTCGATGTCGAGGATGATGACCACCGGGTTCGCCACTTCCGCGGGCGGCATGCCCAGCAGCACGCGCATGTCGAACACGGGCACGATGGAGCCGCGCAGCTCGAAGATTCCCTTCATGGCGGGGATCGAGTTGGCGATCCGGGTCACCGGCATGTTGGCGCGGATCTCGCGCACACGCAGGATGTCGATCGCGTACTGCTCGGAGCCCAGGCCGAACGAGAGGAACTCGTCGCTGGCGCTGATATCGATGGCGCCCATCAGAACTCCTTCCATTCTTCGACCGTCGTGGTGGTGGATGCCTTCGCCCTCGTTCCTGGAAGGGGCTTGGCGATGCGCGCGACCGTGGGGCTGGGAACGCGGGCGAGCGCGGCGAGCTTCACCGGGGCCGCGATGGCCGCAGTGCTGGCGTCGCCGAGACGGAAAACGGAGACGGCTTCAGCCATGTCGACTGCCAGGCGGCGCAGCGACTCGGACGCTGCCGTGGATTCCTCGACGAGAGCTGCGTTCTGCTGCGTGGCCTTGTCGAGCTCAGAGACGGCCTGGCTCGCTTGCGCGATGCCGGAGCTTTGCTGCGTCGTGGCCGAAGCGATCTCGGCGATCAGCTGGGATACCTTGGTCACGTTGGCGACGATCTCCTGCATGGTCTCGCCGGCGCCGCGGGCCACCTGCGCGCCCGTGTTCACCTGCTCGACCGATTCGCCGATGAGCGTCTTGATCTCGCGTGCCGCTTCGGCGGAGCGCTGCGCGAGGCTGCGCACTTCGCCTGCGACCACCGCGAACCCGCGGCCCTGGTCGCCCGCGCGCGCGGCTTCCACCGCGGCGTTGAGGGCGAGGATGTTGGTCTGGAAGGCGATCGAATCGATGAGGCCGGTGATGTCGGCGATGCGGCGCGAGCTCTTCTGGATGCCGTCCATCGTCTTCACCACGTCGCCCACCGCATCGCCGCCCTTGCGCGCCACGTTGGCCGCGAAGGCCGCCGCGTCATTCGCCTGGGCTGCGTTGTTGGCGTTCTGGTTCACCGTCGCGGTGAGCTCCTCGATCGACGCCGCGGTCTCCTCGAGGCTGGAAGCCTGCTCTTCGGTGCGCGAAGAAAGGTCCGTGTTGCCCGCGGCGATCTGTGTGGCGGCGGCGCTCACCTTCTGCGCCGAGTCGCGAACGCGACCGACGATTCCGGCGAGCGACGAATTCATCTCGCGCATCGACTGGAGCACGCGGCCCAACTCGTCGGCGCGGCCGGCTTCGATATGCTGCGACAGGTCGCCGTCGGCCACGGTGCGGGCGGCTTCAGCGGCGGTATGCAGGCGCCGTGTGATGGCGATGATCGTGATGGTCCCCGTGGCCGCGCTCACGCTGATGGCGATGAAGGCGAGCATGAAGAGGCCTGCGATCAGCATGTTCTTGTCGTCCACCGCGGTCTTCAGGGACTTGGCGACGAGAACGTCGCCGTGGTCGCGCACTTGCTTCACGATTGCGTCGATGTGTTCGGTGGCGGCGCGATCGATTCCGCGCACGGCCTCGTCCACACTGCGCGACGTGCCTTCCTCGGCCGAGCGGAAAGCCTTGAACGCGTCGGCGTAGCGCCGATTCAGGTCGTCATGCTCGAGGAGCGCGTTGTCGGCGATCGTCTTGGGCAGCTCGATCTTGGGCGCCAGGGCGTTCAGCGCCTGCAGCGTGGACCTCACCTTCGCGGACTCTTCCTCGAAGCCCTTGGTGTGCTTGTCGAGGAGCTTCAGGTCGTAGCCGCGCAGCAGCATGTTCTTCCATTCCTGGACCTGGATCTTGAAATGCAGCTGCGCCTGGCGGGCGAGATCTCCCGCTTCCTCGACGTGGTTTTGCGTGTCAGCCATGTCGTGGATGCGCGTGTTGAGCGTCCCGATGGCGTACCACGCATAGCACGCGGCGATCAGGAGGAACGTGTTGACGAAGACCAGCAGCGCCGTGAGGCGCGTGCGGATCGAAGGGTTGCGTAGTGTCACTGGAGTCTCCTCTGTCATGAAATTGAAATGAGCGTGGCCACGATAGGCGCGCGCTCGCCGCCGCGGTATCGGCTCGATGGACAGAAACGCGGTGAGGGATCGGCCTTGCGGCCTAATCCGTTCGGATGAGGCGGCTACGCCTGCTCGCGCAGGCGCGAAACGGCCAGCACCGCCTGCACGCGGGAGGTCACGTTCAGGGCCTTGAAGGCGGCGCCGATATGCGTCTTCACCGTGCCTTCCGCGAGGTTCAGCTCGCGGCAGATGGCCTTGTTGGATTTCCCGGCGATCAGCAGCTCCAGCACGTCGGCCTGCCGCGGCGTGAGTCCCAGCCCTGTGAGACGCGCGCCCGCGGTCTTCATGGGCGCCGCGGCGGCTTTCGATGGCGCCGCCATGATCTCGCGCGGCAGGTACGTGCCGCCGGACAGCACGAGGCGAAGCGCGTTCAGGATCACGTCGGCGCTCGACGATTTCGGAATGAAGCCGAGCGCTCCGTGCTCGATCGCCTCGCGCATGAGCTGCGGATCGTCCTCGCCGGACATGATCACGATCGGCAGCGACGGATGGCGCTCCTGCAGGTCGCACAACGCGGCGAATCCGGCGACGTTGGGCAGCCGCAGGTCGAGGACCAGAAGATCGAGGTCGCGATGGCGATCGGCGTACGCGACCGCGGCCTCGAAGCTCGCGGCTTCGAGCACTTCGGTCTCCTCGCCGTCGCCCAGGCGCTTGAGGATGGGCCTCAGCCCCTCGCGGATCAGGTGGTGGTCGTCGACGATGAGCAGCTTCATTCGGCGGCCACCGCGCGGCGCTCGCGCCAGATGGAGCCCAGCATCGCGCGCAGGCGCGCCGGGCGCAGCGGCTTGTGCAACATCGGAATGCGCGACATCTGCGCTTCCTTCAGCACCTCGGGCCCGATGTCTCCCGAGATGAGCACGGGCGCGGCGTTCGGATAGCGCGCAGCCAGGCGCAGGAGCAGCTGCACGCCGGTCTCCGCGCCGCCCAGGCGGTAGTCGGCGAGGATCGCATCGGGCGCGGCCCCTCCGTGCGCGAGGAGCGTCTCGGCTTCCTCCGCCGATCCCGCTGCGACGACCTGGCATCCCCAGCCCTCGAGCAGCACCGACATCGCCGCGCGGATCTCGCGCTCGTCCTCGACCACCAGCACGCAGCATCCCGTGAGCATCTCCGCCGCGCGCGCGCGCTCCGCGGCGCGCACCTGTGCCGGATCGCCGTGGGGCACGCGCACCGAGAACACCGAGCCCCGGTTGGGACGCGAGCGAACCAGGATCGGATGGTCGAGCAGCCTCGCCGTGCGCTCGACGATCGCCAGGCCCAGTCCCAGCCCCTGGTCGCGATCGCGCTGCGCGTTCTCGACCTGGTAGAACTCGCGGAAGATCTCGCGCAGCTGCTCCGGCGCGATGCCCACTCCGTTGTCCCACACCTCGACCAGGATCCCGTTGGCGCGCCGGCGGCATCCCACCAGCACGGCGCCGCCGCGCGCGGTGTAGCGAAGCGCGTTGTCCACGAAGTTGGCGACGATGCGATTGAGGAGAATCGGGTCCGTCTCCACCACCGCGGCGCAGGGGCGGATGCGCAGCACGAGTCCCTGGCGCTGGGCCGACTCGGTGAACGAGCCGCGCACGCGGTCCAGCACGTCGGACACGTGAAAGGAAGCGCGCTGCGGCTTCACCGTGCCCGCGTCGAATTTCGAGATGTCGAGGATCTCGTTCAGCAGCGCCGACATGCCCACCACCGACGAGCGGATGTTGCCCACGATGCGTGTTGTGGCAGGGTCGTGCACGCGCTCCTGCAGGCTCTCGACCAGCAGCACGATCGCCTGCATGGGCTGTCGCAGGTCATGGGAGGCCGCCGCGAGGAAGCGCGTCTTGGCGGAGTTGGCGCGCGCGAGCTCCTCCTTCTGCTCGGTGAGCTTCTGCAGCAGCTCGACGTTCTCGAAGCGCATCGCCACGGACGCGGCGGCGTTGCTGTTGCCCGAGCGCCCGGCGAGGAGGCAAATGGTGATGATGCAGACCTCGGCGGCGAGGCGCAGCCAATAGTAGGGACTGGCCTCGATCAAGGACACCACGAGCATGGGGATCGTGGCGCTCAGCAGGTACGAGCGGAACACGATCGGCAGCGCGCCCGTCGATTGCGCCTGGAGCACGCCGAAGAGGGCGATCAGGAACCCGACCCAGAGAGTGAAGATGTAGACACCGGGCGCGAAATAGATCGCGCAACACCCGAGCACGCCCCAGGCGAACCCGACGGCTGCATAGCCGAGCGCGGCCAGGCGTTTCCAGCGGCGATGGTCGATGGTCTCTGGCGGGGTCGCCACGAACGCCCGCGCGAGGGCGAGGCGGCTGAGCCCAAGGGCGATGAAACCGGCGAACCACGCCTCGAGCAGCGAGTGCGGCAGCCCCGGCCACATGAGGGCGACCGTGAGGCAGGCGAAGACGAAGCCGTTCAGCAAGCCGCGCGGATACGCGCGAAAACCGATCGCAAGCAATTCCCGCTCGACCCGCTCCAACTTCGGGGACATGGCGTCCCCCTCCCTTGCAGCTAGTTCAGCGCGGCTTTTTTCTGCGCCGGTGCGTTCTTCTCGTTGATGCGTGAATTCGCGGACACGTGCTGGCGCAGGAACTCCATCTGGTCGGCCAGGATGCGGCGGTTCGCGAGGATCAGGAACTCGGCGCGGTTCGGGACGTAGGGCGCGTAGATGAGCTGCATGTGCGCCTCTTCGGGAGTGCGGCTGCCCTTCTTCTGGTTGCACGCGCGGCAGGCGGTGACGACGTTCATCCAGGTGTCGCGCCCACCGCGCGACATCGGCATGATGTGGTCGCAGGTGAGCCTCAGCGGCGAGAAGTTGCCGGCGCAGAAAGCGCAGACGAACCGGTCGCGGTTGAAGAGCTCGCGGTTGTTCAGGGGTGGCACCTGGTTGAACCCCTTGATCGCGAGCGCCTTGCCGCGGATCGCGATGATGGAGTTGGCCGTGATGCTGGAGCGTTCGCCCGTGCGCTGGCATCGCCCACCGTAGACGGTGAAGGCTTCGTTGCCGAGCTCCCACGCGATTCGCTCCTTCGCGTAGTACCAGACCGCCTGCTGCCACGTGACCCAGCGGTGTGGAACGCCGTGTTGGTCGAGCGTGAGGATGAGGGGAAGGCTGCGGTTCATAATGTGGCCTCGCGACAAATTTACCATATGTAGGAAAGACTTATGAACCTCGACCGCGTGACCGCCGGGCGCGACCTCGCAAACGACTTCAACGTGATCGTCGAAATCCCCATGAACGCCGACCCCATCAAGTACGAGGTGGACAAGGCGACCGGGGCCCTTTTCGTGGACCGCTTCCTCTCGACGGCCATGCATTACCCGTGCAACTACGGGTACATCCCGGACACACTCGCCGACGACGGCGACCCGGTGGACGTGCTCGTGATCACGCCGTTTGCCCTGGTGCCGGGCGTCGTGGTGCGCTGCCGGACGATCGGGATGCTCAGGATGACCGACGAGGCGGGCGAAGACACCAAGCTCCTGGCCCTACCTATCGACAAGCTCACACCTATATATCGGGCGATCGAGACGCCACGCGACCTGCCCGAGAGCACGCTGTCCCAGATCACGCATTTCTTCGCGCACTACAAGGACCTGGAGCCGGGCAAGTGGGTGAAGGTCGAGGGGTGGGCCGGGCCCGACGAAGCGCGCAAGGCGATCCGCGACGCCGTGAAGCGCTTCAAGAAGACGTCGAAGAAGAAGTAAGGGCGCGCAGGACGCCCCGACTCATGCGCATGAGAGCCCTCGCCATCCTCGCCGCCATGGTTTCGACCGCATCCTCCGCCGCCGACTGTACCGTCCGTTCGGGCGCCACGACCAATGCGCTCGTCGAGCTCTACACCTCCGAGGGCTGCTCGAGCTGCCCGCCCGCCGAGAAGTGGCTCTCCCAGTTCGCCCGCGAACCGAAGGCGGGCATCGTGCCGATCGCCTTCCACGTCCACTACTGGGACTACATCGGCTGGAAGGACCTCTACGCCGATCCCCGCAACACGCAACGCCAACAGGCGTTCGCGCTCGTGACGGGGGCGCGTTCGGTCTACACGCCGCAGGTGATCGTGGCGGGCAACGACCTGCGTTCGTGGTCGAGCGAGCGCGAGTTCGCCGAGGCGGTCATGCACGCGCGCTCGCAAAAGCCCGTGGCCACCCTCGAGATCCGCTCGCTGCGCGCGGCCGACGGCACCATCGAGGGCCGCGCGAGCGCCACCCTCGCCGAAGCGGCGAAATCCCCGCTCACGCTGGTCGTCGCGGTCACGCAGGATGGCGTGACGAGCAAGCCCAGCGCCGGGGAGAACAAGGGCGAGACGCTGGCGCAGAATTTCGTGGTGCGTGACGTGGCCGAGTTTCGCGGCCAGTCCGCGATCGAAGGCAACTTCCGCTTCGCGCCGAAGGCGAACTGGAATCCCGAGCGCATGTCGGTCGTGGCGTACGTGCAGGATTCGCGCTCCGGTCGCGTGCTGCAGGCGCTGTCCGCGCCGGTCTGCCGCAACTAGTGCTGCGAGCGGTCCACGACCAGCTTCTTGTAGAGCCGCAGCCACTTGTCGTAGTCGTCGATCGCGCGCTGCGCGTTCACGATCGTGAACACCTGCCCCTCGCGCTGGAGCCTGCGCACGGCGGAGTCGTATGACTTGTTGGCGGGAACGCGGAACATCTCGACGTAGAAGCGCTGCCCTTCGGTGAGCATGTAGTCGTAGAAGAGCGCCGCCGCGTGCGGATGGGGCGCGCGGCGCGAGACCGCGACGGCCGAAGGCAGGATCACGGCCGGCGGCAGGACGAACCAGTCGACCGGCGCGCCCTTCGCCTTCATCCGGTCCACGTCATGGCTGTATACGCCCATCATCAGCGGGATCTCGCCCGCGATGACGCGACCCGTGCTGTGCGTGTGGCCCGTGCGCACGGCGACCCCGTTGTCGCCCATGCGCCGGAAGTGCTCGAGCCCGGGCTCCTCGCCCATGGATTCCACCACGGAGGCGAACCACTCGACGTTGGTCGATTCCATCCCGATGCGGTTGCGCCATCGCGCGTCGAGCAGGTCCGGCCAGGCCTTCGGGATCTCGGACGGTTTCACCGCCGAAGTGTTGTATGCGTAGACCACGAGGTTCAGCCGATCGGGCATCCACTCGCCGTGCGCGGGGACGGTCTCGGCCATGAGCTCCTGGGCGGCGAGCGGCGAATTCATGCGCTGCAGGAGTCCCTCGCGCGCGATGGCCTCGAGCTGCGGCGCGTTGGTCTCGATCACGTCGAAGTCGAAGCGGCCGGCGCGCGCCTCGCTTGTTGCTCGCTGCAGGATGTGCGCCTGGCTGCCGCGCCAGAACCTGAGCGTCACTCCGTAGCGCTTCCTGAAGTCGTCGGCCAGTCGCAGCTGGTCTTCCTGCGTGAGCGAGGAATAGAGCATCAGCTCGCCTTCCTTCCTCGCCCCCGCGATGAGCTTTTGCGTGCGGTCGGCGCCGCGGTAGGCGCCGACTGCCGCGACGCCGGCGGAAGGCTCGATCGCCGCGGCCGCAGCCGCAAACGAACATGCAAGCGCGGCGAGGAGCCGCTTCATGGCCTCAGAGGCCGAGGAGCGACGCGGCATTGCCGCCGAGGACCTTCGCCTTCTGGCGCTCGTCCAGGTCCTTGCGGGCGCGGATCGTCTCGACCGTATGCGGGTATTCCGAATCGAAGTGCGGGTAGTCGCTCGCCATGAGGATGCGGTCTTCGCCCAATTCGGCGATCGGGCGCGTGAGGTCGGCCTCGTCGGCCTCGCAGGTGACCCAGCAGTTGCGCCGGATGTATTCCGAGGGCGCCATCTTCATGGCCGACGAGATCTGCGGGAAGTCCTTCGCCCATTCCCAGTCATCGTCCATGCGGTGCATCCAGTAGAGGATCCACTCGGCGCTGCATTCGAAGAACACGACCTTCAGCTTCGGGAACTTCTCGAACACGCCGCCCAGCACGAGGGCCACCAGCGCCGCGCTGCAGTTGGTGGGCCGCCCCAGCACGTGGGTCTTGTAGAAGTTGTCGAAGCGGTCGATGAGCTCGCCGTTGCTGTTGGGATGGCACATGAGCGGGATGCCCAGCTCTTCGGCCGCCGCGTAGTACGGATAGAACGCGGGATCGTCCATGTTGCGATTGCCGCAGTAGGGCGCGAGATGCGAGACGCGGAACCCGTAATCCTTCACGACGCGTCGCAGCTCGCCCTCCATCATGTCCGGGCATCCCGCGGACGCCATGGCGCACGGAAGGAACACCTCCTCGTGCCCCTTCACGAGCTTCGCGACCCAGTCGTTGAAGTGGCGCGTGCATTCGTAGCCGAGGCCGCCGATGTTGGACGTGGCCACCGTGATCTGCGTCGGGAAGATCACCTGCTTGTCGATGCCTTCCTTGCGGATGTCCTCGCGGCGGCGCGCCATGTCGTAGCCGCCCACCTGCCGGCGCGCGATCTCGCCGCCGCGCCAGTTCACTTCCGGGTCGTAGATATAAGGATGGCGGTGCGCGGCGTGGCCCTGCGGGCTGATGGGATCGAGGTTGTGCGCGAACTTCGTCTTGTGCGAGTGGCCGTTCGACAGGCGCACCGGGCGGAAACGCTCGTACTTGCCCTCGAACTTGTACACCTCGTCCATGAAGTAGCCCTCGCGCAGGTGCGAGTCGAAGTCGATGATCATTCGTTCTCCGATGCGGAATGGTTCGAAAAGGCGAACCCGATTATTGCGCGATCTAATCGACGGGTGTCGCGGCGGCTCCTTCGGGCGCGGAGCGGCGCATCCCGAGCCACGCGAGAAGTGCCAGCGCGGCGCCGATCATCGCCATGCCGGCGAGCTCCGGCGCCGGAGGCCGTTCACCGAGCTGGATCGCCGAGCTCACCACGGCCACGACGGGAATGCCCAGCGCGTTGAGCCCCGCGATTCCGGCGGGCGTGTGCGCGAGGACGTACATCCACAGCCACCACCCGATCGCCGTGGCGATGAGCGCGGAGAAGGCGAGGGCCGCGACGAACTCCCCGTTCCAGCGCACCGGTTCGTGCGGGATGACGAAGGCGAGCGCCGTGAGCCATGCGAATCCGAAGAGGAGCTGCCACGCGGTGAAGACCAGCGGATCGGCTCCCGGAGTCGGCCACTTCTTCGAGAACACGGCCGAGATGGCCCACACCGCGCCTGCCGCGATCGAGAGGATGCTCGCGTGCAGCGACGTGAGATTCCACGGCGAAACGATGAGCACGAGTCCGGCGAATGCGAGCGCCACGGCAATCCACTGCGCGCCGCGCATGCGCTCGCCGATGAGGAAGTGGGCGAACACGATCATCCAGAACGGCATCGTGAAGACGAGGACCGAGGTCTTGCCCGGCCCCGCCTCGAGAAGCGCGAAGTGCGACAGCGCGACGAAGAGTGCGACCTGCAGCGTGCCGAGCAGCGCCGCGATGCGATAGCGCGAAAGCGTGAGCGGCTGGCCCCGGACGGCGACGATCGCGAAAAGGAACGCCGCGCCGATGCCCACGCGCATCGCGGCGAAGTCGAATGGGTGCGCGTGGCGCAGCCCTATCTTCATCGCGACCCACGAGTAGCCCCAGATGAGGATCAGCGCCGCCAGCGCGGCGAACGGCACCCCCGCTTGCCGCTTCACGCGGCGAGCGGCGGATGGCTGCGGACTTCGAGCCCCGGCCCGTCGGGCGATTTCCAGCGCAGGTCGCCGCGCTGCAGGCTTTCGATCTGCGCCACGACGAGCGCGTCGAATCCGCCTTCGGGGGCGGGGGCCGCGTTCACGATGGTGCCTACGGCCTGGTCGCCGAAGGTGGCGCTGTACACGCTCTCGCCCGGCTGCGGGCGTTGCGATCCGCCCAAGTGCGCGAGCGCCATGCGCCGCTTCAGTCCGCCGCGGTACTGCATGCGCGCGACGATCTCCTGGCCAGGGTAACAGCCCTTCTTGAAGCTCACGCCGCCCACGAGCTCGAAGTTCGCCATCTGGGGCACGAACGCTTCCTGCGTGGCGGCGGTGATGATGGGCACGCCTGCGTGGATCGCGGCGAGCTCCCATGCGTCGGGGCCGGCGTTGGGCGTGAGCGCCCGTTCGGGCGGCATGAAGGCCACGATGCGCCCGGGCTCCACGCCCACCAGGATCGCCCCGTTGTCCTCGGCGACCTCCATCGGCGCGGGCCCGGTGCGATGGCCGATGATGCCGCGGCGCGCATAGCGATCGGAGACGTCGGCGATCTTCACCTTCGAGCGCAGCACGAACATGGCCAGGCGCTTGGCGATGGGTGCGGCGATCTCCCCGGGCAACATCGCGAGGAACCCGTCGGGACGCCGCACGAGGAGGAACGTGGCCAGCAGCCGCCCTTTCGGCGAGCACCAGCCGTTCCATTGCGCACGGTTCACGCCGAGCGCCTCCACGTCGTTCGTGAGCTGGGCGTGCAGGAACGCGCTGGCGTCGTCTCCCGAAACGAGGAGGAGCGCGTTGCTGGAAAGGTCGACGACGATTTCGGACATGACCTGCGATTTTACCCTTGTGCCATCGCGCGCCGCCTCGTGCTTCATTGCGCTTGCGGCTGCCGCCACGCTTTCGCTCCTGGCGGTGCTGCCGGGCTGGCCCGAGGCGCGCATGGCGGCGATGCTATGGAGTGTGGGGATCGCGGGCCATGCATTCAAGAGGCAGCGCGCAGCGCATGCGGTGCGCGTCGATGGTGCGTCGATCACCGTCGATGGGATCGAGGGGCGCATCGTCGCCGGCTCCTTCGTTGCGCCGTGGCTCACGATCGTCCGCTGGCGGCCGCAGGGTGCGCGCTTCACGCGCACGCTTCCCGTGTTGCCGGACGCCATCGATGCCGCAACCTTCCGCGCGTTGCGGGTCATCCTTCGCTGGGCGCCCGCCCGCTGATACACTGCGCGCCATGAAAAAAATCCTCGCCCTCGCCCTGGCGTTCGCGGCGCTGCAGGCATCCGCGCAACCGTATCCGTCCACCCCGAAGAAGCCGGTCAGCGACACCTACCACGGCGTGGAAGTGCAGGACGACTACAGGTGGCTCGAGAACAGCGCCGATCCCGCGGTCCCCGCTTGGGGACGCGAACAGATGGAGATCACGCGCAAGGTCCTCGACAGCTTGCCCCAGCGCCCTGCGCTCCAGGAGCGCTTCAGGCAGCTCTACAGCACCCGCCCGCCGCGCTATTACGCCTTCCAGAATCGCGGCGCGCTCTTCGCGCTGAAGCTCCAGCCGCCGAAGAACCAGGCCATGCTCGTGGTGCTGAAGTCGCCCGAGGACGTGGCGAGCGAGCGCGTGCTCGTGGATCCGAACGAGATCCGCGGCGGCGCCACCACCGCGATCGATTGGTACGTCGCATCGCTCGATGGAAAGTACGTCGCCGTCTCGATGTCGGAGAAAGGCAGCGAGCAGGGCTCCGCGTACGTCTTCGAGGTGGCCAGCGGCCGGCGCCTGGACGACGCGGTTCCCCGCGTGCATGGCCCGACCGCCGGCGGCAGCCTCGCCTGGAACGAGGAGGGCACGGGCTTCTTCTACACGCGCTACCCCCAGGGCAGCGAACGTGTGAAGGAGGACCTGGATTTCTACCAGCAGGTCTGGTTCCACAAGCTCGGCACCGGCGCGAGCGCCGATAGCTACGTGATCGGCAAGGACTTCCCGCGCATCGCCGAGGTGGCGCTGTCCACGACGCGCGACGGGAAGTACACCCTCGCGAGCGTGGCCAACGGAGATGGCGGCGAATACGCGTACTACCTGCGCGATCCGGCGGGCGAATGGACGAAGATCGCCGACTACGCCGACAAGATCCGCCGCATGGTGCTGGGCCGCGATGACCGCATCGTGGCGCTTTCCCTCAAGGACGCGCCGCGCGGCAAGGTGATCGCCACGACGCTGGAGGCGCCCAACTTCAGGAAGCCGCGCATGGTCGTGCCGCAAAGCGACGAGACCATCGAATCCATCGACCTGTCGAAAGAGCGGCTCTACGTCGATTACATGGTGGGCGGTCCGAGCGAAGTGCGCGTCTTCAGCCTCGATGGGGCACCCCTCGCCAACATGCCGACCGAGCCCGTAAGCACCGTGAGCCTCGAGACCGTCATGGAGAACGGCGACATGCTGTTCGCGAGCACGAGCTACACGCGGCCGATCTCGTGGTACCGGTATGCATGGCGCAGCGGCAAGATCACGAAGGCGAACATCACGCCGAAGTACGACGTGACGCTCGAGGATGCCGAGGTGTCGCGCGAGATGTGCGTCTCGAAGGACGGCACCAAGGTCCCTCTCAACATCGTGATGAAGAAGGGCACGAAGCGCGACGGCAGGAACCCGGTGCTGCTCACGGGCTACGGCGGCTACGCCGTGACCATCAATCCGACGTTCTCGAACCGCGTCCGCGTCTGGATCGACCACGGCGGCGTATGGGCCAGCGCGAACCTGCGCGGCGGGGGCGAATTCGGCGAGGACTGGCACCACGCCGGAAACCTCACGAAGAAGCAGAACGTTTTCGACGACATGATCGCGTGCAGCGAGCATCTCATCGCGCGCGGCTACACGAGCAAGGAGCGCCTCGCGGCGGTGGGAGGCAGCAACGGCGGGCTGCTGATGGGCGCCATCCTCACGCAGCGCCCGGATCTCTACCGCGCGATCGTGTCCCACGTCGGCATCTACGACATGTTGCGCGTGGAGCTCACGCCCAACGGCGCGTTCAACGTGACCGAATTCGGCACGGTGAAGGACACGGCGCAATTCAAGGCGCTGTATGCGTACTCGCCGTACCACCACGTGAAGGACGGCACGGCGTATCCCGCGATCCTCTTCGCCACGGGCGAGAACGACGGGCGCGTGGATCCGTGGCATTCGCGCAAGATGGTCGCGCGGCTGCAAACGGCCAATCCGAACGGCCGGCCGATCTACCTGCGCATCAGCATGGACACCGGTCACGGCCAGGGGACCGCGCTCGCGACGCAGATCGAGGAAGACGCGGACCAGTTTGCGTTCCTCATGCACGAGCTTGGCATGAAGTGACGAAAGCTGAAACGCAGAGAACGCAGAGAACGCAGAGAAGGCTAGGCAGGTAGATTCGGAATGGAAGTGGCGGCGTGAGGAAGTGGAGCGCTGCGGATCAGGCGCCGCACGCCGCGGATCAGGGTGCGCACGTTGAAATTGATCAAGAGGCCCACTTCCAGGTTCGAGTGCTTCAGGTAGGTGAGGATCTGGGCCTCGTGGATCGGAAGTAAAGTGTCCATCGCTTTTAGTTCGAGCAGCACCGCACGGTCCACGATGATGTCGGCGCGATAGCCGATGTCGAGTCTGTGGTTGTTGTAGTGGATAGGGATGGGAACCTCTTCGTCGGCCGTCATTCCGTCATCGAACAGCTGCTTGACGAGGCACGCGCGGTAGGTACTCTCGAGCAGGCCCGGCCCAAGGACTCGATGCACCTTGATGGCCGAACCGATGATCGCCCTTGTCTTCCCAACGTGAATGTCGTCCATGGATGCTCCTTTCACATCTATTAACGACCCTTCTCGCGCGACCGATGACCTGACTATCGCCTTCTCTTGCGTTCTCTGCGTTCTCTGCGTTTCAGCCTTATTGCAGTGCAGCGTGGAGGTATAATTAGCTGATGAATTCGCAAGATGCGCCGCCGCAGCAAGTCCTCACGCTGCCGGGCGCGATTGCGCTCTCCGCCTTCCGGATCGAAAAGCTCCTCGCGGGGCTGCCGCGGCCCCTTGCCGAGGCGATCACGATCGACACGCGCTTCGTCCACTTCGCCGCCATCGGCGCGCCGCTGGATGCGCGCGAGACCCAGGTCCTCGAAAAGCTCCTCACCTACGGCACACCAGCGCACGGCGAGCCGAATGGCGCGCTGCTCCTCGTCCTGCCCCGCTTCGGCACCGTGTCGCCGTGGTCGTCGAAGGCGACGGACATCGCGCGCAACTGCGGGCTCGACAAAGTCATCCGCATCGAGCGCGGTGTCGCCTACTACATCCTGGCGCGCGATCCGGGCCCGTTATCGCAACGCTCGTATCGAGCGCTCGATCGCGCGCTTCGCGATCGCATGACCGAGGTCATGGTGACGGAGCTCGAGGCGGCCGCGAAGCTCTTCGAGCACTATTCGCCGCAGCCGCTCGCGTACATCGACGTGCTGGGATTCGGGCGCCACGCGCTGCAGGAAGCCAACGACGCGATGGGCCTGGCACTCGCGCCCGACGAGATCGACTACCTCCTCGAGAGCTTCACGAAGGCGGGACGCAATCCCACCGATGTCGAGCTCATGATGTTCGCGCAGGTCAACTCCGAACACAGCCGCCACAAGATCTTCAACGCATCGTGGACCATCGACGGCGAGGCGCAGGACCGCTCGCTCTTCCAGATGATCCGCAACACGCACCAGCGCAATCCGCGCGCGACGGTGGTCGCGTACTCGGACAACTCCGCGATCATGGAAGGCGCCGAGGTGGAGCGCTTCCATCCGTCGCGCGACGGTGCGTGGGGTTATGCGAAGGACCTCACGCACATCCTCATGAAGGTCGAGACGCATAACCATCCAACGGCAATCGCGCCGCATCCGGGCGCGGGCACGGGCGCGGGCGGCGAGATCCGCGACGAGGGCGCGACGGGCACCGGCGGCAAGCCCAAGGCGGGCCTCACGGGATTCTCGGTTTCCAACCTGAGCCTGCCGAATGCCCGCCGAGCGTGGGAAGGCGACTACGGCAAGCCCTCGCGCATCGCCTCGGCGCTGCAGATCATGATGGAGGGGCCCATCGGCGGCGCCGCGTACAACAACGAGTTCGGCCGTCCTAACCTCTGCGGCTACTTCCGCAGCTTCGAGCTCGCCGTGGGCGGTGAAGTGCGCGGCTACCACAAGCCCATCATGCTCGCGGGCGGCTACGGCAACATCTCGGCGAAGCACACGCACAAGAAGCCGCTGGGAAAGAGCACGCTCTTCATCCAGCTGGGCGGTCCCGGTTTCCTCATCGGCATGGGCGGCGGCGCGGCTTCGTCGATGGCTTCCGGCCAGAACGTCGAATCGCTCGACTTCGATTCGGTGCAGCGCGCCAACGCGGAGCTCGAGCGCCGTTGCCAGGAAGTGATCGACGCCTGCTGGGCGATGGGCGACGACAATCCGATCCTCTCGATCCACGACGTGGGCGCGGGGGGCCTGTCGAACGCGTTGCCCGAGATGGCGCACGCGGGCGGGGTCGGCGCGCAGTTCATCCTTCGCGCCATCCCGATCGAGGAGCCGGGCATGTCGCCCATGCAGGTCTGGTCGAACGAATCGCAGGAGCGTTACGTGCTTGCCATCGATGATTCGCGCGTCGAGGAATTCAAGGCGATCTGCGAGCGCGAGCGCTGCCTCTTCGCCGTCGTGGGCCGGGCGCGCAACGATCACGGGCTGGTGGTCGAGGACCCGCTCTTCCGCAACAGGCCCGTGGACATGCCGCTGGAAGCGATCCTGGGCAAGCCGCCGCGCATGCACAGGGATGTCGCACGCGGCCGCAGGCAGCTGCGTCCCCTCGATTTGGGAACGTTGTCGCTGAAGGACGCCGCCTACGCCGTGCTGCGCCATCCGACGGTCGCGGACAAGACGTTCCTCATTTCCATCGGCGATCGCACCGTGGGCGGCATGAGCGCGCGCGACCAGATGGTGGGGCCGTGGCAGGTGCCCGTCGCCGATTGCGCGGTGACCACGCTCGCGTACACGACGAACCTGGGCGAAGCCATGGCGATCGGCGAGCGCACGCCCATTGCCCTCATCGATGGGCCGGCGTCGGGACGCATGGCGGTGGGCGAGGCGATCACCAACATCGCCGCCGCGCCCATCGCGGACATCGGCGAGGTCAAGCTTTCGGCCAACTGGATGTGCGCCGCGGGCCATGACGGCGAGGACGCTTCGCTCTTCGACACCGTGAAGGCCGTGGGCATGGAGCTCTGTCCCGCGCTCGGCATATCGATTCCGGTGGGCAAGGACTCCATGTCGATGCGCACCACGTGGCGCGACCCGAAGAGCGGCGAGGACAAGAGCGTGACCGCACCCTTGTCGCTCATCGTTTCGGCCTTCGCGCCGGTCACCGACGCGCGGCGCGCGCTCACCCCGCAGATTCGAACCGACCAGGGTGAAAGCGAGCTCATCCTCATCGACCTGGGCGCGGGCCGCAATCGCCTGGGCGGTTCGATC
>Ga0209131_1001276_pt1 | contig 17444 bp, 18 predicted proteins | sample GraSoi_2013_40cm_FD_185826 | JGI IMG/M metagenome (GOLD analysis project Ga0209131, IMG submission 185826) | Grasslands soil microbial communities from the Angelo Coastal Reserve, California, USA - Sample 9_17_2013_40cm (SPAdes) (version 2) | ecosystem: Environmental > Terrestrial > Soil >...
CGCGCACAAGGTTTTGATTCCCAACCGTGCCGCTCGACCGAGTCACGGGCGGCAACACCCATGCCTGGGTCCAGGTCTACGTTCCCGGCCCGGGCTGGGTCGACTTTGATCCGTCGAGCGGCACGGTTGGGAATCAAAACCTTGTGCGCGTGGCGGTCGTGCGCGAGCCGCGTGAAGCGATCCCGCTGCAGGGCACGTGGATTGGGAACGCATCGGACCATCTCACCATGAAGGTTGCCGTGAAGGTCATCACGGCGGCGCGTCCGACAGGGTGCTGCGACAGGCCGAGGAACTTTCCATGAAGATCCGTGCAGGCTACGAAATTTCCTACGACTGCCCGCAGCCGACGCCGATGATCCTGACGCTCAGCATCCATCCGTCACGCATTTCTGATCTGCTGACCGGGGATCGCATGCGGCTCGATCCGCCCATCCCGGCCAACACCTATCACGACAGTTTCGGCAATTTCTGCCATGTGATCCGCGCCCGTGCGGGCCGGCTGACGATATCCGCCGACTTCCTGGTGCGCGACAAGGGCGAGCCCGACGAAATTGCCCCGCAGGCGGAGCAGCATGCGCTAGAAGACCTGCCGGCGGAGGTCCTGATCTATCTGCTCGGCAGCCGCTACTGCGAAACCGATCGCCTGTCGAGTACGGTGTGGTCCCTGTTCGGACAGGTTCCGAAGGGTTGGCCGCTGGTGAATGCGATCTGCGATTATGTCCACGATCGCATCATTTTCGACTACGCCCACGCCAGCCCGACCAAGACGGCGTGGGATGTTCATAACCAGCGACGCGGCGTGTGCCGGGACTTCGCTCACCTCGCGGTCACGCTGTGCCGCTGCATGAACATTCCGGCGCGCTACTGCACCGGCTATCTCGGCGATATCGGCGTGCCGCTCGACGATGCTCCGATGGATTTCAGCGCTTGGTTCGAAGCCTATCTCGGCGGCCGCTGGTACACGTTCGATGCCCGCCACAACAAGCCGCGCATCGGCCGTATCTTGATGGCACGCGGGCGCGACGCCACCGACGTCGCGATCGTGACCTCGTTCGGCCCGTGCACGCTCGCGAGCTTCAAGGTGATCACCCAGGAGGTCACGTCTGCCGTTTCTGCCAGTCCGTGACGCATCATTGCCTTTGCACTCGGGCGGGCAAATTCAAATCGGGCCTTGGCCCGACCGGGATGCGCCGACCACCGGCAGGTGGGGCCGCTGTCGCGTTGCAGTGTGAACACGCGTGAGGTAGTGGACCGTGCGCCGGGCCCTTCGAGGATGGCAAACACATCGCTGCTACCCGGCGCAGCGACGGTCTCCAGGGTAGTGGCTCAGCTTGAGTCAAGCCGAGCCGAGCTGGCCTTCTGGTAACTCGATAAATTGAGTCTTTCCTCGGCCAACAAACCAAGCAATATTTTTCGCTCCACCTCAGTCGTGGCGATGGACGCAAGGCTCCGAAGTCTGTCTAAGTTCTGATTATTGAAAAATCTGTCCATATCCATGGTTGCCTTTTTCCCCCCAAGGCCGATCAGTCACACAAGTAGGCGCGGTCGGCGGTCGGCGCCTCACTGCGACAGCACGCAACTATCGTTTTGTCTTCGAAATGGCCTGTCACAACTCCAGTCATTCCCGGAATAATCAAGATGAGCGTTGGTCGGCAGGTTGACGGAAACGCAATCACGGTCCGCCTTCTTGAACCCGCGCTCGCATTTCCAGTCTCTACCGAAAGTATCAAGGTACCCATTCCGAGGAATCTCTATCGGCACGCAAGTGTCGCCGCTTTGGCGGAAGCCGCGTTGGCACTGCCAATCGGTTGTGATCGATGAGTCCGACAAATATGCGTTCTGCGGCACCTTCACGGCAACGCATTCATTGCCTGATACGCGAAAGCGACGGTCGCAATTCCATCCCCGACCCTGGAACGAGAATGAGTCTGTTAAATATCCGTTTTTGGGTACCATCACCGAAATACAGCCTGCTCCGGTCTTTCGATAGCCACGCTCACATTCCCAATCGTCTCCGTTCGCGGAACCAGAAAGATACGCGTTCTGCGGCACCATCACGGCAACGCATTCATTGCCTGATGCGCGAAAGCCACGGTCGCAATTCCATCCCCGACCCTGGACTGAGAATGAGTCTATTAAAAATCCGTTTTTGGGTACCATCACCGAAATACAGCCTGCTCCGGTCTTTCGATAACCACGCTCACATTCCCAATCATCTCCGCTCGCCGAACCAGAGAGATACGCGTTCTGAGGCACTTTGACGGTTACGCAACTATTGCGGTCGGATTTATAGCCACGTCTACACTCCCAACCGGATACATGGGAAGTCTCCGACAGATAGGCATTCTCAGGAAGTTTTATGGCAAAACACGCCACCCCGTCCTGTCGAAAGCCCCGCTTGCATTCCCACCCAGTCCCGTACGGTTTTGCCTGAGCATTGACCGGCACTTGTTTAGGGATTTCCTGGGAACGCGAGTCGTCGGGAATTGCGAGCAATAACAATGGCAGCGCAACGCACAGTCGCTTGAATCTTCTGTGGTGCATCCGTGGATCCTCCAAGCTTCGACACCTCATGGATATTCGAAAAGATTTGAATCTGCAGAGCAACATTTTAAGAATGGATACCGGTCGATAACAACGTGAAAACAAGCAAAAGTGCCGCAGCCGTGAAGGACACGTATACTGTTTTCACTGTGACCTCAGACAAAACGTACCCTTTGGTCATGATTGCCTCCTACAAATCACATTCACACTGAGAGACCTGCAGCTTCCCACTTCTGCTCCAGTTCACTCAAATCGAGCACCTCGCTACTTTCCGAGATATCCGAGAACAGCACATCCACGAAGGGGTGTTGGCGGTTGAACGCCGCACCTCGCTGATATTTGGACGCAACGATTCGCTCAATTGCGAGGTTGCGCTTACCGAGCGCGTTGTATTGCGCGCGAAAGAGACTTTTACGCCGTCCATAGGGCTGCTTGGGATCGACCCAATCGTCCATGACACGCCTACTTATGAACGCCCTTACCCTCTCAGACCCATCCCATGCATGCAGCAGCAATCCATCGCTGTTGTGAGGTCCATCGTCGATCGCGAGATCAGTTTGCTTCCGCAGAAGAGGAAGGCCCCTCACGAATACGCGCGATAAAGCGCGGATCCCACGATTAACGCCGCAAGCGCGATCGGGATCACAATCGGTGGCACGAACCAGGGAGCCAAGAGGCCCTTGAGAGCATCACCCTGCAGGATTTGAGCTGCCATGACTTTTGCCTTGAGAATGAGAGGGACGTGCAGAATGAGACGGACGTGCGCTGCAAGCGGCGCCGACGTGCAGCCGAATACGAACGTTTATTTTTAGAGTGTTATTGTGCCAGCCGATGGCACCACCGCCGCCACTGTAGGGAACGGAAACTTCGGTACATCGCCGTTTTTTGGGCAGCTCCGGGGCAAGCTGCTACTTGCCCATAAAAACAACATAGGGTGTCGAGGGTAAAGCGCAAGGACGAGGTCGAGAAATTCGGCGCCGAATACTTGCTGTTCGGCGGGCGAGCTTTGCCAGAGGGCCAGTTTGCGCGCGCTTCGATCTAGCGACTCTGACAAAGGCTTTATCATAAGACTTGGCCCAGTGCGTCACGCTGCAACGACAGATAGCGTGCGAAGCAGACTTGAATTATCAACTTCGCTCGACCCTGAGCTTTTTGGTAAAACCGCACTTCTTGCACGCGAGTGAGAGAGCCTCGAACGCCCCTCCGAACAGAATTGGCGTGATATGAGTAATGACCATTTCAGTTTTGCACTGAGGACATGTCGACGAAGCTTTTTCGGGTGGCAATTCTTGGCCAACCACGTGATTTCCTTTCATCGAAGATTGTTCGGAGCGACGCCAATTGATGAAGGAAGCCCGGTCAGGAGAGGGCTTCGCCCCAAATAAGGGAGGCCGGGCCTCTGGTCGCTGTGCCCGTCTTTAAAGTCCGAACAATTTAAGCCAAGGGCGACGCACTGCCGACGCGCAGGACCACCTTCAAATCAAAGCATAATGCCGGCGCGCCTCGCTGAAAGAGACGAGCCGTTGCCGATCTTCGTCCCACAGCACCAGTCGCACGCACCTGAGACTCTCAAGCAGGGTCAGCCGGCCGATGCCGTCGAGGTCCGGATGGTCGCGCAGCACCAGCGGCAGTCGGTAGAAGGGGATGCGGCTGCACAAATGATGGATGTGGTGAATGCCGATATTGGCGGTGAACCAGCGCAAAGGGCTCGGTAGGGCATAATGGGAGCTGCCGTGAAGCGCCGCCTCCTGCAGGTTCCATGTTCCGTCGCCGACCCATACGGTGTGCTCGAATTGGTGCTGGATATAGAACAGCCAGACACCGATCGAGGCCGCAAGCAGCACGATTGGCAGATGCACGAGCAGGAACGGACCGACGCCGACCAGCCATATCATGGAGGCGACGACAGCCGCGATGCCAGCATTGGTCGCCATCGTGCTCAGCCAGGGCTGCCAGCCGCTGCGCATGAGGCCGACCGGCAGGCGATGCTGCACGAAAAACAGATAGGCCGGGCCGATGCCGAACATAATGACCGGGTGCCGGTACATGCGGTAGCGAAGGCGGCCCCATCGGGAGCGCGCCAGGTATTCTTGTACGGTGAGCGTGTCGATGTCGCCCATCCCGCGGCGATCAAGATTGCCGGACGTCGCGTGGTGCGCGGCGTGGGTGCGGCGCCAAAAGTCGTATGGCGTGAACGTCAACACCCCGATCACGCGTCCGACCCAGTCGTTGGTGCCACGACGACGAAAAAAGGCCCCATGACCACAATCGTGCTGGATCATGAAGAGCCGGACCAGAAAGCCCGCGGTCGGCACCGCGAGCAACAGGCAAAGCCAGTAGCCGATATGAAGGGTTGCCCACATCAGGGCCCATAGCAAGACAAGCGGTCCAACCGTCATTGCGAGCTCGATGATGCTGCGTCCAAGGCTCGGCACCCGATAGTCGACAAGGACCTGCGTCAAGTCGCGGGCGTTCAGCGTAGCTGCGGGTAAAATGGGATTGGCCTCTTCTTCAAGAAATTGAAGGCCCGGCCACTTAGCTCCGGCGCCTCGATCGAAAGCAACTGGTGCCTCGATCAAATCAATCATGCGCTCGCTCACGAATGAAGTCTGTATAGAATTGACCACTTCTCCCTCGACCTTGGCGTGGCGACGAACGGTGTGCAAGCCCGAATGCCCGGTCGACGCGATCAGGCCAGAAACCGAACGGGGGCCGCCCAAAGGGCATCGAACCGGGGGCGCCTTCAGGCCCCTTGTCGTCCGTGGCCGTCGTCTTTGGGCGGCCAAGGAGTGGCCTCAGAGCATCCGCCGAATAAACCCGATGCCCGCGCGATGCACCGCCGGGGCACCGCTCTCCTACCCGCGGACTCCCTGTGGTGTCTCGAACTATGGTTGCACCAGCACCCATACCGGCAACCAAAGATATCCGCGACATCTTGTGAGGATCATCCTTAACCAGTATGGTTCGGCATGCGCGAATTGAAACAGAAATACGATCAACACAAGTACCGCGCCGAACGCCGCGGCATTCCGTTCGAACTCACATTCAAACAGTGGCTGAAAATTTGGCAGGACTCCGGGCATCTGCGCGAACGCGGACACAGGCAAGGCCAGTACGTCATGGCCCGATTTTTAGGCGGGGGTTCTTACAAGATAGGAAACGTGCGGATTATCCCGGCGGAAGACAACAATCCTTTGGTATCTGCGGAAGCGAGAGCAGGAAGGGTGCGCAACGGTCGCGCCACTAGGCAGGCACGTCACGCTTCGGAAATTAAAGACGATCAACACTGGCAGTTCGGACTTCGCGTCATTCCGCCGAAGGTGTGACGGTTGCGGCCCAGTTGTTGGCGAAATTACCACAAGCCGCCCAGAATTGCAGTTATCGAAGCTCAACCCGACCGGAGGGCCGGGTGCCGCCGGCCGACACGCTGGACGAGGCGAAGGCGCCCCTAGCCAAAAACGATATCAGGAGATGCATCGTCTCGTGCCCATGGTACACCAATAATAAGGCAGCGGCCGATATCCTTGCGGATGCCGGTCGCGTCGTAGGAACCAGCGCCATTTCAGCTCACCATGGATCGGCTCTCGTTCAATCCCAATCCTTCCGCGGGCGCATAGATCGTGCATTCCACCCCATCGTGTTGGTACTCCAGTTCCACCTCCCCGTCGAATTCCGCGGCCAGATTCCTTTGGATCAATCGAGTGCCAAACCCCGTACGCGTGGGAGGCAAAACCGGAGGCCCGTTCCTCTCGCGCCAGCGCAGGCAAAACTCGCGGCCTTGTCGATGGGGTGCCAAGGTCCAGGCGATTTCGATATACCCCTCATCGTTCGACAACGCGCCATATTTGGCCGCATTGGTCCCGAGTTCATGCAGGGCCAGTCCAAGGGCCAGCGCCGGCTTCGCACCAAGACTGATTTCCGGGCCTTTCGCCCGAATTCGGTTCTGGCCGCGTGCCGCGTAGGGCGCAAGAATGCCATCGATGATGGTCCTCAAATTAGCTCTAGCCCAGTTCGACCGGAACAATATGTCGTGCGCATAGGCGAGAGCTTCGAGACGAGAACTGAACGCGGCGCGGGCGTCCTCCATCGGCACATCAAGCCCCAGCGTCGCATTCGCGATCGCTTGCACCACTGCAAGCGTATTCTTGAGCCGATGACGTATTTCGTCGGCGTCGGCGCGGGCCGATTCGGTCCTCGCGCGTTCTTCAGTGACGTCGTGCACATGTCGCCGTTCGCTCGCTTCGGTTTCTCTCAAACTCTGTTCAGCATCGATCCCGGCTTGCTTTAGCAAGAAGCGCAGGCGATCGACCTCTCGGACAAGATCAGCTTCACGATTCTGGCGATCTCGTTTGTCGCTACCCATTGCTCCTGGGGTGAGTCCCACCTTTCCATCTTTGATACAGTCGGCCCTTAAGCTGGCTCAAGCTTACTCGCCCTCCTGATGCGTTGATAACGTTCGAGCGCATCGATGGTCTCATCCCTCCCACATCCCACGAACGACGCTCGATTTACCCGGCCAGATCTGCGACCATCGGCCGGGTTCCGACACCCGGTAGACGGTCGCCCGGCCGATGCCGAGCGCCTTGGCGATCTCAGTGGGGCCCGAGGCCTTGGGATTTCATTTCGTGCACCTGCGCGGCATTGATCGAGGCGGGCCGGCCCTTGTAGACCCAGCGGCCTTGGCCTTGGCGATGCACCATTTTGGCGCCATTAGGCGCAGATCGCCGACAGAATTGTTGCCCTATGCCGTACCATTTGCGGCAGGTCAGCGGCGAACCAAAATGAGCCTCGCTTCTAGGCTCCTTTCCAGTGTCATGGACACACGGCCCATTAATGCCTTCCGGAATGCTATGCTGTAATACGCTGCCGTTGGATCGCCGCTACTCCTGTCGCGTCACCGTGCGGGCGTGAGTGAGCACAATCGGCTTGTTCGCCGTTCCGTCTAGTTGAGATACATGCTCATTGTAGATTTCCAACCCGGCAGGAAGGACGATCCCTTCTTGCGCCGAACGCGCGAAAATATGTCGGCAGACCCCAGGACCCCGGTCGAACCAGTTAGGATCGTCGAAAGTGCCTGCGCACACACCGACGATCCCTGGAAACCGCTCAAAGTCCAGGTAAAGAGTCGTTGCGCACTTGCCGCAGAAATTCAGCGTGACGCGCTTGTGGCTCTCATCCGAGCGATGATCGTAGGTCTTCGGCGCGACTCCAGCAAAAACGACATCCTCTCTTCTGAAGATAGGTTCGACAAGGAATGCGGAAGCCGTGAATCGCTGGCAGAATGTGCAATGGCAGATCGTCACCCGCAGTGGCTTCGCAGTGACTTTGTAACGGATGTCCCCGCACAAACAGCCGCCATTGTGAAAGTCCGCCATGGGAAGTCTCTCTCGATCAGGTGTGTGCATCTTGGACCTCCCGGCCCCTCAAAGAGGTGCGGACCTTTGCGGGAACCGCTATAATCCTCAAATGGATCACGGGACAGCCGCCGCTGTCCTGAAAGTCACCTGAAGCCTGGCTGAAATTTGCCGGAAAGCTGCGAATCCAAGACGCCCGTAAGCGCCGATCAAGCCGAAAATGCCGCGCCAGTCATTCCAGTTCGAAGATTTTACGCTCGACTTGGCGCGGCTTCGGCTCGACGGTCCGTCTGGACAAGTCGAGCTGCGCCCCAAGGCCTTCGAAGTGCTGCGATATCTTGTCGAAAACGCAGGCCGAGTCGTGACCAAAGACGAGCTCATGACTGTTGTCTGGCCTGGCGTGACTGTCACCGACGAGTCGCTGACACACTGCGTCAGCGAAGTTCGTCGGGCGCTCGGCGACAAGGCTCAGCGGATGGTCAAAACAGCGCGAAGGCGTGGTTACCTGTTCGACGCATGCGTGACCACGGACAGCGACGCCGACAAGCCTGCAACACCTGACGCGGAGCCAGCCCGCTCGCCGGTTGCCGATCGGCCATCTATCGCGGTGCTTCCGTTCGTCAATATGACCGGCGATCCGGAACAGGAATATTTCGCCGACGGCATCGTCGAGGATCTGATCACCGCGTTGTCGCGCTTCCGACGGCTGCTCGTCATCTCGCGCAACTCGAGCTTTGTCTATAAAGGGCGCGCCGTGGACGTCAGAGACGTCGGGCACGAATTGGGCGTTCGTTATGTGCTGGAAGGCTCGGTCAGAAGGGCCGGCAATCGTCTGCGTATCACGGGCCAGCTCATCGACGCTGACTCCGCGGCACATCTTTGGGCCGACCGATACGACGGCGAGATGGAAGACGTATTCGATCTCCAGGACCGAATAACGCGCAACGTGGCGGCCGTGATCGAACCGCGAGTCCTCGCGGCGGAGATTGCGCGGGCCACGCGCAAAGGCACGGCGAAACTGGATGCCTACGATCACTATTTGCGCGCCCGCCCGCTTGCGCAGACGCGGACTCGGCAAGGGCTTGACGCAGCCATCGATTCACTTCAGTCAGCGGTCAAGGCCGATCCAGCCTACGCGCAGGCATGGGCCATGCTGGCGCTTGGCACTGCAATGCGCTTCTTTCTGGGCCATCTCGATCGCGACGCCGTCGCCCCCGACGTGGTCCGCTTTGCCCGCAAGGCCATTGCGTGCGATCGCGACGATGCGGAGGTTTTGGCCATCGCCGCGTATATGCTGGCCTGGAGCGGCGATCACGGTGAGGCGGTCGAGCTCGCTCACCGGGCCATCGAGCTGAACTGCCACTCAAGTTCGGTATGCACCTATTGCGGATGGGCATCGGTCTTTGCAGGGCTCTTCGACGAAGCAATCGCGCTGTTCCAGGAGTCCCTGGTTTTGGACCCTCTGAACGCCCGCGATGCCGCGGACTTCGCTGGCGTCGCTGCCGGCTACTTCTATCTTAGAAAATTTGACGAAGCGGCAGGCTGGGCGAAACGAGGAGCGGCAAAGAATCCTGAACACACCTCCTCGCTTCGATACCATGCGGCTGCGTTGGCCCATGCCGGCCGGTTGGCCGAGGCCAGGGAGGTTGTCGAGATACTGTTGGCGCGACAACCCAACTCCTCGCTGACCCGTTCACGGCAAGGCAATAGCCTGCGGCACGACTGGATGCTCGCTCTCTACATCGAAGGATTGCGCCTTGCGGGTTTGCCGGACTGACTGCGGTCGCAGCAAGGCGTGATTTGAGATGTCCGGGAAATCTCCGGAAAAAATCACAATTTCCACAGCGAAGCCTCATGACCGCGGGTCCGATCGGCCCTAGGTGACGCGCCACGGGCCGCGCATCGAAGCGCTCCGAGCGATACGCGCTACCGGCGCACCGGCAGTGATCGCCATTCCATGTCGTCACAAGCATGTTCCGTTTTGTGCGATTCGGAGTGGGCGGGCATGGCGCAATTACCGATAGGGATGCCAACAAGATGATGATCGCCGATATCACACTGGCCGCGTTCACGCTCTGCAACAGCCTTCGTGTTGTTGCCTACGTCCCTCAGATCGCCAAGGCGTTGCGGGACCGGAGCGGTGCGGAAGCCATCTCTTTTGGCACCTGGAGCCTTTTCCTTGTCTCGCATGCGTCGGCGATGGCCTATGCGTTCGTGAACAAGCAGGATTGGACCATGGCTTCCATGTTTCTGTTCAACGCCATTGGTTGCTGCGTGATCCTGCTCGTCGCCGGTTGGAAGCGCGCGCGGCACCGCAGCCTCGATGAGGAAAAAGTCCGAGATTGCGGTGGGGCGGTGCGTTGGATGGCCGGCTGGCCCGGCCGCCCTCGCCGGACGAGGGTGCCTCTTCGCTTGTCCAATGGTAATAGGGGCACAAGCCGGAAAGCCATTGGGACAAAAGACAGCATTTCGTGATGCGTTCTACAGCCTGTTCGGTTTGAACTGCTGATGCGCCATTACGGCGAGATATTCTGGAAGCCGTGTGAGCCAGCTCACACTATGATCTCCCGGCCGTGGGGCATTTATGCCCCGTTGGGCCCACGTCGACCGGGAGGGAGCGATGCAGAAAGTTTGGTTTGGACTGGCCTTCGCAGCCGCAGCCTTAATTGCTAATCCGGCGTCGGCGCAGGACTACCACAGGAACTTCGTCGAGTGCGCGAAGGAGCTCGGACTAGATCCCGACGCCGGCTACACTCATAAGTTGCAAGACGGCAGGACGCTACGGAGATGGTATTTCCGCAGCGAACCGCAACAGGCGGCATTCAACGATTGCGTCGCCCGGAAGGCGAGTCTCGCACCTAAGCCCGCCGCCAAGGGGCGAGCTTCACGCTGAATGATTTGCGTTGGTGCCGGCCACGTTCGTGCTGAAGCCGCAGTCGGCGTGAGAGCCGCCGCTGCGGGATCGAGCAATAACGCCCCAATGGGGTGAACCCGCGCAACGCATCCCGATCGCCCCGGCTGTGTTGCTCGATACCGCATGTTCCATCGCAAACCTCAGCGGGACAATAACTGGACAAATCGCTCTGTCTTTGTAACTCTCGATCAATGCACAGACGAGCGTTCAGCACGCGCGAGATCCTGGCCGGCCGGGCGCCGCCGGACGTTCCGGTCACGGTCAAAGGCTGGGTGCGCACCCGGCGGGACTCCAAGGCCGGCATTTCGTTCGTGCATCTCTCGGACGGCTCATCGTTTCATCCCGTGCAGGTGGTGGCGCCGAGCACGCTGGCCAATTACGCCGACGAGGTCTTAAAGCTCACCGCCGGCTGCGCCGTGGCGGCGACCGGGACGATCGTGCCATCGCCCGCGAAAGGCCAGCCGTTCGAGATGCAGGCGAGCGCGATCGAAGTGATCGGCTGGGTGGACGACCCGGATACATATCCGATCCAGCCGAAGCCGCACACCCTGGAGTTCCTGCGCGAGGTGGCGCATTTGCGCCCGCGGACCAATGTGATCGGGGCGGCGACGCGGGTGCGGCACACGCTGGCGCAGGCGATCCATCGGTTTTTCGACCACAACGGCTTTTTCTGGGTCAATACGCCGATCATCACTGCGTCCGACGCCGAGGGGGCGGGCGCGCTGTTTCGGGTGTCGACGCTCGACCTCGCCAACCTGCCGCGCAACGCCCAGGGCGGGGTGGATTTCGCGCAGGATTTCTTCGGCCGCGAGGCGTTCCTGACGGTGTCCGGCCAGCTCAACGTGGAGGCCTATTGCCTGGCGCTCACCAAGGTCTACACCTTCGGTCCGACGTTCCGGGCGGAGAACTCCAACACCAGCCGCCACCTCGCCGAGTTCTGGATGATCGAGCCGGAAATCGCGTTCGCCGATCTCTCGGACAATGCGACGCTGGCCGAAGGGCTCCTCAAGTTCGCCTTCGAGACGTTGCTCAAGGAGAGGGCGGACGATCTAGCCTTCTTTGACGAGCGGATCGAGAAGGGGCTCCTCGCCAAGCTTGAGGGGATCGTCGGCTCGGAGTTCGTGCGCATGGACTACGGCGAGGCGATCGCGGTGCTGGAGCGCGCCAAGCAGAAGTTCGAGTTTCCGGTGAAGTGGGGCATCGACCTGCAGTCGGAGCACGAGCGCTATCTCACCGAAAAGCACGCCAGGAAGCCCGTCATCGTGATGAACTACCCCAAGGACATCAAGGCGTTCTACATGCGGGTGAACGACGATGGCCGCACCGTCGCCGCCATGGACGTGCTGGCGCCGGGGATCGGCGAGATCATCGGCGGCAGCCAGCGCGAGGAGCGGCTCGATGTGCTGGACGCCCGCATGACGGAGCGCAGCATCGACAAGGAGCACTACGCCTGGTACCGCGACCTCCGCCGCTACGGCACCGTGCCCCACGCCGGCTTCGGCCTGGGGTTCGAGCGCACGCTCGCCTACGTCACCGGCCTCGCCAACGTGCGCGACGCGATCCCGTTTCCGCGCACGCCAGGGAATGCGAGGTATTGAGGCGTGCCACCCCAAGTCGGCACAAATTGAATCGTGTGCGCATCGCCGCCGTCGATGGTTTGATGGCGAAACAGTTTGGAATAAGCCGCATGGCTCTACCGCGACCGGATTAGCTTCGTAGGATTACAGCACGCAAACAAGTCAATTCCTACGGGATTAACGACATAATAGTGCACATCAATATCGAACATTCCGATTTGATGCCTCTTGATTTCAGTTCTATCTATCAATCCCAGTCGTACGAGATTTTCAAAGTCTAAAAAGTCCTTATCCGAGTAGATGCGTCCGGATTGGCCATGGAGAACCCTTTACCAAGACTCTCGTCGAGATAAAAAATATTTAATAGTGTCAATTGCAACACCTTTGATATTTAACGACGCCACTACTGCATCAGCGAACTGTTCTGCGTCATTAATTTCTGAGTGCGCATTCAAGGTACCTGGAAGCCCCGTTTGATTCAGATAGTAATAGTTATCGACCAGATGGCCTGCGTCATAGGGCTCATCGTCGTCGGTGTTGTCAAGCATTCTATTCAATATAAAAACCTGTTTTGGAACGATGTTCGAGAGAATGTTGATGTATTGACCGAGCATCTGAACATTTTCTGTCGATGCCGTCGCTATCAGGTTAGCCCACATACCAACGAGTGTGTCGTCATTTGCATCTTCTAGGCTTGCTTTTTCCAACAGCGGCAAAAAGAACTTTTGTGGTATGCAATGGAGCGGTCGCTCGATTGTCTCAATTCGCTCTTTAGCTCGCCGGGCAATTTCTAAGAGTGTCGTCTGCCTTCGCAACTGGATTTTGTCACCAATATAACCAAAGCTCTCTGAGATAGGTCGCAGAAGGTCCGTGATTGCATCAAGCGTTCTGCCGCTCGATGTGGACGGCAACTCGGTTTTGATGTCAACGTTCACGGAAGCCCCAAAGTCACCCGGTGCGTTGTTGCCTTGACCTGTCATGACATTACCCCAGCCGGAGCGCGAGTCGGACAATTAGGATAGGTAGTAATTGCCATCAATAATTCCAGCCCCCCATCCGGGCGGCTTGCCGGACAGGAAGCGGATACGCCGAAGGCGTAATCCGCCGCGCTACCTGAGCCGGCGGAATGCCCTTCGCTATTCGCCGTGCCTGAATTGACCATCAGCGAGATGCGCCGTCCTACCCGCAGACGCACGAGTGGCCACCTGCGTTCAGATTCGTCGATTTCGTTTGCATTCAATCCGGGCGACCCTCATTTGAAAACTAAAGTCCGCATGCGAGATGAGCGGAAGGAAGCACATGCCCGACCTGTTGGTTCCTGATCTTGATCCTGCGACCTATGATCGGCTGCGCCAAGCCGCCGCCGATCGGGGCAAGTCATTGGCGCAGACGGCGCGCGATCTGCTGGCGGAAAAATTGCAGCCCTCGAAAGCGGAGGTGTGGGCCGCGGCTGACCGCTTGCGCGAGAAGATTGCGAAGGTGTCGGGCAGTTCCACCGCCGATATCCGGGAATGGCGCGATAACGTCGATGCGCATCGATGACGGTCGCTCCGATGCGACCGATCCATCTCCACTGTGGGCCAATGTCGGCCCCACATGATCTGTAAACGCGCTCACAGCTTTGATACCATTTCTGCGAGCTTTGCGACCGTATTCATGTTACGCGCCGTGCCCGTTTTCGCGGCTGGGATTTGGAGCTTCGAGCGGCCCATTCCGCTCGGGTAGTGAACAAAAATCTCCCTGTCGCCAAGGCTCATCTTCTCGTCACTTTGACCAGTCACATGATCCAAGGCTTCATGCGGGGGGCGGTGATCGAGGAAAATGGCATATGTGTATTTGCCTTCCCCATCGCGGAAAGGGTTGGCCTTGAGAACAGTCCGCATTTCTGCCGCCGTGCGCACCATGACTCCAATCTGCTTTCCGGCGTACTCAAGCAGCCGCGCCTCAAGCTCGGCCTTCACCTTCGACGGCGCGGCCTTGGATTCGAAAACCACATTGCCGCTCGCAATGTAGGTCTCGACACGGGCGAATCCTAAGTCCTCACAAATGGATTTCAGGTCGGCCATCGGGAGCTTGCCGGTTCCCCCGACGTTCACGGCGCGAAGCAGGGCGATGTATCTTGTCATGTGAGCGGGTGTAGCGCGGATTGAGCGTCAGCGAAATCCGGGACTGCCATACCCATGGGGCGACGGCGGCCCCGGTTTCGCTGGCGCTCAACCCGGGCTACACTTGCCGCGATGTGCAGTTTAGCCAGCGATCAATTATAGATCGGAGGTGTTGTTTTCATGGACCACAACGCCAACACGGCAATCGATGACGAGGTCATCGATAAGGCCGTCGCTCGCATCGACTACGCCAGACAAAAGACGGGTCGGAGCTGCGGCTCGTGCTCCATGTGTTGCTACGTGATGGGGGTCGAGGATATCGACAAACCCAAGTCCCAATGGTGCCGGCACTGCAAACCCGGAAAGGGCTGCGCGATCTACGCCGACCGCCCGGCCACCTGCAGAACTTTTGCCTGCATGTGGCTCATTCAACTGTATGTCGGTGAGCATTGGTACCCGCTGAAATCGAAAATGGTCCTCGATCTGCGCTTCAAGGACGACGAACCTCATCCGGTTCTCCATGTCATCGTCGACCCACGCTACCCGAACCGCTGGCGGGAAGAGCCGTACTATTCCGACCTCAAGGCTATGGCCTTGACGGGTTACCGCGGCGACTCCGGTCAGCACTACAAGACCATGGTCGATGTGGGCGACAAGTGCTGGGTGATCCTGACCCACCGCGATGTCGAGTCACCCACGTTTGGCATGATCACCTTCGTCGGCAAGGACCATGTCGAGTGGTTCGACGCCGATTCGCACGAGGAGGCAGCGGAGATGATGAGGGCCGCTCAGGAGGCTCGCGACCGCGGACAGCCGTTCCTGCCGCCCTCGCACGGACGTTTTTCGGAACAGCCCGGCAGCCGTGACAGCGTCCCGCCGGTCGAATAAGGTATAATAATACCATATGTACGGTATAAGGCTGTTGGGGGCGGATTTAGACAAAACGAACTAATTTTGGAATTCCCAACGAAATCAATACCGTCGGGTTTCCGTGCCGGAGCGATCGTCGTCAAGAAGACGCGCCTCAAGCTCGGACTTCACCTTTGATGGTGCGGCGCGGCGCCGCCGCGCCCGAGGCCCTCAGCTCTCGACCAGCTCAACGTCCGGCTTCGCGACCTTGGCCTCCGTCGTCATGAACTGCGCTTTGGAGAGCGCCGCGAAGCGGCCGCCGAGGCGCACGAGTTCGTCGAACGTCCCGGTCTCGACGATGCGGCCGTTCTCGAACACCAGGATCCGCGTTGCGTTGCGCACGGTCGACAGGCGGTGGGCGATCACGAACGTGGTGCGGTGCTTCATCACTTCGTCGAGCGCAGCCTGCACCTTCGCCTCGGTGGCGACGTCGAGCGCGCTCGTCGCCTCGTCGAGGATGAGGATCGGCGGGTCTTTGAGGAGGGCGCGAGCGATCGACAGGCGCTGGCGCTCGCCGCCTGACAGCGACCGGCCGCGCTCGCCAACCGACGCCTCGAAGCCGTCCGGCGTGTTCTCGATGAAGTCCAGGGCCTGGGCGCGTGCGGCGGCGTCGCGCACCTCCTCAAGGGTGGCGTCCGGTTTGCCGACGCGCATGTTGTCGGCGATCGAACGATTGAGCAGCAGCGCTTCCTGAAACACCACGCCGATGTTGCGGCGCAAGCCGGCCAGTTTGAGGTCGCGGACATCGACGCCGTCCACCAGGACCTTGCCGGACTGCGGATCAAAGGCGCGGTGTAGGAGCGCGAGCGCCGTTGTTTTGCCGGCCCCGGTTGCCCCGACCAGCGCAATGGTTTCGCCGGGCAGCGCCGTGAAGTTGAGATCGGCGACGGCCGGCCGCTTGCCGTCATACGAAAACGTGACATCGCGGAATTCCACCTGCCCATGGACATGGCCCGGATCGACCGCATCGCGCCGGTCGCGCACGTCCGACTCGGTGTCGAGCACGGTGAAGAACTCCATGAGCCGCGGCGCGTCCATGAACAGGCTGTTGATGAAACGCACGACTTTCTCGAGCTGTCCGATCAGCGTGCCGGCAAAACTCGTGAACATGACAATGTCGCCGATCGAAGCGCGGCCCTGAAGATGCAGATAGACGCCGATCAGAAAGATAGCGAGCAGCGTCAGTATGGTCGAGGCGCGGGTGAGCACGGCCACCACCGCCCACCACGACAGCACCGGCATTTGCGCTGCCAGCAGTTGATCGGCGACGTTGCGCAGGCCCGAGACTTCGGCCTCGACCCGGGCAAAGCCCTGCACCAGCGCCACATTGCCGAGCGTGTCGGAAGCACGCTCGGCGAGACTGGAATAGTGCCCCTCGACCGAACGCTGCAAGGTTTCGGTCTTGTTGACCACGAGCGCGGTGAGGAACGCGAAAACCACGCATACCGCGATCAGCACCGAGCCGAGCACCCAATTGAGGTAAAGCGACAGCGGCAGCAGGATGGCGAGCGAGGCGGCCGCGGCGAAAGATTCCCTGAAAAAGTTGAGCCACAGGTTCCACAGTGCATCGGTACCGGCCAGCATGATCTTCAACAGCCGGCCCGAATGGGCGGTGTGGTGAAAGCTCAGCGGCAACTGCAACGCGTGTTCGAAAAAGCCGGTGAGCACGGTTGCGCGGCGGCGATGGGCCAGCCGGTCGGCGTGGAGCGCCACCGCCACGCCGCACACGATGGTAAACAGCCCGAACCCGACCCAGGCCGCGATGAGTACGAGCAGATTCGACTGCGCCGCAGGGGTGACGCCGGCCTGGGAACCGGCGAGCGCGTCGATGATTCGCCCGAACAGCACCGGTTCGGCAAACTGTGCGCCGGCCAAAGCCAAATTGGCGATCGCCAGAAAAACGCCGAGGCGCGTCTCTGGACCAAGCAGGGACAGCACCCGCGCATAGAGGGGCCACAAACTCATCCGGACCTATCCATTCTTTACGTCTGGGCGGCCTCTGACCGCCGCGCCTTTCCAGGGTCATCGCATGTGGCGACGG
>Ga0209131_1001278_pt1 | contig 17428 bp, 20 predicted proteins | sample GraSoi_2013_40cm_FD_185826 | JGI IMG/M metagenome (GOLD analysis project Ga0209131, IMG submission 185826) | Grasslands soil microbial communities from the Angelo Coastal Reserve, California, USA - Sample 9_17_2013_40cm (SPAdes) (version 2) | ecosystem: Environmental > Terrestrial > Soil >...
CCGCTGCTCTCGCCACGATTGGCGGGGGCAAGTGGCTGCTCACCATCGTATAGAAGCTGATAAAGTGAAATCTCAAGTGCGCGTGCCATTTTTTCCATCGTTGCGACGGATGGGACGGCCACGAAATTAGCCCGCCTTTCTGATTGTGTTGCGGGACTTGTTATTGAAAGCGATGCGCGAACCAATTGCAGATCGGTACTAGCCTGCATTATTCGCGAAAGTGGAACGCCGAACAGTTTTTTTGAGAGCGGGACAAAGATGTGACGACGGGCAGAATTTTGTTAGACCGGGAGACTGATTCTAAAGTTCTTAGCGAGATTCATAGTCGGATTTTTAACGCGTAACGAGACACCACGAGTAAGAGGGTGACAAAGGTTAGTTTCGGTTGAAGAAGTGGGAAGCTCTAGCCGCTTTGCGCGCCCAAGCTCAAGGCCAGACGATGAAAGGTAGCGAGGTACGGAAAGGACCGGGGCAAGTGCAACACGATGCGACGCACCGAGACCACCACCTGAACACCCAGCTTCAAGAAATGTTCGCGCAAGGTCGAGACTTGCGCCCGGGCGTGGCGGGTCGGTGCCAGGTGCAGGCGCATCTCTTGCATCAGCACATACGCCGCCGCTGTCAGCAGCACCCGGAAGGTGTTCGCCAAAAAGTTCGAGCAACTGGTCCGGCCGATCTGCATACCGTCGTGCAATTCTTTAATTCTGTTCTCCACGTCACCCCGCTGACAGTAAGTCTTCTCGTAAATCCATTGCGGACTCTGTTTTAGGTTGGTGACCACGAAGCGCGGGTTGTCCTTCGGTTCCTTGTTCGCGGCGCGCACCACCTCGGCTTTGTAGATGATGCGTCGTTTCCACGGCCAAGTCTTTTTGGTAGCGTACCGGCACTCGCCATAGACATGCTCGGTTTGGCCGGAGATCTCCGAGGCATGACGAGACCGCTTCATTGCGGATTTCACTTTACGCTTCAACACCGCATTGGCGGCCATGTTCACGAGATATTCCACTTTCGGTTCACAATCCAAAAAATCCAGAACTTCCGGGGACGCGAAGCCGCCGTCGAGTCGCACCCGGAGTTTCGCTTTAGGAAAGGCATCGCTCACCCGTGTAATCAGACGGCGCAGAATCCCCAGCGCACCCAGCGAGCCAGTCGCATTCCCACGCCGCAACACCGCCGCCACCAAGTACTGCTCCGCTTCCTCATTAAAGGTGAGAAAACAAACCATCGGCAAGTAACAGTAGCTATCGTAGTGGCGATTGAAAAAGGTGAACTGTTGCTGGCCGTGCGTGGGGTCGTCGGTGGGATCCAGATCGATGGTGATGCGACGGGCCCGACCATGCAGACGCTTACGATGGCGTGCAATGACACAGTCCGCCAACGCTTTCGTCATGCGCAACAGTTCCTTACGATCCGGAGCATTTTCAAAGCGCGACAGGGTAGGTTGCGAAGCCAGATCCTCGCCGGCGACGGGATCTCGACCGACCAGCAACTTGTGGATCGGATCCGCTGCCAGCCGTGCCGCATCGTTGGCGTCTTCATATCCCAAGGCAATGGCCATGACTCGCTGCGTAATAAGCTCACGCAACTCATGCTGCACCTTACCGGGTTGCCGGTCATCTTTCAGACCAGCCGCCAATGCCGATGTCAGGCCTAACCGCTGCTCGGCAGCCTTGAGGAGAATTGCTCCGCCATCGGAACTACCCTGTCGCTGATCAAATTTCGCGACCACCGGTCGATCAAAAATATCTGGAAAAAGGAGACAATCTGTTATGGTATGTTCGTTCAAGCGAAGGCCTCGTTTTTGGTCTCAAACCCGCCTAGATAACGGATTTGTACCATAGCGAGGCCTTCCGTGTTTCTGAAATCGCGAATTTTCCGGGCTAGACGGCGCCCCAAGGCCACCTCGGCGATGCTCTCGTGCCGACGCATGGCCAGGTGAAATGTAGCGACGCCTCCACTCGGGGTTTATCCGTGCCGCCGCCTGCGCGGCCTCCATCGGCAAGAACCGCAACAAGGAATTGCCTTGCTTGCTGATGTGCCCCAGCCGTTGCTGGCCACCGCTGGAGTCTTCACTAGGAATCATCCCCACGAAGGTGCCGATCTGTTTGCCGCAGTGGAATCGTTCCGTAGTTCCGATGATCAACATATGGGCGAGTGCGGTCAGCGAGCCCACGCCGGGATGGGTCACCAGGCGTACTACGTCGGGTCGTTTCCTGGCTTCTTGCTCGGCAGCTTTGGTTAATTCACCGATGATGGGGTCTAAGCGATCCAGTAGTTCCAACAGCTCTTTCCGGCGCCGACCCGCCCAGGGTGCCAGCGAAAGCTTCTCCAACTCTGCTCGCCCCTGCTCACTCCACAGCTTGGTCTTCCAACGTCGGCCTCCATTCATCAACGCTTGCAGCTGATTCATGATCCGCGTGCGCATCTGCACCAGCCGATGGCGATGCTAGAGCAGTTGCCGAAGATCGCAATTCTCCGAACTGGGCACCCAGATCCGAGGAAAGTTATTTTCCCGCAACAGCCGAAGTAGCAACAGGGCATCCCGGCGGTCGGTCTTTTGCTTCTTAACTCGCTTGGTTTTGATCTCCGCAGGATCGCCAATCCATAACTCCATACCTAGCGCTGCAAGCAGTCGCTCGAACCAGCGCGCATATCCAGTAGCCTCCATTCCTACACGCACGCGGATCCCTCTCTGCTGCAGGTCTCGATAGAATTGCTCTGCTTCCCCTTCACTGTGGTTCAATTGCCGTTCGCGCGTGTCTTCCACGAAAAATGCAATCTGCTGAAAGCTCGGGTGGTAATCTACGCCTATCAACATCAGTAGGGTCGAGGACTGGCGCCAGGCGCCGTGGATTCAGCTTATCGGGTGCTCCCTTTCCTCTGGGAGTGCCTCACGAGCCGAGTCGTACGCTGGTTTCCAGCCCCCGCCTCATCAAACCCAGCGTGCAGATTTCCTGCACTGGGCTTTCCTGTGTGCTTCACATCAAGGGTTATGGGGCCGATTCGTGCTGGATGGCTTTCAGCTGATGGCTCGAACGACCCGGTACTCGTTAAACAGCCCGAGTGTGTTATAGAGCCACGGCGTACTCCACCGCTTCCAGCCGAATCCTGGACGCTTCCTGGCGCGCATCAAGTGCCGCCGAACCTTCTTCTCCACCCAGAGCTTAATGTAGGAAAAGCACCGGCTCGAGTCCCCTACCGCAAAGTAGTGCACCCAACCCCGCAGAATCGGATTGATGAGTTCGATCACCCGCCCTACGGGCTGACTGACGTATCGCCGGAAGATTTCCTTGAGCTTCTGCAGGAGTGCCGTCCGCTTCTTCAGCTTAGGCTCGTATTGAGCCCGCCACTTTCGCTTACGGCTGCGAATGCGGCGATACTCAAACCCTAGGAAGCCGAAACTCCCTCCCTTTGATAGGTCAACCTTCCGACTCTTCTCCTCATTGATTTCAACTCTGAGTTTTGCCATTTCCTCTCGCAGTCGTTTCTCTACCGCCCCAATTAGCCACTCATGCCTCGGGTGGGAGTCAATCAATACCACCAGGTCATCCGCAAATCGCGCGTATTGAACATTGGGGTATTTCGCTCTTCGCGTGGTCGCAATCGCCTTTTCCAGCATACGATCTACCTCGGTGAGATAGAGGTTACTGAGCATTGGCGAAATCACCCCGCCCTGAGGAACTCCCTTCGCCCCGGTTGACTTCAGGATCATCTTCAGGAGTCTCATCACCGATGTGTCTTGGACCCGCCGTGCCACTTTCTCTAGCAGCAGTGAGTGCTGCACATTATCGAAATAGGCTCGAAGATCCAGATCGATGATTCGTGTTAACCCTTGGACAATCGCCTGTGCCACCCGGTCTACCGCTTCATGGGCTGACCGCTTTGGTCGATAGCCATACGACCCCGATTGAAAATCAGCTTCGAAGATCGGCTCCAGGATGTGTTTAAGCGCACCCTGAACTACGCGGTCGCGGATTGTGGGGATCGAGAGAACGCGGACCTTGGTGCCCCCATCCTTCGGAATCTCCTTCTTCCGCACCGGCATGGGCCGATACGTGTTGTGGACCAGTTCGTCCTGAATCTGTTTCAGAAAACTCTCCACTCCGCTTTCTTCGATGACTTCAAACGTGACTCCATCGATCCCAGGTGCGCCATTGTTGCTCTTGGCCATCTGGTAGGCTTCCTGGAGCGTTTCCATCTTGCAGATGTGAACGTATAGCCCCCAAAAGCGCCAAGTCGGTTCTGCCTTCGCCTTGACGTATATCCTCCTCCTCAGGTCTTGCAAACTAATGGGTGTTTTTATCATTCACCCTTGCCTTCCTTCTTGTTGGAGTTCTTGCACAACAGCAGGGCCTCTTCGCTCCACGGGCATTACCCCGCTTCACTGCTACTGCTGGCCCCTCCGCCACCCTCTCGCCGTCCACTGCTTTCCCGGTGTCGCCGGTTATACAGTTTTCTGCTCCGTGGTTTTTCTCCACGGGACGAGGAGGGCTTCTCCAGTTGCTTGATGTGTCCTTGTCATCGTGCCGTCGCTATCGCCCCGCCAGAGCGTCTCGCCGCCTCAGTCAATCTGCAACGATCCGTGTTGCCTTCACCCCCGAACAGTGAGTTCGGCCCCTGGACTTAGGTTTTCGAGGTCACCTATGCGTTCACTTTCGTTACAGCCCGATGACTTGCTCACCATCCCATGGATGGCTTTGTCGATCGACTCCATGCACTTCGTTTCCTCCGCGCATGCGATCCTAGCTACGGGGCTCTGACTTTTACCCTGGTGGGTCTACCTCCCACTGGATACATCAGCCTTCTCCTGGACATACTGTTCGGCTCCTTTCTCCCGAGCCTTTGGTCGTGAAGCAACCACAGTCTACCCGGGGCAAGGAGCCGACATTGTTATGCAAACATGTGAAATCTCCCTGCTCCCACGAGTCTTCGAGGAAGTTGCTCACTTGGTCGCGTCGACATGCAATGTGCGCCGTACGGCCGTGCTGCTCCTAATATGACTAGCTCGAGAAATTGGAAAATTAGAGGGGCAATAAGGGGGCACTAAGAATTCCCTCCCTTTCTTTTCAATCCCTTAGAAGGCCGGGCTGCACCGCAAAACTCCTTTGTTTCCATATCGCTGGTGAATTCGAACATCATCGGCTCTATCAATATCCCCTTTTCTTTCAATAGATCGCGTCTTCTGCCGTGGGCGCTAAGGGGCACTAACCCGCTCGCGAAACCAAAATAAGTGTGAGGTGCCGCACAGCCAAGCTTCCTGGACTTCCGAGTACGCGAGCGACCGGCAATTCTGGGAGACCGACCTCCTGGTCCCGAAGTCGGCAGAAGAAAACTCTAAGTGCTGCTTCTGGTATCGCTTACAGGAAGCGGCCACTTATTTCGCTCTTGAACTGTTCCGAAGTTGTTCCGAAAAACCTTTGGACAGCCGCTCTGGATCAGCGTCATAGCAGGTGCTGACGTAATTCAAGAACTTCTCTGTTTCTGTCGTTATCCATTCTTGCGTCGGACCACTTCGCCGCGAACGCTCCGGCAATTTTTAGGATACTCCTACCGGAATACCTCGCAGGACGAAGAACAGGTTTGATGCCGTTCCAGAATAAGTGCCAGAGAGCGTCTTGAAGTCGGCTAAGAAATATCAGCAGCCGTTCCAGCGGTCGAATGTCCGCACTCGAAAATGCTCCCGTCATATCCCTGCGTTCTTTGCGCGCAAAGAACTTGTCCCGGAGCACCTTGTACTGCCCGTTGTAAATGGCCCTTTGCGTGTCGGCATGGCCTTGAAAACGCGAGAAGTCGCGCTTGGTCGGTACATAGGCCGTCCGCATCAACTCATCAGTCCATTGGCCAGCCTGCGGACGCTTCCGCTTTTCGAGCGCCGCCTTCGAGAAGATTTCGGGATGATTGGCGGCAAGATTGAGAAGTCGGCGGATACCGTGGGTTCGTGAGTCTTTGTCGAAAATCCTTCCAATAACGATCAGCGCGTTAGCTTGGAGCGCGCGGCTCGTTATTTTCCAGAAAGCTGCGTTTCGATTTAGCGCGTCGTAAACGCTTCTGCTATCACGCGCGACGTTATGTATCGCCTGCTCGGCGTAGAAGGATTGCATTGCCTCTTCCACTTCACTGGCAAACACTTGCAGTTCACTCCTGAATTCAGTTTCAGGATCGAGCGCCATGATTCTTCTCCATCCCTTGCGTCTGCGTCCCATTTTGTTTCGCTGTCTTCGCAGAAGCCTTTCGCCGACGTTCAACGGCCTGAATAAATTGCGAGATTGTATCAAGCAACAGAAAGACCTTTAACGAATTGGCCTCAGTCGCGTAGTCGAATATCTCTCCGTGCAGGATAGCGTGACGATTGATCGAACTAGGCGATACTCCGTTGTTGAGATCGAACTTCGCGAACATTTGCTTGCGCATGAAGGTGCGATAACTTCCGATTGAAGTAGCTTGCTGTCAAGTCGTTCCCTGGTCTCCCGTGCAGACGAGACAAGCGCTAAAAGTTGGTGGAGGCGGGGGAAGTCGGAATATTCAGCACGAGAGAATACTTAATTGTGGTGCCAACCACGTCGCTGCCGCGCCGCCGATCCAGCGCCCGAGAAGCGGGCACACTGCCAAAAGCAGGAAGCCGCCCAAAATGACTTTCAATGTATGCATTCAGAAATTCTCCGGCACAGTGAAGAGTTCTCAGCACGAGCGCTGGTCGGTTTCCGACTCAAGCAAATCATTGATCTCCACATCAATGCATAACAAGATTGCCCCGCCCGCCGGCACAAGCCACGCAGCGCCTGCGAGGGCCATCACTCCGGCATCGGCGCGTTCATGAAGAGCGTGGGCGGCATTGTTGGTCGCCGCAAACCACAGCAACCACGTAAACGGCGTCAAACGCTTTGCCTAACATTATTATCGGTTTCTCCCTCCTCGGTATATCAAATGAAGATCTGGCGACCCTTATGGGCAGAAGTGACTAGGAAAAGTGCGTGAGTTAATTCACGGCGTGCGAACAAGAACTTGAGAACCTCACGCTAGAACTCGACAACGTTCTGGAGATGTGCAGCTCCGCAAGTGTGAATTCTCAGTGTTCCCCGGCACAACCGTGAGCATGACTCTGGTTAGACGCGTGGCGTCCTCCCCTCCCGGGCGCCTCAGTTATGGGCCAGGTTCTCAAGGAGAGTCACAGATTCAATCGCCCAGCCAATAGGTGAGGAAAGATGCGTGACCTAAATCTGCTGATCCTGTGTTTCGCGTTGCTTTTTGCTACGACATCCGGAGCCGGGTGCGCCGGCCAGACCAGCCAGACATCGGGAGCCGGTTGCGCCGGCCAGTGCGCGACCTCGACAGTTCAAGGCCCGACTAATACCGCAGTGAACAACGCCGAGTTGAATGGCACCTACGCATTTACCTTCAGCGGGATCAGCGGGAATGGGAGTGTCTCGTCTGTTTTTGCGACGGTTGGAAGATTTACAGCGGATGGGGCCGGCAATCTCACCAGCGGCGAAATGGATAGCAATGGTGTAGGTGTTGCCGGAGCGAGCTTGGTCGCTCAATCGTTCACCGGCACGTATGCAATCGATGCTGGGAACAGAGGCGTGATGACCTTGAATTTTTCGGGCAGCTCGGCGAAATTCGCCTTTGCGATGTTGGCGAACGGCAACGCCCGGTTTATCGAGTTCGATGCTTCGGGAGGGACGGGAACAATCGGCTCGGGGACCATGGAAAAAGTGGACACCACAGCTTATAGCACGGCCAGAATAACGGGTGACTACGCATTTGGTGCTGCCGGTTTAGATAACGCAAATAATCGTGCGGCGATCGAAGGTCGATTTACTTCGAATGGGACGGGCACCTTGACGAACGCCGCTGGGGATGTCAACGCCTACGGCACTGATTATGCGATGAGCTTTACGACGACGAATTACACGGTGTCCGATACCGCCACGGGACGGGGCACTATGCACCTCGCCTTCACGTTTGGCGGAACGCCCGACAGCATGAATTTTGTTTTTTACGTCGTGAATTCAGGAAAGCTGTTTGTGATGGAGAGTGACGTGGTCACGACTGCGACTCCCCTGCTAAATGGCGTCGTGGTGCAGCAGCAAACCCCCGTAGGGGGATTCTCTAACACTTCGCTGAACGGCAACACGGTGATTTACCTTGCCGGACTCTCCTTGTGTGGCAGTGGAGCAGGCGTGCCCAAAGCGATCGCAGGTTTGCTCACTACCAACGGCAGCGGCGCCCTTTCTCTGACCTATGACGAGAACTACTGCAGGGCACCCAATTCGGTCACTGGTGCGGCGGGTACGTATAGCGTGGCTAGCAATGGGCGGGCATCGATCAGGATCGGAGGATACAGCCTGGTTGCTTACCTGGTGAACTTGAATCAAATTTTCCTCTTCGTCTCGGATTCCAATGTCTTGTTCGGGTTCGGCGAACCCCAGGCTGCGGGGTCATTCACCAATGGTGCGCTGAAGGGTAGTTATGCCGGTTTTGCGACCAACCCTGTGGATTTCGGAGTGGTTGTTTTCTCCGGCGAGTTCTCGGCGGACGGGGCCAGCCCAACAGGCAATATTACCGGTACTGAAGATATCGGCGCGCCGAGCGGACCGAAGCCGGGCGTGGCCTTCAATGCCACATACTCGATATCCCCATCGCCAACAAATGGCAGGGGAACCATGACGGCCACTTCCGGGACAGCAGGTAACGCCGTCGTCTATATGATCTCCGCCTCAAAGTTCGTGGCGGTTCCGCTGAACGATCCCAATCCGGCGATTCTGATCTTCGAGCAGCCTTCTTCTCCCGCTGGAACACCTACTGCAACCCTCTCTTCGCTGACACTGAACCCGACGACGGTTGTTGGCGGTGCGCAATCCTCCACGGGTACGGTAACGCTGAGCGGGCCAGCTCCCTCCGGTGGCGCACAAGTTGCCCTTGCTAATGACAACGGGGCGGCTAGCGTATCTTCGAGCGTGACGGTTCCAGCTGGAGCCACTAGCGCGACATTCCCAGTGAACACGACCGCAGTTCCCTCGTCGACCGCGGTTACCATCTCCGCGTCCTATGGTGGCGTAAGCAAATCGGCCACGCTCACTGTGACACCATCAGCACTTCCTACCCTCTCTTCGCTGTCACTGAACCCGACGAGTGTGATTGGCGGCACGCAATCCTCCACGGGCACGGTAACGCTGAGCGGGCCAGCTCCCTCAGGTGGCGCGCAAGTCACGCTTGCTAGTAACAACGGGGCGGCTAGCGTGTCTTCGAGCGTGACCGTCCCGGCCGGAGGTACCAGCGCGACATTTACGGTGCGCACCTCCGTAGTTGTCGTCTCAACCTCCGTCACGATCTCAGCTTCGTATAACAGCACGACGCAGACAGCAACTCTTTCGGTAACGTTGTAGCACCATGGAGATTTTCGCTAAGGTCACGAGTCCAGCGTGCCGGACGCTTTTGGGGTCGCGGCCTCGACCCGATAGCGCACTGCCGAACTGCTCGATCTCGAAATCAAAGAGTACGTCCAACAGCGATAAACATCGGATAGATGATTCAGAGGGTCGCCGCCTACATCAATCGATGTATTGTTTTAGGCAGACGAGAACTGTAAGTTCCGGGTTCGATGGCGGGATTTAAGAGCGCCCTGGGCTTCCGACCCTATCGTTCACGACGATTTCCCACCTGTGAAGTCCTGCGTATCTTTGCAGTCTCTGAAACACAGCAGGCGGCGAGGACATATGTTGCAACAACGGATTTGCCCTTCCAGGAGGTTCAACTCGCGAGTCGAGACAGCTGAGGGCGTCTGGGTCTACTGGCGCTGTAACGGACGCGACGACACTTCGCGAGTTCTGGATTTGAGCTTGAGTGGTCTGTTCGTTGAGACACCAAAGCTAAGGGCTGTGGGTTCGACGGCCGAGGTTGATTTTCTTGTCCAGGAGGGAGAGATCAGGGCCGAAGCTGTTGTACGGCATGTCGAGCCCGGTCGTGGGCTAGGCCTGAAATTCACTGCGATGAGTGTTGGGGATCGTCCACACCTGGCCGCATTGATGAACAGGCTTTGCTCTTCGCGATCTGTTGCCGTCAGTACATCATCTAGGTCTACCTAACGTCGATGGGCTTTCTCTCTGTAGAGTGCTTGAGAATGTTGCGCTCGCGAGGATGAACACTTTGAGGACCTGCGAACAGCAAAAGTTCATCTTGGGGCACCCGTGGCTAACTTTGCGTTGGCCAGTTGCCTGTCCGTGCGACGAACTCCAGCCCAATAGCAAATTTGCTGTTTGAGAAAGACCTCCAGTAAACCACACGCGCCCGAGCCCTGAAGTCGCTTCGGAGAGACCTGATGAGTAAGCGGCTTCCTGGCTCCCAAATCCGCTGCGTCATCACGCGAGCGCCGCGAGAACTGAGGTTTTGCGTGCTGGTAGGTTCAGTAATAGACGGCTGGTCCAAGCTGGACAACTGCACCGGCTCCATCGCTGAAATCCGCGCTTCTGACCGAGAATCTTGGGCAGAGAGCCTTCGCTTCGATGATGTGGGGTCTAACGACACTATGCCACCCGCTTTCAAGTATGGAAGGTTTTGCTCACTGGAACGCCGTCATTGACCCACGTGGTTGACAAGCAAGGGAACCCTGTAATACCAGGGCAAGTGATTCCCTTAGCGCCTAAGGTAGCGGCCAACCCGAATGAATCCCGTCGGCCCCGTTGCTCTCTCGTACCGAACCGCTCTCGCTGCCGGGGGTCGCCCGCGCTTTCAATTTGCCAGTTCGACTCTGCGGAGCGGATCGTATACGCCGTGACTTCCTCGCGTGGGGCAGTGTAGAAGCTGAGCGGCGGCGTTGTCCCATCCCAAAAGATAGGATCTCGGATCCCCCGATTGATTAGCTGCTCGACAGATAGGACCGCAAATACGAGCGAGACGGACTCTCGCCTACAAGTGCGATCATTCAACTGCAAGGAGAGGAAAGCGCGGCGACCAATGTACCAACCACCGGCGAGACTGATCCATTCTCCGCCCCTTCGACGCAAGCCAATCCAGTAGCCGAGAGGGCATGGGCCTCAATCATGGCAAGGGATCGCTGAAATTCCGATTTTCGTGGCGCCTAAATCGTCTTTGGAAGCAAACATCTCCCGGCGCCGCAGAACTCTGTAAATGGCTGGTCAGCGCACAATTCATTGCCTGCTAGCTCGCTTCTTCGACGATAGCCGCAGAGGTTGTGACGAGTAGGACGACAGACCTTAGCCAGGAACTCGTCATCAGTTCGTGGCAGTTCCAGATACGCGTGGTGTTCTTTACGGCCAAACTGGATGTCCGCGGTAGCCCTCGCGCTCTCGCTCCGCAGGAACGCAAGCCGATACCGATCTACCTTCCGATCCACGCGAATAACGGAGGACGAGCGCAGCACTTTCAAACGGAGATTACGCCGGTCGCAATTCAGCAGGCCGAGCGAATCATAAGGCAGGTTGATTTGCATTGGCGGAATAACACGATGCCGGGGAATTCTCCTCTTTCAACAGGTATGAAAGTTGCTTGCGAAGCTGATACTTTATGCGGAATCTTGTTGATTTTTGCGTGCTTGTATTTCTCTTTTCCCCCATCGTGAACCGGAGAATTTCGTTCCTTCGCCCCGGCGATAACCTCAGAATTTCGTTGATCAGAAGCGCTCGCAGTTCCGCCCGGATCACCTGGATTTCTGGCGACGGTCTGGGGCTCCAGAAATGACTTGCATCTTCAAGCGGCACGAATTTGTCCCGTTGGCGCTTACGCAATTTCATCAAGGCTTCATTTACAGCGATCCGTACCAACCACGTTGAAAATTGTGATTTGCCCTTAAAACTGTTGATGTTGCGGAAAGTCTGAAGCAGGACGTTTTGCAGGTTGTCTTCAGCGTCTTCGCGATTTTGTAAGATACGCAAAGAACACTTGTAGATTTGGCTGGAGTGTTTCCTAGCCAATTCAGCGAACGCATCCTCACTCCCGGATTGCGCTCTCGCGAGCAAGACGTTTTCTGGAGTTCCCATGCCTATCGCCATTGGTTCTTGCGGCAAACACCTTTACCACGACGCACCGCGTCGGGAGGGCCTCCCGTCACTTCTAAAGGGGTTTGCAAAGCCAAAGGAAGCAAACAAGGAGGCCCGTTCTCCTTCGAAATTGAGGATACAGAACCCCGAAAGACTCGCAATCCGGTAAACCCTGGCATTTTGCCGCCAAATATCACTCTAAACGGTAATAAGCCTTCGGCCTACGAAAGTATCCACCTACGGTAACGCGACAATTAAAACTGTGGACCACATTTTACTTGCGAAGCCTTGCCACCAACACTTTCAGATGCTTCTGGTCTTTATCAGCCATCGCCGAGAATTTCAATCCTAGCCCACCACGTTTTACATGCCGCACAACGGCCTCAGCCCTTATCTGTCCCTCTTGGACAAGAAAATAAAGGTTGACTGACGCACCCACGGCCGTTGGCTTTGCTGTCTCGACAAGCAGACCACCCAGGCTCAAATACCGGACTCGTGATTTCTCCTCGCGTCCTTTACAACCCAGTAGACCCAAACGTCCTCCCGTGTCTCGACCCTCGAGAAGAACCTCCTAGAATACGAAGGTTTTTGCTGCAAGATAAACTCACGTGAATCCACACGCGGCCTCCGGAGGCACCGACAGCTCGGCTACTCCTTGGCAACCACTTGGCGAGTGTTTTGACAAAGCACCTTTCTGCTCTTCCGGAGAGAGCGCAGCCAACTGTTTGAGAAACACCTTCGCAGTTTCCAAGTCTTCAGGCTATGCCAGGAAAAGTACATGGCTCGGAAAGAAGCGCAATCAGGTTAACTCTCGCATTTGCGATCGGGGAGTTACTCTAATTCGCAGGTCACAGGCTGAACGAGCAGAAATAGTTACCGCCGGGCACCATCCCTTCACTCAAATACACATTTCAGTTCTGATGATTGTGGTTTTCAGGGGAGAATCGAGATTGAGCTTGGATGCACAAGCCGGCACTCGCAAGGCGCTCGCCCTTCAAATTGGAAGTGGTCCACCAATGACTCTCAGGCAAAGTCAAAAATCATGAATCCAATGTGTTTTATTGTAAAAGCGACCACGCGACGATGCACCGGTTTGTTGAATTCTCTTCCGAAAAGGAAGGCCAGTTCATCAAAGCAATGGAGTGCTGAATCATTACAGGAATGCACCTATATTTTCACTGCAACAACGCACTCATCTGATGCGAAGAGTGCGCGAATCGTGCGTCTGGATCAGCACTATAAGAGATAAACACTCAATGGAATCTACGCCTACTACTGCAATGAACCCTTGCATGAATGCGTTCTGCATCGGTCGAATAATCGCGAAATTGGACTCCGGACGGTTGAAGCCACGCGAGGCCTTCGAGCGGCCAAGGCTCGGGTCAAAGAACTAACCGAATCATGGCCGGGAGAACGATGTCGTTTTTCATCGAAGTACTGGGCGTGGTTGCGCGGGCGAGGTAGGCAGTCTTAGAGAAGGAGGCTCGGTCCAACACATGATGATGAAATTGAAGGCCGGTTCTATGGATAAAGTTGTGGAACTAATCGTGGAATTTTTAGCGAAAGCGCAAATAGGAAGACGCGAGTTTGCTATGGATTCTCCGCCGTTTAACAACGTAACGAGAGCGATCCTAGCCTATGGCAAAGCCCCTGACCTTCTCTCAAGACTCCAGCAACTTCAGGAAGAGCACCACTCAATAATCGCTGATCTGACAGACTGCCCTGGAGCGCTGAGCGAAAGTCGAGCTTAACCACTTGAATCTCGTGAGCAACGCTCTTTCTCAACTAAGAGTGATGAAGATTTCAGCGGCCCAAGCGGATGTGTCGGCGACGAGGAAGGCGGTGTCTCCGCCGAAATCAGCGGCTGGATTCCTTCTGATAGACTCCTCACTACACCCCGTCTTGTTCAACGCCGAAGCGGTCCAGATTCTCGGCTATCCAGATAACATCGAGAACCTAACAAGCTCGGACCTCCTCCTCACAGAGAAGATTCGGTCGAGCTTGATAACCCGGCCGTCTCAGAGTGAATCGGTTTTCGTCACGGAGTTCCGGTCGGGCAGGCGGCGTTACTTTTGCCGGACCTCCCTGGTAGATTCGCATGCCAAAGAACCTTCTCAGGCCAACATAGCGGTCCTGCTGGAACGAGGCCCGTCTGGATTGGTTCCTTTGTCGCAAATCTCGCAGCAGTTCAAGTTAACGCGACGCGAACGAGAAGTGCTGGAGTACTTGTTGCAAGGCATGAGCACCGTGGCGATTGCGAATCGGATGAACCTCAGCCCCAGCACTGTGAAAGCATTTCTGCGACTGATCATGATCAAGACTGGTGCCTCTTCCCGATCGACAATCGTAAGGACAATTATCATGACACAACAGCAGTAATGAAACGAAGCTCTGGTTCTTTTCAAGCGCGGGCAGACAGATGACCTTAGAATCGCTTTAGCGCAAACATTCCGGCATTGAACGCAAATTTAACGTCCTGTCTTCCACCCTTTCGTCCATCTTCATTAGCCACTTAGATGCATGATTTGGGCAGGAATCTTGAAAGTCCCCCAGGGCTACTCGTTTGCGGATGAGTGCGTCATCGAATGTTTTGAGTCCCCGCAACGACAACGCCAAAAGGCCTCCGAAATTGTTGTTACACCTGGGGCATGTGAGACTCCAAAGACCGCTAAAGCCCTTCTTTACTCTGTCAGGAATGCCATCCTGTGCCATGCTGATGTTGAAGCATTGCGGCTCGCTTTTGCGACGAACATCTAAGCCCACGACCTCAATCGAGATCTCTACATCGACGCTGAGCGGGTGTCCGACGTAGATTTCTCGGGGCAAACTTAATTCTGCTGTTTTTCCAGATTCAACAATTTCCTGCATTGTGTAGTGGAACTCGTCCATATTTTGAGTCCGGACGTAGATCGCGCTGACTAAGAAGTTCGAGATACCGACGTTGGCGATACGGACATAGACCTCGTTCCGACATATCAGGTCGAAATTAACGTAGACCTTTTCTTGTCTTTCTAGCTGGCGACGAACTAGTTCGATGTTTCCCTGAGTGAGTAGTATGTACTCAAATATCACAAACAGAAGTAGGATGATCGCAACACCTTGCACTTGGGGCCACGCCAAAGATGCCATGCACAGAGCGACAGCTACGGTAATTGCTGCACGCCTAAGCGTTCGACGATACACCGCGATGTTTTTTAGTGATCTCTGGTGCAATCTGATTCGTGAACGTACCCAAGCAGTCCAAGGCATCTTTTACCTTCTTTCCCGCATGCGATGCACTCTTCGCACCATCTCTTTTTTCTAATGGGGCTGAACGGCCCCGAAAAATATAGGTGTTCTATCAGCAATGCCTTACGCGACCCAACGCGGCATTCCTCAAGACGCAGGCGAAGCAGATTCTCTCGGCAGCGCTCGGTCGTATGCTGATCCTGCTCGGGAGCGGCTCTGTGGTTGGCATTGTGCTGGGCGCGGCGGCGAGCCGACTACTCTCCGCCGCCGTCTACCAAGCCTCCGCGCACGATCCATTTGTGCTTGCCGCTGTTGCATTTACTACGGTGCTCACCGCATCACTTTCGGCGCCGGTCCCGTGAGACGCGTCCTGCACGCCGACTCGGCAACCTGCTCCGCGAACAATAATTTTCAAGCCAGACTTGGCCTTCCTATTTGAATGTGCCTGAGTGATGCGCACACGGAAGCAATCCACATGCCTGATTAACGCGAGGACCGCACGCACCTCGGACTCGGAAAGGGAACGCCAGATGAGAAAGGACGTGACCTGAGGCTATGGTGCGAGTTCTTCCGGGTCAGATTAGAAGACCAACGCGATGGGATCGCTCGCCTAGTTCACCACGAGACTCAGCGCTGTATTGTGACTGAGATTGGCCGAGGTTCCCGTGATCGTGATCGTGTAAGTGCCCGCAGGGGTGCCCGGAGGCGGCGCAGATGCTACGGTGAGTGACGCTGTTTGGGTCACGCCAGCATAGGACGCGGAGACGGTGATTGCAGCGGAAGTGGCCACGGTGCTAGTGGTCACCGTGAAGATCGCACTGGTGGCTCCCGCAGGGATGGTCACGCTGGCAGGCACCGTGGCCACAGATGTGTTACTGCTGGAGAGCGAGATGACGGCACCACCACTGGGGGCCGGCGCGCTTAGCGTCACCGCGCCTGTGGAGGGAGACCCACCGGTGACGCTGGTCGGGTTCAGCGTGAGCGAGGCGAGGGTTGGGCCGGGCGGCGGCTGGGGCGTGACAGTAAGCGAAGTGGTTTGCGTCACGCCAGCGTATGACGCAGAGATCGTTACTGGCGTCGAGTTGGCGACGGCCATAGTGGTGACCTGCACCGTTGCGCGGGTGTCGCCGGCAGCGACAGTCATGCTGGCCGGGACTGTAGCCGCGGAAGTATTACTGCTCGACAGGGAAACGACGGCGCCGCCGCTGGGAGCTGGACCACTCAGTATCACCGTGCCGGTGGACGGGTTCCCTCCATTGACGCTCGTCGGGTTGACCGTAAGCGCGCTGAGGGTTGGGCTGGGCGGCGGCTGGGGCGTGACAGTAAGCGGAGCGGTTTGCGTCACGCCAGCGTATGACGCAGAGATCGTTACTGGCGTCGAGTTGGCGACGGCCATAGTGGTGACCTGCACCGTTGCGCGGGTGTCGCCGGCAGCGACAGTCATGCTGGCCGGGACTGTAGCCGCGGAAGTATTACTGCTCGACAGGGAAACGACGGTGCCACCGCTGGGAGCTGGACCACTCAGTATCACCGTGCCGGTAGATGGGCTCCCTCCATTGACGCTCGTCGGGTTGACCGTAAGCGCGGACAGCGTTACGGAGCCCCCAGGTGGCGGTGGCGCACTGCTGTAGCTGCCTCCACAAGAGTACGAGCAAAGCGAAACTGCGAGGAGTCCGGCCAGAGGAGCAAGGCCGGGCCGCTGGTGTGACGTTCGGCCCAGACAGTGAAGGATCGCACAAACTAGAAGCCACGCGACCCAAGCGAGCATCCAGACGAGGCGCGAGGCCATCGTCCACAGAAGTGGAACAACAGGCACGGGAATCGCGGGCGGCACGACTGCGCGTGCCGTGGTTTGCACTGTAACGGTTGCAGTCGCGGGCGTGGCGCCATTCAGCGTGACCGCGGCAGGTGTGATAACGCAGGTGGATGCCGCCGGGAAACCGCTGCAATTCAACGCGATGCTCTGATTGAATCCGCCAACTGGGGTCAAAGTGAGGGTGTAGGTGGCGGACAGTCCGGAGTTGATGGTTGAGGTGATTGGGTTAGGGGACAGAGAGAAGTCCGCAGGGGACAAGGCCTGGAGTGCTTGAACAATGTCCAAGCGACCATTGCCCATGTCGGGGCCAACTGGGACGGCATGTGCCACTGCGGCGCTGGCTTGAGATTCATTGGTCTTCGCTTGCTTATTCAGCAGCAGCGCGGTT
>Ga0209131_1001279_pt1 | contig 17428 bp, 10 predicted proteins | sample GraSoi_2013_40cm_FD_185826 | JGI IMG/M metagenome (GOLD analysis project Ga0209131, IMG submission 185826) | Grasslands soil microbial communities from the Angelo Coastal Reserve, California, USA - Sample 9_17_2013_40cm (SPAdes) (version 2) | ecosystem: Environmental > Terrestrial > Soil >...
TGGGGGATTGCGCGCTACCAGTGGCTGGTCTTGTTCGCCGCCTGGCTGGGCTGGGGATTCGACGTCTTCGACGGCCTGCTCTTCAATTACGTCGCGCCCAATTGCATCCCCACGCTCCTGCACCTGCGCGCGGGTTCACCCGAGGCAATCGTGGCGACCCGAAGCTGGACCGGCGTGCTTACCTCGCTCCTGTTGCTGGGGTGGGCGGCAGGCGGCGTGCTCTTCGGGTTTGTCTGCGACCGCATCGGACGGCTCCGTACGCTGCTGCTGACCATGCTCATGTACGCGGTCGGTACCGCGGCCTGTGCGGCCGCGACCAATCTGTGGATGCTGGTCGCATTCCGCCTGGTGGCCAGTCTCGGGATCGGCGGCGAGTGGGCGGCCGGGGCCAGCATGGTGGCCGAGGTGATGCCCGAGCATCGCCGCGTCGAGGGCGGAGCGCTCCTGTACACCGCCGCGCCGTTTGGCCTGTTCCTGGCGACGCTGGTCAATTACCAGGTCGCGGGCGTCTGGTTCGCCGGCAATACCGAGCAGTCCTGGCGCTATGTGTTTCTGTTCGGCCTGCTGCCGGCCGCGGTGGCCTTTCTCGTGCGGTTGTACATCCACGAACCGGAACGCTGGCAGAAGGCGCGGTCGCGCAGCCAGACCAGGCTGCGGGAGATTTTCGGCCCGGAGCTGCTGCGCCGGACGCTGGTGGGCACCTTTATTGCCGTCATTGCCCTCATCGCCTGGTGGAGCTGCAGTGCCTTCATCCCGGTCATTGCCACGGAGCTGGCGCACGCCGAGGCGGTGTTGCGTGGTCTGGACAGGCAGAGTGCCCAGGGCCTGATCGAGAGCTGGAAGCTCACCGCGACGGTGGCGTTCAACCTGGGCGGACTGATTGGCACTTTGCTGACCATTCCGCTGGCCAAATATCTGGGCCGTCGACGCATGTTTGCGCTGTATTTTGCGGCCTCGGCGGCGGCGATCCTGGCCACCTTCGGTCTCGACATGCCGGCTCATGCACGCCTGTACATGTTCTTTGCGATTGGCGTGTCTGTATTCGGCGTCTTTGGCGCCTTCCCCTTCTATCTGCCGGAGCTGTTTCCGACGCGGCTGCGGGCCACGGGCGCTGGATTCTGTTACAACATCGGCCGCGTAGTGGCTTCCGTGGGGCCCTTCGTGGTCGGCGCCGCGGCCCAGAGCGGCGCCGCGATGCAGACGATTTTCTACGTCGGGTTCGTACCGCTTGCGGGCCTGCTATTGGCACCGCTGATCCTGGAGACCCGCGCGGGGGCGCTGCAGGACTGAACCGGCGGACCATGAGGTAGCGAAGGACTTAGCCGTGGAATTCATCGATCTCAAGTCGCAATACCGGGCCATACGCAGCGACGTCAACTCGCGCATCCAGGCCGTGCTCGAACACGGCCAGTACATCCTTGGGCCCGAGGTGCGCGAGCTCGAGCAGCGGCTCGCCACCTACGTCAACAGCGCGAACTGCGTGACGGTGGCGAGCGGTACCGAGGCCCTGCTCATCGCCCTGATGGCCCTCGGCGTCGGGCCCGGAGACGAGGTGATCACCACGCCCTTCAGCTTTGTCGCCAGTGCCGAGGTCATCGTGCTGGTGGGCGCAAAACCCGTGTTCGTCGATGTGGAGCCCGATACCGCCAACCTGGACGCCAGCCTGCTTGACGCGGCGATCGGCGTGCGCACCAAGGCCATCATTCCGGTGAGTCTCTATGGTCAGCCGGCCGACATGGATGAGATCAGTGCGATCGCGGCCCGCCGTGGGCCGATCGCGGTCATCGAGGATGCCGCCCAGAGTTTTGGCGCCAGCTACCACGGCCGGCGCAGTGGCGCGCTGTCGGCTGTGGGTTGCACCAGCTTCTTTCCCAGCAAGCCGCTCGGCTGCTACGGTGACGGCGGCGCGATCTTCACCGACGATGCCGCGCTCGCGCAGGCGTGCAGCGAGATTCGGGTCCACGGACAGAGCGCGCGCTATCTGCATACGCGGATTGGCGTCGGCGGCCGGATGGATACGCTCCAGTGCGCGATCCTGCTGGCGAAGCTGACCCGCCTGGATTGGGAGATCGCGCGACGCATCGAGCTCGGCAATCGCTATGGCGAAGCGATTCGTGCCAGCGGCGCGCGGGTAGGCCTGCTGGCGGTGCGGCCCGGCCGCAGCTGTGTGTGGGCGCAATACACGATACTGGTCGAGAATCGCGATGCCGTACAGGAAAAACTCAAGCGGGCCGGCATACCGACAGCGATTCATTATCCACGGCCACTGCATAAACAGCCGGCCTATGAACCGTTGTGCGACTCCAGGCCCCTGCCCGTGAGCGAGTCACTGGCGACGCAGGTGATCAGCCTGCCGATGAGCGCCGATCTTTCGGACTCCGAGCAGGACGTCATCGTCGCGGCACTGGCGCGCGCCACGGCCTGATTGCCCGGGAGCCCCTTGTGACCTGCCTGCTACGCTGCCCAATTCTGGTGGTACTGAGCCTGGTGCCGATCGTGCTCGGAGCGCAGCCGCCTGTCCCGGAACACCAGCGGCTCGGCGGTACGGTCACCCGGGTCATCGATGGTGACACCATCGAGGTGCAGCTTGGCAATCAGCGCGTCGCGGTGCACTTAAGCGGCATCGACGCGCCCGAACACGGCCAGCCGTGGAGCAAGGAAGCCACCGCAGCTCTGGAACAGATGGTGCTGAACCAGGATGTCGATCTAGAGCCGCTCCATGTTGACGACCGGAATCGCCGCACGGCGATCGTCTTCGTCGGTGAGGAGGAAGTGGGGGCGGCGATGGTCCGTGACGGCAACGCATGGGCTGACCGCAAGCACCTGAGCGCGAGCGACACTGAATTGTGCGAGCTCGAGGCGGGTGCGCGGGAAGCGAGGCTGGGCCTGTGGGCGCTTCCCGCCCGTGATCGAATCGCGCCGTGGGAGTATCGGCACTGGTTCCTGCACCGGCATTACAGGGACTACGCCAATGAAACCGTCGCGCAATGCATAGCGGCTGAAAAAGCGCGTTGAGCGTGCACGGAGTCGCTGCTGCAGTTGCCGCTCGGCCTGCACGGCGCTAAGCGAGCGGTTACTCAACTTCGTTGCGAATAAACGCCTTCAGGCGGCCGGCTCGCCGTACCGCGAGCCGGTAAGTTAGCCGTCGTACAGACTAACACCACGGCGACGCGCAACATGCGCGCTCATAAATACTATGTGGATTGCAACATGAACACTTCAAGACGCGCATTTGTGGCAACGATGAGACCGATGGCCTTATTGCTGACCGCAGCCATTGCCTGGGGCCTTACAACTCACAACGCGGTAGCGGCTGGACCGGCACCGGTGAACCTCGGAACCTCGGGAAATTTCGTGATCCTGACCAAGACAGGCATCACGAATGTCCCGACCTCCAAGATCACGGGCAACATTGGCGCCAGTCCCATCACCGCCGCGGCGATGGACAATGTGGCCTGCGCTGAAATGACCGGAACGATCTACGGCGCTGATGTGGCCTACACGGGTAGTGGCGTCACAACCTGCTTCAAGGGTGCAGCCGCTGACAATACGCTGGTGGCCAATGCCGTCCTCGACATGGGAACCGCGTACGCGGATGCCCTTGGGCGCACAACGCCCGATTTTACCGAACTGGGCGCCGGCGACATCAGTGCCCTGACACTGGCTCCCGGGCTCTACAAGTGGAGTACCGGTGTTCTGATCAATACCGATGTCACGCTCTCGGGTGGTCCCAATGATGTCTGGATTTTCCAGATAGCGGGAAATGTGACGCAGGCTGCCGCCACCCATGTTCTGTTGGCCGGCGGCGCGCAGGCAAAAAACATCTTTTGGCAGGTCACTGGCGGTGCTGGCGTGGCCATGGGAACAACGGCTCACTTTGAAGGCGTCATACTCGCTGCAACAGGCGCAACACTATCGTCTGGCGCGACGGTAAACGGCAGGCTGCTGACACAGACGGCGGTAACCTTAATCATGAATACGATTACCCAGCCAGCCGCAGCCACAAGTTCAACAGTGGTCGCCCTGGTCGGCCTGCCCGACCTGAACGCGAATGGCGTGGTGGACATGGCGGTGCTGCGATTGCGCGCCGGCTCAATCGTGGCGGAGATTCGCGACGGCCTGGGCGGTGCGCTGCTGAAAAACTTCACGTTCCTCGGCAGCGCCTACACACCAGTGGCCGCAGCTGCACTGCCAGATACCGACGGCAACGGAATTAGCGAACTGGCGGTGCTTGCGACGCGCAACAGTGACGGGCGAGTCCTTGCCGAGATTTGCAACGTCAGCGGGGCAACCCTGCCGCGTTACATATGGTTTCCCGCCGGATTCTCGGCAGTGGCCATGAGAGTTGCGAACGATGCCGACAAAAACGGCGTAGCGGAGCTGGCAGTACTGCTGTCACGTAACAGTGATGGCCGTGGCTTGGTGCAGGTGACGAACGCCTTTGGCACGCCCAACACGCAGTTCCTTTGGGCGACCGCGGGCTATACGGTCAGCGGCCTCCAGGTGGTCGGCGATTCCGATGGCAACGGCGTGCCTGAAGTCGCGATGCTCTCCAGACGCACCTCAGATGGCCTCATTGTGGTGCAGATCAGGAACGCCTCCGGAGTCCCCAATCCGCACGGGGTGTCGTTCATGCCCGGTAATTCCGCCGTTGATTTTACTGCGGTACCGGATAAGGACCTGAACGGCATCCCTGAAGTGGCCGTGCTGTCGACCCGCAACTCCGACGGGCGGCAGGTGGTCGAGATCAAGAACGCCGCCGGTGCAGCCCTTGCCAGCACTTTGTGGACGGATATCGGTCTGACCTCGACGCAGGTCGAGGCGGTAAACGATGCCGACAAGAACGGTGTGCCGGAGGTGGCGATACTATCCACCCGCAACTCCGATGGCCGCATCCGGGTCGACGTCAAGAACGCCGCCGGTCTAACCGCCCCGCATGTCATCTGGTACTCACCTGGCGTTGGCGCCAGAAGACTCGCCATCCTCAATGACGCCGATCTCAACGGTATCCAAGAGGCCGCTGTGTTGATGACTCGCGATAGCGATGGACGTGTCCTGGTGGAGGCTCGCAATGCCGCGGGGGGTCTCGCTCCGAAGGACTACTGGTTCGCTCCGTAGTACATCAGCGAATGAAGGCAGCTTCGAGACCAAGACATCGAAGCTGCCTGCTCCAGTTCTCCAGGGAATAAAGTGATCTTGACCAGGGTGGTGGACGGTACAGGGATTGAACCTGCGACCCCCGCCGTGTGAACGCCCGCTGCAACCTGCTCGGTGAGGCGGGCCAGCGCTCCCGCCACGGTGCCTGGGAGTCCAGTCGCCCAACACATGCGGCGCTATTGACGTACGAAATCCCCGGTGATGTAGTTCGATCAAATGGTTGCCTCGACCCAAACGCGTTATCCGCCCAAAGTGGCGCTTTATAAAGCGTTATTTAGGCCTGAATTAAGAGTTGGCTTGACTTGGAGCAGCCCCAACTTCCACCGTTGCCCTGGGATTTCCGGCTAGAGCACTGACGCGTGTACCTTCCTATGCTGCTCCTGGGCCTGCTGATCTATGTCAACGTCAGGGCGAGCCAACGCATCCTACGCAGCGAGGAGTATGCCAACCGTAAGCGCTGGCTGCTGTGGGGTGTGTGGGTTATACCTTTCATGGGCGCTTTCATGGTCAAGAACTCGGTTCGAGCGCCTGCCTCCGGGGTGAGTGCCCTGCCGCAACAGGCCAGGCCGCTCTCCAGGGCCTTTGTGACGGAGACACCGCCGCGTTCGCTGACAGCGCCCGGCGTGGAGCCCTTCGATGTCCTGAGCCACATGGGACTCGCCAATGGCGTCCCGTTGATGGACTGGACGGCGGCCACGGCGTGGGCGGAGGGGTGCGCAGAAACCGGGCAGAAGGACGAAGCCCTGGAGCGCACCCATCAGGCCTGGTTGCTGCACCTGCGCGATGCCCTGGGCCCCACCTATACCCTGCTCAAGTCCGATCAGGCGTACGTACTCTCATCGCTCGAACCCAAAGTGGCCATGACTATGGCGCAATACATTGCGGCGACGCGTGCACGCATCCGCCGGGTTCTCGATGGCGTGGCCTATTTTCCGGCCAATTGCCGGAGTGTCGTGCTCGTGCTCGACAGCCAGGAGACCTATTACCACTATGTCGCAACGTACTACCCCGCTGAGGGGGAGTATGCGTTCAGCGGCGGCATGTTCATCTCCAGTGCCTGTCCGCACTTTGTTGTGACCCGCAACACGCTCGATGCCATTGAGCCGGTCATCGCCCATGAGATGACGCATAGCTCCGTCGCGCACCTGCCCATTCCGCTATGGCTCAATGAAGGGCTGGCGGTCAATACCGAACAACTGCTGACCGGTACCCGATCGTCCCTGTACACACCCGCGGAACTGCAGCAGAAACACTGCAGCTTCTGGGATAGCGCGCGCATCCAGGAATTCTGGTCCGGGGAATCCTTTCACCGTCCCGATGACGGCAACCCGCTCTCCTACGATCTGGCCCAGCGGGCCGTGAAGCAACTGGGTCGCGACTGGCCTGTCTTTGCGCGTTTTGTGAGCGCGGCTCAGCGTAAGGATGCCGGAAGTGCGGCGGCGGCGAATGTATTCTCGATTGACCTCGGCGATCTGGTGTGCGCGCTGCTGAACTTCGAGCGCAATGAGGCGTGGTCACCCAATAGCGCCACGTGGGCCCACAAGTCCGAGGCCGGGGTCGAAGCGTCAGAGCGCCACTGGGTTATTCCCCCTTCTCGGGAGAAGCGCAGTCAAATCTGACACCGTCCTTTCCAAGAACCAGACTGTCAATCATCGTGCGATACGCTGATTCCGGTCGAGGTACGATCTGGGGGGCCAACGAGATGATGACAGTCAGGCGCTGACACTCGGGCGGAGTATCACGTACCTTCTCGCATCGGTATGTAGGCAGGTCCGCTCGCGCAGGCAGCTTCGAAGCCGGATCTAATCCCAGGCCGTGCAGAATCGAAAACTCGCAGAGGTAAAAGTTCTTCTCGAGGATTGCGAGAGCCTCCGTGCCAGTCCGCCCCTCAAGGGCCAGCGTATTCCTTGCTCTGTCGGCAATCGCCCAGCGCGCCCGCATTTCGTCGAAGGACTTCTGCGCCCATTGAATCTCCAATTCAACGGAGGTCTGCGGTCCGGGACCAGACTGTTCCTGGGATGCAGAATTCCGCGGCGTCGCACAGATAATTACGAGGCCGCATCCGGCAATCACTGCGGTTCGAAAGAGCATGGGCTACTTCTCGGCCTTAAGCGACCAGGGGATATCCTACTTGCCATGACCAACACTGCAAAACATGTCGTCCGAACCGGTCGCGGTGTCCGTTGGCCGTCCCGCTCCGCCCACCATGGCGTTTGACCTGATTTTGGGGTGGGATTGGTCTGAAAAGGCAGGAGGCAAGGCGGACGCCGCAGAACGGGTCGTCCCGCCGGGGATAGCAGCGTGGCTCTTCGTGAATTCTGGGGCGTGCATTGACGCGCAAACAAGGCCGTCATGTGGTGAAGTTAGCGGAGTCGAGCGATTTGGATTGGTGGACGGTACAGGGATTGAACCTGTGACCCCTGCCGTGTGAAAGCAGTGCTCTACCGCTGAGCTAACCGTCCCGCCGCGCTACCGGATGTGGAGTTTACGGTTCGTGTTCGGCCGAGGCAATCCGCGCCTGCCGCTCAGCGCTCCCTCTCCTTGAAATCGTCGGGCACCAGCTGATGGCGCCCCAGCAGCTTGTAGAAGTCGGTGCGGTTGCGCTTGGCGAGGCGCGCGGCCTGGCTGACATTGCCGCCGGTAATCTGCAGGATCTGCGACAGGTAGCTGCGCGTGAATTCATCGCGCGCCTCATCGAATGAGGGTAGCTTGGCCTGCGTGCCGCCCAGCGTCTGCTGCACCAGCTCCACCGGGATGATGGGTGTCTGCACCAGGGCACAATTCTGGCGTACGACGTTGGCGAGCTGCCTGACATTGCCGGGCCATTCACTGGTGGCCAGCAGTTCCACGGCTTCGGGCGCATAGATCTTGCGGGCGCCCGTCTCGCGCGCGATCTGCTCGAGGAAGTGCGCGACCAGCAGGGGTATGTCCTCGCGGCGGCGGCTGAGCGGTGGCAGATCGATGTGCACCACATTGAGCCGGTAGTACAGATCATCGCGGAACTGGCCGCCGCCGATCAGCAATTGCAGGTCGTGGCTGGCCGTCGAGATGATACGCACGTTGACCGTGACACTGTCGCCGCCGCCGGCCGGGCGCAGCGCATTTTCCTGCAGGACCTGCAGGAGCCGTGCCTGCAGGCGCGCGGACATGCCGCCAATTTCATCCAGCAGCAGCGTGCCGCCTTCGGCACTGCGCAACAGGCCCGCGTCGAGCATCTCATCGGCCATGGCGCCGCAATTGGCCGCCACGAAGGGCCGCGCGCGGCGGGGACTGGCCTTGTGAATCGCGCGCGCCAGCAGCTCCTTGCCCGTGCCGCTCTCGCCGGTAATCAGTACCGGCGCGTCGGTACCGGCCACCATGTGCGCCTGGCCGAGCTTCTCCTCCATGAGCGCGCTGCGCGTGATGATGCCGGCGCGCCACTCCTCGGCGCTGTCGACAAAGCCGGAAATCTTCAGTGCCCTCTGGACCTGCGCGAGCAGTTCCTGTTTCTCAACCGGCTTGGTCAGAAAGCCAAAGGCACCCATCTGCGTGGCCTGCACCGCGTCGGGAATCGTGCCATGCGCGGTCAGCAGGATCACTTTGAGCCCCGGCCAGCGCACCTGCAGTTCCTTGAGCAGGCCGATACCGTCGAGCTGGTCCATGCGCAGGTCCGATATGACGAGGTCGGGCCGAAACCGGCTGGCCGCGGCGAGCGCTTGCGCGCCGTTCTCCATGGGTTCGACCTCGTAGTTCTCGGCACGCAATCGGATGGTCAACAGGCGCAACAGGCCTGGATCGTCGTCGACAACCAGGATGCGAGCCTTTCGTCTGGTGGGCAGGTTCACGGTTTGCGACCCTCAGTATTGGACTTTCGTTCGGTCAGATTACGTTCGATATTGACGACGGCGTCGAGCTTCGCCTGCAATTCCTCAACCTGGCGTCGAAGCCGGGCATTCTCGTCCGACGTGCTCTGCAGCCGGCGATTGGCCGCGGCCAGGTGCTCCTGGTCGGCATCGCTCAGCGCGAGGGCCTGCAACCGTTCATTGTCACCCACGAGTCCGAGCTCCCGGTCGAGCTGCGCCAGCTCGAGCAGCGTCAGGGCCCGTTCGACCGGGGCCAGCGTTTCGGGCTGTGCGGCCAGTTCGCGCAGCAGCTGGCGCGCCCGCCCGGCGTCCCGGCTGGCATGACCCAGCGTCGCAAGCGTCAGGGCATAGCGCAGCTGGGCGCCGCCGCCCGGCGATCTCTCGTAGGCTTGGCGCGCGGCCGTGACGATTTCCGCCTGCTCCGCCGGGCTCCCGGCCGCCAGGCGCTGCAGGGTCTGGATGGTGTCCGCCAATACGGCGGCCACCTGCATGTCGCGGTCGATCGACGGCATCTCCGGCCTCTTGGGCTGACGCGCTGGGTAGAGCCCGCTCAGCGTCGAGCAGCCGTAGGCCAGGGCCAGCACGGCGAGCAACGTGCCGCGCAGCGCGCCGGTGGCGAAGCTGCGCTCAGGCCGCATGCGCGCTCCTGCGGTTCGCGCCTGGGGAAAGTACGGGCACAACGCTCGCGACGGAGTGCCGCGGTATGCGAATGCGGAAATGCGCCCCCGGGAACTCACCATCGACGATCTCGATGCTGCCCCGGTGGACCTGCACGAACTCGTACACGACCGACAGGCCGATTCCGGTGCCGCGCACGTGGCCGCCCGGTGCCCGCCCGGTGTGGAAGGCCTCGAAGACATGCCCGCGATCGGCCCGCGGGATGCCGGCGCCGCCGTCGGCGACTTCCAGGATCAGATCGGCCTCATTGGCGCGCGCCCGCACGGTGATGGTGCCACCGCGGGGCGAGTACTTGATCGCATTGGACAGCAGATTTTCTAGAATCAGGCGCAGCTTGCCGCGATCCGCGTTCAATGACAGATCGTCGACCTGCACATCCAGCCGAACCCGCTGCGACACCAGGGTGAGTTGCTGGTTCTCCAGCACCTGCTTGACCAGGGGGCGAAGGCGGAACTCGGATGGGTCGAGGCCGATGCTATTGCTCTGCCAGGCACTGTACGAGAGCAGGTTTTCGATCATGCGCTGCAGTTTGATGCTGTTGTCCTGAAGGATGGCGACTACCTCGCGCTGGCCACCGCCAAGCTCACCGACGGCGCCGTCCATGAGCAGCTCTGTGCCCTCGCGGATATTCGCGAGCGGTGTTTTCAACTCGTGGGACATGTGCCGCAGGAACCGGTTGCGCTCGTGCGCCAGTTCCAGCAGGCGGCTGCGCAGCCACTCGAGTTGCTGACCCAGGCGCTGCAGGTCGACCGGGCCACTGACCGATATGGCCCGGGCAAAGTTCCCGCCGCCCAGTTCCGTGATCGCGCGATCGATCTGCCGCAGGGGTCGGCCAATCCCAAGGGCGATGCTCAGCGCGACTGCCAGCACCAGCAAAATCAGCAGGCTCGATTCCAGGGCCAATTCGCGCTGTGCCCGTGCGGTCTGATCGGTCAGCGAGCCCAGCTCGGCGTTGATCTGCGCCTCCACAGCGGCTTCGACACGCGTGTACTGGTCCTTCAGCGGGCCGGTATAGGGTGTCGCCAGCTGTCCCGCCCGCCGATTCTCCGCGCTCGCGGTCAGGGCCAGGCCGCTGATATTGGCAACCATGACACGCTGTAGCGCGGTGAAGGAATCGAGCGCCTGCCAGGCCGTTTCGCCGGATTGCAGGCCACGCAACTCACTGGCCGTCGCCGCCACCTGCCGGTCCTGCTGACTGAATTTATCTCGGTTCGCATCACCCCCCACGATCAGGTAGAGCTGGGCCTCGACATTGAGCTGGTCGGTTTCCCGGAACAGTTCGTGCAGCACCTTCGTGGTCTGCACACTGTGGCGAACCAGCTGGCTGCCAAAGTCATGCAACTGGCTCATTTGCAGCGCGGCACGCACGATGGCTGCCAGCAGCGGCACCCCGATCAGTACGATGCCCAGCAGCAGATAGCCGTTGAGCGATTTTGGCAGGGCTCCGCGCATCCGGGCATTCTAAGACAGTCGGGGACGGCGGGCCCAGAATACGGGTAGAACGGCAACCAGCACGGTATCCTGCGCTCCACTGCGACTGCCGCGCGCTTGCTGGCCGCTCTACATGAGTCGACGTCCCGATCCGACGCCGTTTTCCGGGTTGACTCCCGACGCCGTGCTCACAGCGGCCGAGGATGCGGGACTCGATCCGGACGGCCACGTCTTCGCGCTCAACAGTTACGAAAATCGTGTTTACCGGCTGGGCCGGCGGTCCGGAGCGCCCGTGGTCGTCAAGTTCTATCGCGCGGGCCGCTGGAGCGATGCGCAGATCCTCGAGGAGCACGGATTTGCCACTGAGCTCGCAGCCGCTGAGATTCCGGTGGTCGCGCCCCTGACGCTGGGCGGCTCGACCCTGGTCCACTGCGGTGATTTTCGCCTGGCGGCATTTCCGCTACGTCCCGGCGGCGCGCCAGACCTGGACCAGACGGACGCCCGTGAACTCATGGGGCGGACGCTGGGCCGCATCCACGCCATCGGCGCCCTGCGGCCCTTTGTGGCCCGCCACTCCATGCGCGGTGAGTGGCTGGGCACGCGCGCCAGGTCCACCGTCCTGGCCTCCGGCCTGCTTCCGGACGGCTCACGCGAGCGCTATGCCCGCGTGAGTGTGGAACTGCTCACGCAGATCGAGGCCGCCGACGTCGGCGCCTGCCGCCAGATCCGCCTGCACGGCGACTGCCACCTCGGCAATATTCTCTGGCAGAGCCAGGGTCCGGTGTTCGTGGACCTCGATGACTGCATGAATGGGCCGGCGATCCAGGACCTGTGGATGTTCCTGGCCGGCAATCCGGACGAGCAGCGGCGGCAGTGGAGCGAGCTGCTGGCCGGGTACGAACGCTTTGCGAGCATCGATCACGGCCAGACGCGCCTCATTGAAGTGCTGCGCGCCGTGCGCATGCTCAATCATGCGGCCTGGATTGCCGAGCGCTGGGCCGATCCGGCCTTCCCGCGGGCGTTCCCCTGGTTCGGTGAAGCCAGATTCTGGGACCAGCACGTACGCGACCTGATGGAACAATCCGCCCTCCTGGACGGTTCCGTGGTGCTCGGGTTCTGAGTGCGGGGCGTTCATGGTACTGTGTCCGGCGGCCAGGATTAGGTGCAGCGTGCGGGCAGGATCAGTTTTGCGGGCGATAATGCTGGGTACGGCGGCCCTGGTGTCCGGTTGCGGCGCCAGCACGGACGAGGCGCGCGCCCAGCATGAGGCACGGACGGCCGCGCACACCGACGCTGCGACGCTGGCAGCCACCGATGTGGATATGGTCAGCGCGGTCAGTGCGGTCGCGTCCGCCACGCCGGTCAGCCTTAAGTTTCGCCTAAGCGATCCGCCGCTCGTCGGTCAGATGCTGCGCCTGGAGCTCGCCCTGGTGCAGGCGCCCGGGCTGGACATCGATTCAATGCTGGTTTCGCTCCAGCCCAGTGATGGGCTGCAGGTCGAATCCGGACACATTGTAGAAATTCAGGCGCCCGCCGTCGGCACCACACACCACATCAACGTGACGCTGCGTCCCCAGGAGCAGGGGCTGCTGAATCTGGGCGCGACCGTCCTGGTCAATGCCGGTGGCGTCTCATTGACACGCAATTTTTCGATCCCGCTGATCGCCGCTCCAGCGCCCCAGCCCTAGCCTGCACCAGGGCAAAGCGCCCACTCCTTTTGAACCTGTTCCGGGATGCGGCTCACGCGCACCCGCCGGGCCTCTCCGTATCATCCTGTGGAGCTTCCGGCCTCACAGGGTTATGTCAAGAGATACCAGCGCCTCGATCGCGGTGCCGACGCTGCAGCCTGCCACGGAGTCTGCGGGTGGCGACACTATTGCTGCCGGCGCCGACCTGCATCCACGCCTGCGTGCGCAGCTGGAGGCCCTCGCGCGCACGCCGGGTTCCGCCGTAGCGCTGAACGCACTGCTGCCGCTCATCAGTCAACAATACGAGAAAATCGACGAGGAGCGCCGCGGTGTCGTCCGCTCGATGCAACTGCTGGCGGAGGAAGCGCGCTCCTTTGCACAGGGACTGGCGAATGCGGATGCCGGCCAGTTGCGTGCCATCCTCGATCACATCAAGGACGTTGTCATCACGACCACGGGCGACGGCGCGATCTGCGTTTTCAATCCCACCGGGGAGCAGCTGTTCGGCTATTCGCAGGCCGAGTTGATCGGCGTCTCGATCGCGCGGCTGCTGCCGGACCTGGCCATACAGGGTTCGCTACAGCGGGGCCTGCAGGCCTTCGCCAATGTCAGTGGTTACGAGGGGCGCAGTCCGGAGCCGCGGCCCACGCAAGCTCGACGCAAGGGCGGTGCACTGTTTCCAGTGGAAGTCATCGCCAGCCTGGTGCGCATTGACCGCCGGGATGTATTCGTGCTCTGCCTGCGCGATACCAGCGAGCGCCGCATTTCCGAGCAGGCCCTGCGTGACAGCGAAGCGCGCTACCGCACCCTCGTCGAGGCGGCGCCCGAGGTCATCGTCGTCATTAACGCGAAAACGGGCGTGTGCGGCGATGCCAATGAGAATGCCCTGCAGTTTTTCGGTATGACGCGCGAACGGATCGGATCACTCGTCCTGGCCGACCTGCTGCGCGCCGCAGCCGGCGCGCCCCCGCTGGATTCGGAGCAACGCTCGCCCCAAGTTTTCGAGTGGGTCTACCGGCCCGCGGACGGCACTGCGATCGCCACGGAAGTGAGGCTGATGCCTTTGCCCGGACAGGGCGAGCTGGTGCGAGCCAGCATTACCGACATTACGGATCGAAAGCGCGCACAGACCATCATGGCTGGCGAGCGCAACGTCTTTGAGCGCATCGCGGCAGACGCACCGCTGCGCGAAGTGCTGGAGGCAACGGTCAGTCTGGTCGAGGCCATCTGCGCTGATTTTGTAGTCAGTATCGGCCGCCTCGGCTCCGACGGCCGGAGCTTTGTCGAAGTGATCGGCTCGCGCCTGTCCCCGGAGCTGCGCGCCGCCGACGAGCATACCCCCATCGACGTGCGCAATGGTTCGAGCGCGGCGGCCGTATACCTGGGCCGTGCCGTGCTGGTCGGCAACGTGCGTACGGACCCGTATTGGCAGCGGCGCCGTGCGCTGGCCGAGTCTGCGGGCTTTGCCGCAGCGTGGGCAGTGCCGATCAAGGCCGCGGGTGGCAAGGTGCTCGGCGCACTGACCGTTTACCGCACCCTGGCGGGCAAGCCGCAGGAGCGCGATCTGGAACTCATCGCGCACGCGGCGCGCCTGGCGGCCGTGGCGATGGAGCGGCGCTACGCCGCCGAGGCGCTGCGCGCGAGCGAGTCAAAATTCCGCGGCCTCTACGAAAGCGTGCTCGAGGGCGTGTATCAGTCCACGCCCGAAGGCAAGATCCTTGCGGTCAATCCGGCGTTCGTGAAGATCCTGGGGTTCAACAGCGCCGAGGAGATTTACGCGCTGCCCGGCGCCGCTTCGCTGTACTGGGATCCGAAGGCCCGCATCAGCTTTGTCCAGGAATTGGAACGCGCCGGCGCGATGTACAGCGCGGAGTCCGTGCTGCGGCGGCGGGATGGCGCCCGGGTCGTGGTGCTCGAAAGCGCGCGTGTAGTGTGCGATGAGGAGCAGCGCGTCGTCGCCTACGAGGGCACGATTGCCGACATCACCGAGCGCAAGCGCGTGGAGCAGGCGATCTTTGAGGAAAAAGAGCGCGCCCAGGTCACGCTGCAATCGATCGGCGACGCGGTGATCACCACCGACCGCGAGGGCCGCATCGAATACCTGAATCCGGTGGCGGAGCAGTTGTCCGGCTGGCGGGGCGCAGAGGCGCGCGGCGAGACGATCATGACGGTCCTGCGCCTGCGCGATGAGGTCACGCACCAGGAAATCGAGAACCCGCTGCTGCGCTGCCTGCGCGAGGACAAGCTCGTGAATTTTGGCGAGCACAGCGTGCTGGTCAACCGGCTCGGCCAGGACATCGCCATCCAGAATTCCGCGGCGCCGATCCGCGATCGCGAGGGCCGCACCGTCGGAGCAGTGGTGGTATTTCGCGATGTCACCAAGGAGCGGCGCCTGAAGCGCGCCCTGTCGTTCCAGGCCAGCCATGACGCGCTCACCGGCCTGATCAACCGGCGCGAATTCGACAATCGGCTGCAGGTGGCGCTGCAGAGCGCGCGCGACGGGGAGGGCACGCACGCCCTGCTGTACGTCGATCTTGACCAGTTCAAGGTCGTCAACGACACCTGCGGCCACAGTGCCGGCGACCGGCTGCTGCGTGATGTCACCGCGCTGCTGCAGTTGCACGTGCGCGCCGCGGATCTCATCGCCCGCCTCGGTGGCGACGAATTCGGCATCCTGGTGCAGCACTGTTCGCTGGAGCAGGCACTGCGCATCGCGGATCAGATTCGCCAGGCGGTGCGCGACTATCGCTTTATCTGGGAGCAAAATACCGCGAGCATCGGCGCGAGCATCGGCCTGGTTGAGATTAGCGCCGACAGCGACAGCGTGGCGAGCCTGATGAGCGCCGCCGACATTGCCTGTTATGCCGCCAAGGATGCCGGCCGCAATCGCGTCCACGTCTACGACTCCAGCGAGGTGTCGGGCCGCCACCGCGAGATGTACTGGGTCAGCCGTGTCACGCGCGCGGTGGACGACGGGCGCCTCGAGCTCTACAGCCAGCCCATCATCGCCACGCGACCCGATTCACCCCGCCTGCCGCCCTTCCATGAACTGCTGGTGCGGCTCCGTGACGATGACGGCGAGCTGATACTGCCCGGTGAGTTCATTCCGGCCGCGGAGCGCTACAACATCGTCAGCGCCATTGACCGCTGGGTGCTGGAGCACGCCGTCGCGCGCCTGCGCGAATTCCTCGCCGCCGGACTGGAGCCGCCGCTCCTGGCGCTCAATCTCTCGGGCATTTCCATCTGTGAACGCAGTTTCCTCGATCATGTCCTGGCGCAGCTTGAGGACCCATTGATTGGCAGGAACCTGTGCTTCGAGATCAGCGAGACCGCCGTGATCACCAGCCTGTCGCAGGCGGTGTTCTTCATGCAGGAAGTCAAGAAGCGGGGCTGCCGCTTCTCGCTCGATGATTTCGGTACCGGCATGTCTTCGTTTCACTATCTCAAGAGCCTGCCGGTGGATTTTCTCAAGATCGACGGCCAGTTCGTCGGCAACCTGGGCACCGATCCGGTCGATCGCAGCATGGTCGAGGCGATCACCAAGGTCGCTGGAGCTTTGGGCATTGCCACGATCGCCGAGCGGGTCGAGACCGCCGAGGCGCTCGAGCAGCTCACGCAGCTCGGCGTCGATTTCGCGCAGGGGTTTCAGGTGGCACGGCCCGAGCCGCTGCGCCCCGTGGTCGGCTGAGTCGGACAGGGCACGTACCGCCCGCCCTGAGGGACGGGGCTATTGGCGCACCGGCCGCGATCCAGCTAGCATGCGCGCCCCGCGCGCTAATTCCGCGACCGGCAGGACCCAGGCCCCGATGAACGTCGTCACCCGTTTTGCCCCGAGCCCAACCGGTTTGCTGCACATTGGCGGCGTGCGCACGGCGCTGTTTTCCTGGCTGTATGCCCGCCATAACGGTGGCAAATTCATCCTGCGAGTCGAGGATACGGATCGCGAGCGCTCTACCGATGAAGCGACGCGCGTGATCCTCGAAGGCATGCAATGGCTTGGACTTACGGCGGATGAAGGGCCGTACTACCAGTCCAGGCGGATGGATCGCTACCGCGCCGTGCTGGCGCAGATGCTCGGGGCCGGGCAGGCCTATCGCTGCTACTGTTCGAGGGAGGAACTGGAGGCGATGCGGCAGCGCCAGCTCGCGGCTAAACAGAAGCCCCGCTATGACGGCCGCTGTCGCGACCGGCGGGAGCCGCTCCAGGGTGTAGAGCCGGCAATCCGTTTCAGAAATCCGCTCGACGGCGAGGTGGTGGTCGACGACCAGATCCACGGCCGGGTGGTCTTCCGGAATGAGGAACTCGACGATCTGATTATCGCACGCTCGGATGGCAGTCCGACCTACAACTTCTGCGTCGTAGTCGATGACATGGATATGGGCGTGACACACGTGATCCGGGGCGACGATCACCTGAACAACACGCCGCGACAGATGAACATGCTGCGCGCGCTCGCCGCACCCCTACCGGTGTACGCGCATGTACCGATGATCCTTGGAGCTGATGGAGCCAAGCTTTCCAAGCGCCATGGCGCAGTCAGCGTGCTGCAATACCAGGAGGAGGGTTACCTGCCTGATGCGCTGCTGAACTACCTGGTGCGCCTCGGCTGGTCGCATGGTGACCAGGAAGTGT
>Ga0209131_1001280_pt1 | contig 17425 bp, 16 predicted proteins | sample GraSoi_2013_40cm_FD_185826 | JGI IMG/M metagenome (GOLD analysis project Ga0209131, IMG submission 185826) | Grasslands soil microbial communities from the Angelo Coastal Reserve, California, USA - Sample 9_17_2013_40cm (SPAdes) (version 2) | ecosystem: Environmental > Terrestrial > Soil >...
CAGCGGCCGTGTCGCTGCCAAACACCTCGCGAACCGGGGAACGGTCGCCAAGAAAGTCGGCCGTCTTACGGCCGCCAAAAAAATCGGCCGTCTTACGGCCGCCAAAAAAAATAACACCAATGCGGAGACTTACGGTGAACCGCAAACCCCTGCGGAACCACGGTAGTTTAGCACAGCCATCCACAGCGGGAAACGGGTTATACTCCACTGCGGGGCATCTAGTTGAATCCGATAGATTTTTGCATTGCCGCCGCGCATCGCGCCAAAAAACCAAGGTCCTGCCATGCCTGACCGCCGGTACCGCGTCCTCGCCGTCGCGACGCATCCCGTCCAATACATGACGCCGATTTTCCGCCGCATGGCCGAGCACCCTTTGCTGGATTTCCAGGTGGCTTATTGCTCTCTTCGCGGCGCGGAAGCTGGCCACGACCCGGAATTTGGCGCCGACATTCAATGGGACGTGCCCCTTCTCGACGGCTGCTCCTGGACGCACGTCCCGAATCGCGGCTCCGGAGCGGAATCGTTCTTCGGCCTCTTCAATCCGGGGATGGGGAAGTTCATCCGCAGCGGAAAGTATGACGCGGTCCTCTGTTTCGTCGGTTACGTTCGCGCCACGTTTTGGATGGCGCTACTTGCGGCGAAACTTTCAAAGAGCGCTTTCCTCTTCGGCACGGACACCACTACTCTTGCGTCACGCGATGGCCGCGCCTGGAAGGCGGCGTTCAAGGAAATCCTCTGGCCCCGGCTATTCCGCCTTGCCGATCAAGTGATCGTCCCTTCTTCCGGCTCGCGCGATGTGATGCTTTCTCTCGGCATTCCCGGTGACCGCGTCACGCTCACGCCCTATTCCGTCGACAATGACTGGTGGATGCAACAAGCGTCGCAAGTCCATCGCAGCGCCGTGCGCGGTGCGTGGGGCGCGGGACCGGACACGAGCGTTGTGCTTTTCTGCGCCAAGCTGCAGCCCTGGAAACGGCCCGCCGATCTGCTTCGCGCCTTCGCAAAGGCAAATATTCCGGATGCGCTGCTGCTTTTTGCCGGGGAAGGCCCGCTTCGTTCACAGCTCGAATCCGAAGCCGCCGCTCTCGGCGTCGCTTCGAGCGTCCGTTTTCTTGGGTTCGTCAATCAATCGCAGCTTCCCGCGGTCTATGCCTCGGCGGATGTCATGGTCCTGCCTTCGGAGTATGAGCCGTTTGCCGTAGTGGTGAATGAAGCCATGTGCTGCGGATGCCCGGTAGTGGCGAGCGATCGTGTTGGCGCCGCGCGGGATCTTGTCGCGCCTATTGCGCCACAATTTGTTTTTCCTTGCCGCGATGTGGACGCGCTCGCGAAAATTTTGACAGATGTCGCTGCGGATCGTGCGCGCCTTCAATCGGTCGCACGGGCGGCCCTGGCGCACATCCAGACGTGGTCGCCCGAGCGCAACATCGCCGCAACCGTCGAGGCCATTCGGATCGCTGTCACGCACGCTGGCCTTCGCCCATCGGCCGCACTTGACGATTCCAACGCGCACCAGTCCGCGCCTGCCGCCACGCCAAAGCTCCGCGAATGAAGCTGCTTATCTATTCTCACTTTTTTGCCCCCAGCGTGGGCGGCGTCGAAACCATAGTTCTTTCCTTGGCCGGTGGCCTGGCTGAACTCCGCGATTCGATCGGCGCGCCGCAATTCGAAATTACGCTTGTCACGCAAACTCCGGCAGGGAATTACGAGGACGGTGTACATCCATTTCGCGTGATCCGCAAGCCAGGACTCATCCCGCTGTGGCAGCTCATTCGAAAATCCGATGTGGTCCACGTCGCCGGGCCCGCGCTCGCTCCCTTGCTCATGAGCCTGGTGGCAGGGAGACCGGCGATCATCGAACACCACGGCTTTCAAACGATTTGTCCCAACGGGCAACTTGTTATCGAGCCCATGAGCATACCGTGCCCGGGCCACTTCATGGCGGGCCGTCACGCTGAGTGCCTGCGGTGCAATTCAGGTCCAGGCTGGCTTGCGTCGTGGAAACTCTGGGTTCTAACTTTTGCGCGGCGTTTCTTGTGCGCACGCGTCACGGCAAACATCACGCCAACGCAATGGCTGGGCGGGTTGCTACATCTCCCGCGCGTGGCCGTCATCCCGCATGGACTCGAATTCGCAGAAGCAGCGACACGCCAGGTGCGGATCTCCGGCATAGCAGCGATCGCATTTTTGGGGCGCATCGTTACTACCAAAGGAGCGCGCATCTTATTGCAAGCCGCAATGATTCTGCGGGAGCAAAAGCGTTCGTTCGAATTGCTGATCATCGGCGACGGCCCGGAGCGCGCCGCACTTGAACAATTCGCACGCGATTCTCAGCTTGGGCCACAGGTTCGCTTTGCCGGCCGTCTAAGTGGCGAGCAACTGGAAACGGCGCTCGCGCAGTCCTCTGTCGTCGTCGTGCCATCACTTGGTGGAGAAGTGTTCGGGCTGGTGGTCGCTGAGAATATGGCGAGGGCGATGCCGATTGTCGCGTCGGACCTAGGGGCCTTCACCGAAGTGCTTGGCGACACGGGGCTGGTGTTCCGCACCGGAGACGCGGCGGATCTTGCGGCTGCGATTTCACGCTTGCTCGACGATCCGCCGCTCGGCTCCGCTCTCGGCCAGCGCGCGCGGCAGCGAGCGCTCGATTTTTGCAGCAAGAGCCGTATGATAGAAGCTCACACCCACGTTTATCGTGAAGGGTGCTCGGCGGCGAAAGATTGATCCTTCGTACCACTACTAACAGCGGGCTTCACGATTTCGTTGGCGAACGAGTGCTCGCACGTTACGCGCGTCCCGGCGTCCGCGCCGCTGACCTTGGTGCGGGCCCCGGCGCGATGGCAGCGCGGCTGCGATCGCTTGGATGTAACGTCGTCGCCGTCGATCGCGATTCGAAGGGTTTCGAAGCCCAAGTGCCGCATATTTCTCTAGATTTCGACCAGACAGATTTTGCCTCGCAAATTGGCGCCGCATCGTTTGGCCTGGTCACGGCCATTGAAGTCATCGAGCATGTGGAGAGTCCCATCGGCTTTCTGCGCAACATTGGCCATCTTATCTCGCCTGGCGGCGTGGCAGTGCTGACCACTCCGAATGTTGACTCCCTCCCCGCACGCTCCAAATTCCTTCTCAAAGGAAAAATTCGCACCATGGACGAGCACAGCGAGCCCACGCATATCTCGCCGGTGTTTTTCGATCTTCTGCAGCGCCAGTTTCTGCCGCGTGCCGGGTTGCGGCTCCGCGAGCATCTCGTCTTCCCCCCCAACGGCTACCAGTTGACGCGAAAGCCGATCGCATGGGCTATGCGATTCGCCTCCATTGCTTTTTCCGGTAATGCACTCCTGGGTGACAATCACATTTTTGTTGTTGAGGCAGCGTCATGAGAATTCCCGCCCAAGCCGGTTTCAAGAATTTCCACCGGAGCCCGCTCGCCGTCATGGGGTTCCCTGTCTTTTTTGTCGTCGCTGCCTACAAAGTCGCCGGTTATGTGCTTGCCGCGGATATGACAAGCCTTGCCTTTGTTGCTCTGGCGTTTGCCGCTGGCGCCATCGTGCTCGTAATACTCAATAACTGGCGCAACGGTTTATATTTCTTCTTGACTTGGCTGCTATTCGAAGATTTTGCGAGAAAATACCTCGGCAACAACATGGCGATCTATTTCGCCAAGGATTTTCTGGTTGCCGTTGTTTATCTCTCCTTTTTCCTGGCTTACCGGCGAAAAGAAGTCACATCTTTCCGGCCTCCGTTCCTCGTGCCGCTTCTTCCTTTTTTCTGGTTTGGAGCGATGCAGGTTTTTAATCCGGCGTCTACCCATTTAATGTACGGCGTTATGGGCTTGCAGCTCTTTTTCTACTACGTTCCGTTGCTCTTTGTGGGATACGCCCTGCTCAATTCCGAGGCCGAATTACGCCGCTCCTTTTTGTCAATATGATACTTGCGTTGATCATTGTTTCCCTGGGGATAGCGCAGGCCATCATCGGTCATACATTCTGGAGTCCCCAAATTGTTGCCGAGGATATCCGCGAATTGAGTTCTCTCTACAGAGTCTCACCCATCTCTGGTCTAATCATGTACCGTCCTACATCGGTGTTCGTCAGTATCGGCCGTTTCGGGAATTTTCTCCTGGTGACTTGGTTGCTCGTTTTTGGTTTTAGTGCTTACCTTCTCCTGCGCCACAAACGCGGCAGGTCTTTTGCCTTCATTGTTTTCGCTCTTACCGCTGCGGGTCTGGCGCTCTGCTCGTCACGAGACGTCGTCCTTTGGAGCGCCGGTTCGGCGCTCGTTGGCAGTGTCGCGTTCGTCTGGGGCGCGCCCTGGCGTCAGCGCGAGGTCTTGCGGGTCTTGAGGAGTGTCCAGCGCACAGCCCTAGGCATCGTTCTTGGCATCGTGATCTTGCTTGCTTCTTACCCGGAAGCGCTCCTCTCTCGCGTCGCGCTCTACACAGAGACTCTTTCGCCCAGCAGCAGCGCGAGCAAGCTACAGCACCGGACTTGGACTTACCCAGTGGCGAATTTCCTCGGCGCGTTCAGTTACGACCGCTGGCCCTATGGTTACGGCATCGGCACGACCTCCCTCGGCACTCAATATGTCGCGCGTATCTTTCACGCAAAACCTCTGGGCGTCGGCGTGGAGAGCGGCTTCGGCGCTCTCGTTGTGGAGATGGGAATCGGCGGGCTCATCCTACGGCTGGTCATGAGCTTCGCAATTTTGTTCTCGGCATGGGGAGTCGTAAAGCTCGCGCCCTCCCCGCAATTCTATGTCACCGCCGAGCCTCCCCCTATGTATGACCCACGGATACGGATGGGCTAACTTGCGCCTCGCCGTCGTCTCACCCTTCATAGACCGCCGGCATGGCACGGAGCGCGCGCTTGCCGAATTGCTGGAGCGCCTCGCGCGCAAAGAACATTGCGAGATTCATCTCTATGCCCAGCGCGTCGAAGGCCTTGCCCTCGATCAACCAGGTGTTACTCACACGCAAGAATCCGGCCTGATTATCTGGCATAAAGTTCCATCCCTCCCCGGCCCCCATCTCCTGCAATTTCTCGCCTGGCTTTTCCTGAATTCAATCCGTCGCGCGTGGGATCGCTGGGTCCACGGACTTCGATTCGATCTTGTCGTTTCACCTGGAATAAACTGTCTGGACGCCGATATCGTCATCGTTCACGCGCTCTTCCATCGCCTCCAGGAACTTGCGCACGAAGAGGACCTCGATGCGGCTAAGCCCAGTCTTCTTCGGCGACTCCATCGGCGTGCCTATTACGCTCTTCTTACCCGCTTGGAACGCGGCATCTACACCAATCCAAAAGTCACTCTGGCCGCTGTCTCACAGCGAACGGCCGCGCTGCTCAGTAAGTATTTTCATCGTCAGGATGTCGCGGTTATCCCCAACGGCGTGGACACCGCATATTTCTCTCCTTCGGCACGACTCGCGAGGCGAGAACTGGCCCGCGCACGCCGACAGTTTCGCCAGGAAGACTTTGTACTTCTCCTAGTTGGTAATGATTTAAATAACAAAGGCCTGCCCGCGGTCCTCGAAGCCATTTCAGTTCAACTCGAAATTCCGGCAAGGCTGATTATCGTTGGCGACGATCCCACTTCAGCGTCCCGCGAATTGGCCCAGCGCCTGCATGTTTTCGACCGATGTTTCTGGGAACCTGCCACGGCGGATATTCTCGACGCCTACGCCGCTGCTGACCTGTACGTCAGTCCCAGCCGGGAGGATTCTTTCGGCATGCCTGTTGCCGAAGCGATGGCCTGCGGCCTGCCGGTCATAACCTCTGTTCTTGCAGGCATATCTTCCCTTCTCCACGATGGCGTGGATAGCCTCATCCTCCGCGACCCGCACGACGCCAAAACACTCGGCACGATGATTCGCGCGCTTTACCAGAAGGCCGAATGGCGCACCCGCATGGGGCAAGCCGCCGCAAGAGCATCTCTGGAGTGGACCTGGGACCGCAACGCCGCTGCCGTCTGGGAGCTTCTGAGGGACGCTGCTGGCAGAAAGCTTCCGTCTCCTGCGCGGCGACGCTAGGGCGCAGCCGCGGATCAGCGACGGGTGCGAAGCGCTTCCGCTGCTTTGCGCGTCGCTTGCAGCGTGAATGTGAGCGACTCCTTTGGGATGTCGGTCACAAAAGGTTTGATCATCCAGCCAAGCCCCGTGGGTATGTCTCGCGTCAGTGAAGCCACTTCGCTTTGTACGTAAACGCCGCCGTCGCGCTCTTCCATGCGCCACCACGTTTCCATCCGCCACATGAATCCGTCATCGTTGCCAGGTGTTTTTTCGCGTTCATCGCTCTTCCCGGCGTTTACGACTTCCGCAATGCGCACCGCCGAGCTGCGGCTATGAGCCCTCCCCGGCGCATCGCGGAAGTATCGCACTTCATGCTCGGTGTTCAGCACCACGGTGATCACTTTGTGCCGCCGAAACCGCAGGAAGACCCGGAAATGATCACCCTCTCGCGATTCGAGTTTGGATTGTTCTACGTCCGGTGCGTAATACGCGGAATGCCGGTCATAATCCTCAAGCACGCCCAGCACCTCCTCGAGCTTCGCTCCGGGAATGAACACCACGCCGGTCCAGTGATGGATCATTCCGCCGGGACAAGGGATGCTCTTGTCGCTGTCGAAAATTTCCAGCCTCCGCATCTTTACTTCGCCGCGTTTCAGTGCCGCGTAGGCCTCGGCGCGCTGCTCCTCGGGGAGTCCATCGACCCACATCAGGTGCGTACCGCGCCTCAACTCGCCTTCATTTCGCGCTTCAGCTAGTGTTAGGTAGCGTTCAAACGCTCCCTGGGTCTCCGTTTTCAATTTTGGGAGCGCCGGTTCGCCGGCCTGCGCGACGGGCGCAGAGATCTGTTGCAGCGCCAGCGCGGCCAGCAGAAACGCAATGACTCTTGGGGCGGTGTAGTTTATGGCCTTCACTTGTCGCGCAAACCTTTCAGATTGCACCAACGAGGTTATTCTTAACGCACTCATTTGAGAGCAGCTTATGGAAATATCTGTGCATGCGGCAACTGTAGGATGCAAGGCGGTTACCGATTGCCGCAAAAGAAAAGGAGGGCCTGGGTGTAGGCCTTCCTCCCGCGTGCTCTGGCTTGAAGTGGAGAGGGAAGCAGAAAAAGAAACTGGCGGGTTGGGTAGCTCGCACACGACCCCTTGCGGAGCCGCTGTCCCCGCGCGGCCCCCAACCCGTTCTTAAGACACTACGCATCTGCATTGCGTGCCTCAATGGGTCCGCAGAGCCACTCGACGGAGTACCTGGGTTGTAGTACAACGGGCTCTTCATTCAAGCGCCTCGAAGGAACCTCAATCACACTAAGTCATTCAATTGCAATAGGATGCACTTAGAACAGCGCGCTGATTCCTTGCCCGCTTTCCCCAATAGTACTACTCTTCATCGGCCCGCATTCCAGCTTCATTCCCCCTCCTCCCCTAGCAAGAGTAGCGTGCGGATAAATCGGAAACACTTGCAATTGGGCGCACCTGTCCGATCTCTCGGTCTGCAGAGTTTTAGTAGTGGGTAAGTTTCCGGTTATCCGGCCACACACCAAGTGACCACTACTCTCAGGACCCGATAGGCTTTGGCATAGTTACCGAGTTGCTGACATATCCGGGAGCTACCGAAAAGCATCAAATGCTTCATTGATTCACGGCGAACTCGAGCTTGTTAACTTTCACCGCAGTGAGCTAAATTTCCTGCCGTAAGGCGGTTAATATGGCCAAGCAAGCGCCAGTCACGATACCTACCGAACCAATTGGCAGAATCCCGAGACTCGTTGATCTCATCGAGAGAATCGCAAAAGCCGACAGCGAGGATCCCAACCCCGCTCCTCTCTATGAAGTTGCGATTCGAGATACTATTGAGCGGTTTGAAGCCACAGGCTCGCCGTTTGTTGCGGACGGCGAACAGAAGAAGTATCACAATTGCTACACGCATCGCGTGCATGGACTTCCAAACACGGAGTCACTGCTCCAGTCGACCCCATATCGAAACGCCGGAAGAAGTGCGCGACCGTTCTTTCGAACCCGGCAAGAGTTGGCGATGGTGCTAGGGAAAGGTTAATTTTTAATTGAAGTGCGGCGCGACTGTTCCGCGTGGCAACCGGTTGGAGTCAAATAGCTGCCGTGAACTTGATTGGCTCGTACAACTACGCGCTCGTGGCGCTTTCGGTGTTGATCGCCATGTTTGCGTCGTACGTTGCTCTGGATCTTGCAGGTCGCGTAACGGCCGCGGGCGGTTGGACTCGCGCGGTTTGGCTGCTGGGCGGGGCCGGCGCGATGGGGACTGGCATTTGGTCCATGCACTACATTGGGATGCTGGCGTTCGTCCTGCCGATTGCCGTGGCCTACCATTGGCCGACCGTTCTGCTGTCACTGTTTGCGGCCATTCTCGCGTCGATCGTTGCGCTGTACGTGGTGAGCCAACAGAAAATGGGTGCGTCCCGAGCGCTCGCCGGAAGTGTCCTAATGGGTGCGGGGATTGCGAGTATGCATTACATCGGCATGGCCGCCATGCGTTTACCTGCCGTATGCGAGTTTAATTCCTTTCTCGTCGTCCTGTCCGTCGTGTTCGCGGTTCTGATTTCTCTCGCCGCGCTATGGATTGCCTTTCACTTCCGAGATAAGAAAACGGGGATCGGCTGGGGAAAGACAGCCGGAGCCGTCGTGATGGGTGGCGCAATCCCCGTCATGCATTACACCGGCATGGCCGCAGCCAGTTTCACGCCCTCCGGCATGCCGGCGGACATGTCTCACGCCGTAAGCATCTCCGCACTTGGCACCGCCGGAATTGCCGCCGTCACCTTCATCGTCCTCGGGCTGGCTCTGCTGACGTCCTGGATGGATAGGCGATTCGCTGCCCAAGCCTTGGAACTGCAGGAAGAGAAGCTGCAGCGAAGCGAGGCGTACTTGGCGGAAGCTCAAAGGCTTAGTCACACGGGGAGCTTCGGCTGGAGGCCCTCCACCGGCGAGATCCTCTGGTCCGAGGAGACCTTTCGAATCTTCAAATACGACCGAGCGACGAAACCGACCGTCGAACTTGTCCTCCAACGGGTTGATCCGGACGACGCGGCCTTGGTGAAACAGACAATTGAGCGCGCGTCGCAGGATGGGAAGGATTTTGAATATGAATGTCGCTTAGTGATGCCGGATGGGTCCGTCAAATATGTCCATGTTATGGCTCATGCCTTGAACCATGAATCGGACGGCCTCGAGTTTGTTGGGGCGGTGATGGACGTCACCGCGGCAAAGCAGGCGGAAGGAAGAATTCGACAGATCATTGACACAATTCCCGCGTATGCCTGGAGCACTCTGCCTGACGGCTCCGTGGATTTCATCAATCAACGTTTCTTGGAATTTACAGGTCGATCAAACGGGGAACTACTGGGCTGGGGATGGCGTTCCACGCATCATCCCGATGATATGCCCAGGGAGGTCGGTGTGTGGCGCGCAGCACTGGCAGCTGGGGAGCCGATGGAGAGTGAAGTGCGGGTGCGCGGGAGGGACGGGGATTATCGCTGGTTGCTAATCCGCAACGTGCCGCTGCGCGATGAGCTGGGAAACATCGTTAAATGGTACGGAACCGCTATCGAGATCGAAGACCGCAAGCGGGCCGAGGTGTTGCTGGCCGGCGAGAAACGCCTTCTCGAGATGATAGCCAGGGGCGATTCTCGCGCCTTCACTCTCGATGCCTTATGTCGGCTCGTGGAAGAACTGGCCAGCGGTTCTCTGTCTTCGATCCTTTTGTTGGACCCCAACGCCAACTGCCTTCGGCACGGCGCAGCGCCCAGCCTGCCAATAACCTACACTCAGGCAATCGATGGTGCCGTCGTCGGCCCGTCGGTGGGTTCGTGCGGGACAGCCGCTTACCGGGCAGAGCCAGTGATCGTCTCCGACATCGCCACGGATCCCCTGTGGGCGGATTACCGCGACCTGGCGTCGGCGCACGGACTGCGAGCGTGCTGGTCGACGCCGGTACTCTCCTCAGCAGGTAGGGTGTTGGGGACCTTCGCGATCTACTATCGCGAACCGCGTAGCCCCACTCCGCAAGAGCAGAATGTCATAGAGCGGATCACCCATCTTGCGAGTATCGCCATCGAGCGCGATCGGGCAGTAGAAGCCCTGCGGCGGAGCGAGAGTAATCTGGCGGAAGCGCAGAGCCTCACGCACACGGGCAGTTGGGCCTGGCGGGTAGCGGGAAGAGAGGCCGTGCATCTGTCCGAGGAATGGTACCGCATATATGGCTTCGATCCAGAAGAGGGCATGCCGACTTGGGAACAACGCCTGCAGCGCGTTCATCCCGAGGATCGAGCCAAGTGGCGGGAGACAATCAATCGGGCAATCGCTGAAAAGTCGGATTACGAAGTGGAATTCCGAATCCTTCTTCGAGGCGGCACTGTCAAATACATCCACACCGTCGGCCATCCTGTTTTGAACGCATCCGGTGATTTGATGGAATTCGTGGGTAGCGCGACGGACATCACGGAGCGCAAGCAGGCAGTAGAAGCCCTGCGGCGGAGCGAGAGCTATCTGGCGGAAGCGCAGAAACTCGCCCATACGGGGAGTTGGGCCTGGCGGGTAGCGGGAAGAGAGGCCTTGCATCTCTCCGAGGAATGGTACCGCATATATAGCTTCGATCCAGAAGAGGGCTTGTCGGCTTGGGAGAAGCGGCTGCAGCGCACTAATCCGGAGGATCGAGCCAAGTGGCAAGCAGCAGTCGATCGAGCAATCCGTGAAAAGTCGGACTACGAAGTGGAAGTCCGAATCGTTCTTCCGGACGGCACTGTCAAATACATACACGCCGTCGGCCATCCTGTTTTGAACGCAGCCGGAGATGTAGTGCAATTCGTGGGCAACTCGACGGACGTCACCGAGCGCAAGCGGGCGGATGAAGAGCGCGAGAGATTGCTGGCTAGTGAGCGAGCGTCCTTCGCCGAAGCGGTCGCGGCGCAGCAGCGGTTCCGCGACCTGGTCAATTCGGTCGAGGGGATTGTTTGGGAAGCGGATGTGCCGAGTTTCCAGTTTTTGTTCATCAGCAAGCAGGCCGAGCGCGTCCTCGGCTACCCGGTGGAACGCTGGCTGTCCGAACCGACATTCTGGAAGGACCACGTGCATCCCGATGACCGAGATTGGGCTCTGCAGTTCTGCCAAAGTGCAACAGCCGAGAAACGCGACCATGAATTTGAATACCGCATGATCGCTGCCGACGGAAGTGTGGTGTGGCTGCGCGACCTGGTAACTGTGGTTGTGGAGGGAGATCGCGTAACGCGCTTGCGTGGTGTCATGGTCGATCTCACCAAGCGCAAGCAGGCTGAAGAGGCGCTGCGCCAGGCGCAGGCGGATCTCGCACACGTCAGCCGGGTAACCACCATGGGAGAGCTGACTGCTTCCTTGGCCCACGAAGTGAATCAACCGATCGCCGCAGCAGTCACCAACGCCAACACCTCCTTGCGCTGGCTCGCCGCCAACCCTCCGAATGTGGAAGAGGCACGCGCGGCGGCCACGAGAATCGTGATTGACGGAAGGCGTGCGGGGGAAATCATCAGCCGGATCCGCCTGCTCTTCAAGAAAGGTACTCCGCAGCACGACTTGGTTGATGTAAACGAAGTCATTGGAGAGATGATCGTCCTCCTGCGCGGCGAGACAACACGATACTCCATATCAGTCCGGACGGAGCTGGCCGCGGATCTTCCGCAAGTCAGAGGAGATCGCGTGCAATTGCTGCAGGTCATGATGAACCTCATCATGAACAGCATCGATGCGATGAAGGATGTGGATGACACGCGTGAGTTGGTGATCAAGTCGCAGAATTCCGAAAATGAGCACCTACTGGTCTCCGTCGGCGATACCGGCGTGGGACTGCCCCCGCAGCAGGCGGACCAGATCTTCAATGCCTTCTTTACTACCAAGCCCAACGGCACCGGCATGGGACTTCGCATCAGCCGCTCCATCATCGAATCGCATGGTGGCCGCTTGTGGGCTGCCAACAAACCCCCGCGCGGCGCAAGTTTTTGTTTCACCCTACCCACGAAAGTCTAGGCCAACGAATGACACACGAAGGCACTCCCGCGGTGTGCCCCATTCGTGAGGTTGCCGCCGCGCGTGCGGCCATCCAGGAGGCGCGCGATGCAGCGATGGACTTAATTATCGGACTGATTTTGTAACCGCCTGCTGATCGTAAGTCCTTTCTTTTCAAATCCATGCATCAACTCGATCATCGATCTCCAATCCCCTATTCCCTTTCTTTTCATATTCTTGCGCACTCTTCTGCGTTTTTTTGCACTCGCGAAAATCACAACTCTTTTCTTTTCATTGAATTGCGCTCTCTTCGACCAAAAACAAACAGGGGGTGAGATATCTGCCTCTTTGCCTAAAGATCGCTATCGCGACCCATTCACGCCACTCAAGAATCCACCGAGGTGCCCGGTCAAAGTCACAAGTGCAACTCCGACCGCCTCGATAGGCAGTCGGTAACTGGGCAAAACTCCTTCATGCTTGCGCTGTGCTCTCAGGTGGACGAGGAAGACTATCCAGATCAGAAGGCTGGAAGCACAACCGAGAACCAGATGCATCAGGAGGATGCCCTTTAGCCGCTGCCCTTCGAGCTGCCATTGCCAGGCGAGAATTCCGGTAATCAATACCGGCACCGTAATCACTGCCGCAGCCAGCAAATTGCAATACGCTGCTGCGGCCAGAAATTGCCGTTTCGTCCACTGCGCCAGAAAATCAAAGGCCACGCCGGCGATAAACAGGGCGATCGGAAAATGAATCAGAACCACGTGTTGCGCGTGTTTCGCCAGCAGCGCGGCTTTGAGGTCGAACGGATGCAAGGTCTCTCCTCACTCACTGCACGATGATCTTGCCGGTCATCTTCGGGTGAATCGAGCAGAAATACGGAAAAGTTCCCGCTTTGCTGAACGTAAAGGAGAACTTCTCGTCCGTATCGAGCACTTTGGACTTAAACACTCCATCAGTGCTGACGACCGTGTGTGGAATATCGTCGCGATTGGTCCACGTCACACTTGTTCCCACCGGTACCGTGAGAGTCGCCGGGCCGAAGCTGAAATTATCGATCTTCACCTCCGTTGCTTCCTGCTTCTGCTGCGCGCCTGCCAGGAAGTTCTTATGTCCCATGGAGATCGTTCCCATTCCAATCACCAGCGCCGCTGTCAGAACTGCAATGGATACACTTCTCCTCATGCTTTTTCTCCTGTTCAATTTATTTTCCGATTGGGTTGGTTTCTTGGCTACTTCCGGGTCAGGCAAGCGTCGAATCCACGACGGCCAGCGCGTGCTGCCCCTGAACGTAGTTCACATCGGTGATTCCAAGAACGCTCTTCAGTTGCTCCGCCGGCACTTTCATCGGTCCCGGCGAATCCGCTTTGCCCGGCTGCGGTTGCGGGAACGCAGTTGACGCAGCAGTGTGGAACGTTACGTTTCCTTCGACCTTTTGCATCGTCTGGTGAATGTGACCGTTCAGCACGGTCACCGAGCCGAACTTTTTCAGGGACGCCAGCGCCTGAGCGCTATCTTCCGTGCCCCAACCCCACTCCGGATAGACCGACCAGAGTGGAATGTGCGCGAATACCACGATGGGTGTGCTGTGTTTCAGGCGCTTCACGTCGTCTTCCAGCCATTCGAGTTGCTCGTGGCCCAGCGTTCCGAGTCCGCCCGCTTTCAGATTCATGACGTTGACGAGCCCGATGAAGTGCGCGCCCTTCTTATCGAAGCTGTACCATCCCCCGCCTTTGCTGCCTTTTCCATAACGCTCGAGGAACTGCTTCCCGTCGTCGTTCAGTACGTCGTGCTCACCCGGCACGTAAAAAACATCTTTGGGCTTTGCGCTTTTCAGAATTTGGTCGACGCTATCGAACTCCTCCGGCTTCGAGAGGTGGCTGATGTCGCCCGTGTGCAGCATGAATTCCGGCGCCGCTGACAAGGCGTTAATCTTGTCCACTGCGGCTTTCAACGTGCCCGCAACGTCCGGATTTGCAGGCTTATGGAAGCCCATGTGGCTGTCGCTGATCTGCACAAAGCTCAGTTCGCCCAGGGCTTCCTTCTGGCTCAAGTCCGGTAGCCGGCTTAGGCTGTACGATTTCAGCACGCCGCCGCTCATCACGCAAAGGGCTCCCGTACCCGCCCACGCCATGCACTTCAGAAAGCCCCGCCGGTCGATCCCGTCGCCGTTGTGATCGTGCATGATTTCGTCTTTCACCTTACCCGTCATTTTTTTCCTCCTCGACATCTGAAGACACCAGTATCCGTAACTATTTATTGACGCCCTTACCCGCCAATTCTCTTGGAGGGCGGCGCGGGAGAGAGAGTCCAGGGAGCCCGCGCCGCATATGGGACGTGTTTCGCTTATCCAGACCACCTAAGGCCGTCAATTATTCCCGGGCTGGCCGATTACCAAACCTTTGTCTTCTACGTCACATCCAAGAGGGAATTGGGAATAAAATGACCGTTTAGGCGGTTCCTGCCTATGAGTGGCTCTGACCAGGAAAAGGGTGCGGACGTGTTGGATGCGCAGGACCGGGCGCGCTTCGAGCAGCTCGTGCTGCCGCATCTCGATGCCGCCTTCAATCTGGCGCGGTGGCTGCTAAGAAGCCGCGCGGATTCAGAAGACGTTGCCCAGGAGGCCATGCTCCGTGCCTACCGCTTTTTCCGTGGGTTTCACGGGGGCGACGCACGCGCCTGGCTTTTGCAGATTGTGCGCAATACTTGTTATACCTGGTTGGAGAAGAACCGCCCCGTGGAACTCATGACCGAATTCGACGAGGAATTGCATCCTCAGCCCAGCACCTCTCCCGAAGCTCTGGCCATTGCTGGAGACAATCGAGAGCGTCTGACCCGTGCGCTCGAAACGCTTCCGCCACGTTTTCGTGAAGTTCTTGTCCTTCGCGAGCTCGAAGGCTGCTCTTATAAGGAGATTGCCGCCATCACTGCGATTCCGATCGGCACCGTGATGTCCGCCCTTGCCCGGGCCCGCCAGCGGCTCCAGAGGGCGCTCACGCACGCCTCTCCGCAGGAGGCCTCCCGTGAGTTGTGAATTAACGCGCACGGTCCTCCACGGCTATTTGGATGGCGAGCTGGATGCCACCGGTGCCGCGGAATTTGAGCGTCACCTGGAATCCTGCCGCGAATGCGCCACGGCTCTCGGAGCCGAGGAATCGCTGCGCTCGTTGCTTCAGCGCAGCGGTCTTTACGAAAACGCCCCCGTTGCCCTCCGCAAGAAAATTCGCGCCGATCTCGATGCTGCCACCGCTTCTTCCGCTGCCAGGGGGATTCCCGCTTGGCGGTGGCTTGCCGCCGCCGCCGCGTTGCTGATTGTCGCCACGGTTTCCTGGTTTGCCTGGCCGCGTGTGCAGAATAGCGCCGCTTCTGCCCCCTTCACGGCTGCCGAGATCATCGACGCTCACGTTCGCTCCCTGCAGCCCGGCCACCTTACCGACGTAGCTTCCACCGACCAGCACACTGTCAAGCCCTGGTTCGACGGCAAGCTCGCCTTTGCTCCACCGGTGAAGGATTATGCGGATGAAGGTTTTCCGCTCGTCGGCGGGCGTCTCGATGTTCTCGCCGGCCAGAATGTCGCCGCTCTGGTCTATTCGCGCCGCAAGCACCTCATTAACGTTTTTGTTCTGCCCACCAAGGAGCCGGACACGCCCATTCATCCGCCGGGTGCCCGCCAGGGTTATCAGTGGGTTCACTGGCGACATCAGGGGATGGAATACTGCGCCATCTCGGACGTCTCGGCCTCCGATCTGCACGAGCTCGCCCAGCTCATCTATCAATAAGAAGTCTGGATTACTGCGGTGTAGTTCGCCTCGAAGAACTTGCGACGCGTGTATCGAAGATCTCTGCCGCGCCGGATTCAGGAGGGAAGAGATTTACTGCTTGGGCTTGCTCTTCACATAAGCCTTCGGAATTTCTTTTGCGTAAATCAGGCGCAGCGTCAGGTTTTTCGTCTCCCCGGACCGCAACGTGACGTTCTTCTCCCAGGTGGAAAAAACTCCCTTTCCCGAGGCCCGGAGATCGTAGTTGTCGGCCTTCAGCTTCGAAATCGAGAATTGCCCGTGCGCGTCCGTGCGCACCACGTGCGGTGCGCTCCCGCTCGACGATTGATAGGACACACTCGCGTGCGCCACCGGCCTATCATCCGGGCCCAGAACCACCCCGCTCAACGTGGACGATCCTTTCCTTTGCGGGGCGGCCGATGTCTCGCGTACTGCGGCCAGCACCAACAGAAAAATCACAATCAACAGAAGTGCGCGTCTCATTCTTTTCATCCTTATCCGTGCTCAACCCGTGAACCAACGTGGAAAGGCCGTGCCTCCCGGCTGTTCGAGGCAAGTTCCAGCTCACTAACTCTGAGTGTAAAGCGTGTTCGGCACGGCGAATTGCGGTATGCGGAAAATGTGCTTCACCGGCAACCTGCCAGCTCGGACAGGTCCGCGCGCTCGAAGCTTTTCGCTTTTCTACGTGTAACCCTCGCGAGCTGAGAGAGCTCTTACAGAGTTACATCCATCTGGACTTCCTGAATCGTATTTTGAAGCACGACATTCGCCAGCTTCTGCTGCGCCTCAGTGTCCTGCTTCTTTTTTCGCAGCGCGTCAAGCTGTGTCTCTTCCTCGTCGAGTTGCTTTGTGTAGCGTTGCAGCAGTGCCCTCTCTTCAGCGCTGCCTTTCAGGGCCTTCATGTTCTCGTGCAGCCGCCCCTGATCGGTGAAGATCTGGTCGATCGCTTTTTGGTGCTCTTTGATCGTTCCATCCAAATCTGCCACAACCTTTTTCTGCGCCGTGACTGTTCGTAACGCCTTCTCGATGTCTGCATTGATGGATTTCTGCCGCAGTAGGAATTCGATCTGATCATTCGTCACCACGTTCAACTCATATTGCGAATAAAGCGGCTTCGCTTCGTTCACCACCAGCCTTTCCGTCTTCTTCGGCTCTACATTCAACCGGAAACGGTACAGCCCTACGGCTTTCTCCTCGGGTTTCGAGCCGTCTTCGCGGAGCTTCCACTCCGGCCGCGCCGGATGCTCAATGACCAGGGTTCGTGGCGTGGTATCTTCATTTCGAACGATGTACGTTTTCTTCTCGCGCTCCTCGCTGGCGGTGGTCATCGTCCCGCGATAGATCCGCACACGCGTCACGCGCTCCCGGGCGTTCTCCAGTTTGGTGTCAACCAGCAGTCCCAAGTCGGTCGCATAGGAGAGGAGTCTTTTCTCGCCTGGCTTGATGGCCTCGACGAGTCCCTCGCCAGCGAACGTATTGCTGCCCAGCACGCTGAAGCTTCCGCCGTCCAGCGTCAGCGAACTCGCATTGTTCACCCAAAGCGCCCGCAACGGCCGCGCGACTCCCAGCGATTCGCTCCACAACGAGACTTTTTCTGCCGCGATGTCCGTCTGCAGGATCGGCACCAACGCCGATTGGTT
>Ga0209131_1001281_pt1 | contig 17424 bp, 12 predicted proteins | sample GraSoi_2013_40cm_FD_185826 | JGI IMG/M metagenome (GOLD analysis project Ga0209131, IMG submission 185826) | Grasslands soil microbial communities from the Angelo Coastal Reserve, California, USA - Sample 9_17_2013_40cm (SPAdes) (version 2) | ecosystem: Environmental > Terrestrial > Soil >...
GATCGCAAGTGCAGCGAGATACAGATTGTCCGCGGGGATGGGGAGGCGGTCTTCGTTGAATATACGGCGAAGGCCCACTATCTGCCTGGGCGGCACGTCGCCGTACTTCGTGACATCTCCCGGAGAAAGGAGGCGGAAGCGGCATTGCGCGAAAGTGAAGAACGATTTCAGCAGATGGCCACAAACATCGAGGAGATTTTTTGGATGGTGGACGCTGAGAACCTCAAGGTCATCTACGTCAACCCAGCGTATGAAACAATCACTGGCCGGTCCTGCGAGTCGCTGCGGGAAGATCCGAGATCTTACGAAGATGTCATACACCCCGAGGATCGCGTGCGGGTTCTATCTCGGCTGAGCGAGGCAGTTCGAACGGGCCAGTTCGACGAGGAATTCCGCATCGTCAGGCCGAACTATGCGACCCGCTGGGTGTGGGTCCGCGGGTTCCCGGTCCGGGATTCTAGCGGGATTGTCCGGCGCCTCGTCGGGACTACCCAGGATGTCTCATCGCGAAAATCCGCTGAAGAGGAGATAGCTCGGAACCTCGATATTGCCGAATCCGCACGAGCCGAGGCCGATGCGTTCCGCAAGACGACCCTCGCGCTTACGCAGAACCTCAGCATGGACTACGTTCTGGACACGCTGCTCCAGTCGCTTCTGAAATTGGTTCCTTGTGAGTCGGCTGGCATCCTGTTAGTGGAAGCTGAGACCCGTCTCTTCCTTGCTCGCGAGGTGCAGGGATGCGAAACGAATCGTCGCATCCCGAAATCCCCAGCCACCCTGGATGCAAAGGACAGCGAGTTTCTGATGCGCGTTCTCGCCGGCAGGAACAGTCTACTCATCCCGAACACGGCGGCGGAGACAGAATGGGTCGCTTTCAAGGGTTTTTCCCATCTGCGCTCGTGGTTGGGTGTGCCGCTCGTTGCATCACAACATGTGCTCGGACTTCTGTCGCTCGGCGATACACATGCTCAGGCGTTTACCCAGGAACATTTGCGCCTTGCCAAATCACTCGCGATTCCTGCTGCGGTTGCGATTCAGAATGCCCGGCTTTACGAGCAAGCGGAAATCTTTCGCGCTGAGCTCGAGCAGCGCCTAATCGATTTGGATCAAGCGCAAAAAGAGCTTCGAGAAGTACAGCAGGGCAGGGAGCTGTCCTAAATGTCCTTTGTTTGAATTGCGCCAGGAGCTTCGTATCCCCAACAACGAGTCCTCAAATTATCGTAAACGGAACTTAATCCAAGGCTTACAGCGATGCCCCTAATGTTGCGTGAAACTTCATAGCTTCTTCATTCGAGGGGTAGCTAGTCGGAATGTCGCAAGCAATTCGGTTGGCAACCACAGCCCCCTGGTCGCAATTCCTGCCAAATCGCCCACTCGTTGGAAAACCCAGCGCGGATAATGCAAACCTAGCGCCCCATAATTTCTGTGGCCTTTCCAAAGTCTCGGCTTCTGCTGGACGATTTTCCGACCACAAGAAAGGTATTTCATCGTTCCTACGTCGCTTCGCGGCAGTATTTCGCCCTGCCGCACCGGCCGCTTCTCCGAGCAGAAAGGAAGGGTCATCCGGTGCTGGAGACTGCGGGAATGTGGCCGAGAAGAACCCTGCGGCCAATCCCGGCACTATGCCGCCTCGGGAAGCACGCTTCCGAAAGACATTGGTGGTTGACAGAGGTTGAATATTCCCCGAAGCAAGCTGTCGTTCGAGCACGTTCGACACGGTGTTTTGTCCCATGGCAGATCGTTGGGCCAGTGCGACGAGCAACTATTCTCTCCGGTTTTTCTCTCCGGAAGAAATCGATCGAATTTTGCTCGAAGGTGTGAACCGGGGAAGAAACGGTTCACATGACGCGATCGAAAGAATTCTGAAGCACGAGCTAGGCCTCGAACGGGCGGAACTGTGGCAGCGCATACGCCAGCTAAAACATCCGGCGAACCCAAAGCGCACTTGGCGTGCTCCTTGGACCGCCGATGAAGATGAACTCCTGCGCAAAGGATATGCAAAGGGCTGGTCCGGTAAGAAGGAAGCGGTAAGTGAGCTGTTGCGACGCCATCCCGACTGGCGTCCTCATGTAATCTGGAAGCGCGCTGGCCATCTCGGGCTCGTCCAAAGGAGCCTCAAGCGTCACCAGGAACGATTGCAACACCAATGGTCCGAGCACGATGATAGGGTCCTGCTGAACCTCGCGGGCTATAAAGAAGTAGGCGTCATCGGCAACCCGCCAGCGGACCACTCATCGTAGAACTTCTGGGACAACTTCCCGCCGCGGTCGAAGGGCCTTCGCGACCGTGATCGGTTGGCGTGAGCACGAACTAGAGTCCAGTCTCTGACACGGTAGAGCGCCGCCCTCCTATTGGTTTCCTTATCGATGAGAATTTTCCTCAGGCTACATTGGAATTCCAGTACCTCTCGCCAAGGGTGGCGCAAGACGGCCGTTCTTCGGTTGATCCAGGTGGCCGGCGAGCGAGGAGGGCTGTGTGATCCACTCATACGCTGGGCAAGTGGGAAAGACTCTGCAGTTCGCGAGGGCGGGAGAATCGAGGCCATCGCCCTGATTTCCGAGGTACCGTTCGAGTTCCGGCTCCTGCGGAACGGCGAGCCTGGCCCTTTTCCATTGGCTCTTGAGCGGCTCGCGGACTGGCAAGCATTTGACCCCATGAATCAGGGCCCGTGCTACTCCACCTTGTACCCCGTACAGGACGGGACTCGCGGCTTGGACGCAGCAGGCCTCGCGGTTGAAAGTCGCGGACTTCTGGTCGGTTCCGTTTTCTCCTTTCTCATCTGGGACCGTCATTGATGGCTTTTTCTTTTGCCCAGACGAGCCCTCAGATTCCCTCGTCGGTACTAACTGAAATGTGCGCTTCCTAAGCAACCGCACTTCAAAAAAGGAGGCCGGACCCCAATGGATGACGAGAACATCATTTTCCGCTACACAAGGGAAAACGCTATCGATGATGGCGTTCTTGTGGCTATAACCGAACAGATAGAAGAAACTGGGATTCGAGTGCCAACGGTTATCACCGGCCATCTACATCAGGTCCTGGAAGATATTCCTAAGACTAGCGCTGGGCAGGACTATCGTGGCCGGCTTCACGATGTCTTGTGGATGACTTTTCTCAAGCTCAAGGCGATGCAGGCGATCCGCAATGACGAGTTTCCTGCGCTGGTCGACGTGATCATCGACGGCCGAAAGCAAACCCTTTGGGCTGTCGTTGATGGTGACGGCCTCACCATCATGTTTCCTGAGGATTATTAATGCTCCGCGTGGCTCGTAGCGACCGCTTGCACAGGTGTACACCTTTGTGTACACTAGGAGATCTGGAGCACACAGCCATGACCACAATCGGATACCCCAGTTGCGGTTACGCGCCGCGGCGAAACTCTCGGTGTATATGTCCCCACGCGCCGCAGGCGGCCAAAGGCGGCCGAGCTCTCTGAACTTAAGGCGGCAGCAGACCACCTTGCCGAAGCGCTAGCGGACATCGATGAAGAGGATCTGGTCGCCGACTTTAAGCGCGTCCGTCGGCAGCGATGATCGTTCTCGACGCGAACATCTTAATTCGAGCGATCTTAGGCCGCCGAGTTCGTCAACTCGTCGAGACGTACGCAGCTCTTGGAGTCCGGTTCTTTGCGCCTGATGTTGCTTTCGACGACGCCGAGAAATACCTGCCTCCATTGCTAAAGAAGCTGGGCAAGTCCGATGCCGAACTTTCAGCGTCGCTGGAATACTTACGACACTTCATCGCTCCAGTCGATCATGAGCTCTATAGTGTCTTTGAAAGCGAAGCACGACAGCGCTTGCGTGCTCGCGATGAAAATGATTGGCCAGTCTTGGCCAGCGCGCTGGCATTGGGATGTGCAATGTGGACGGAAGATGCAGACTTTTTCGGAACTGGTATCGCGGCGTGGACCACAAATCGCATCGAAATCTTTCTGAAAGCAGAGGCAAAGCCAAACGGATCTGAGCAAGAATCGTAGCTCCGGCGACAAGATGATAAAGCCGCCCGCAAATGTTCTTGATCTGCCCCTAGTAGAGCGCGCTGAGATGGCGCTCAAAGCCGCCGTCGAAAAGGTGCTTGTGGAACATGCCCGTCAGGGTCTGCCGATCTACATATGGCGGGATGGCGAAGTAGTTGCTGTTCCCCCCGAAGAATTAGCTGCGGAATTGGTGCGTCTACGCGACGAAACAGCATAGGGTGGATGCAGTCGCATACACCGACGCTTTCTCACATAACCTTATGAAATACGGGAAAGAGAGGACGCGGAGATCGCACACGTATCCCCGGTGTTGATCCGAAGTTGATTCCAGGTTTGTCTCCCGCCAAAAGCTCTCATTCCGGTGACTAGCCGAATCTCCGCTAGCAGCGTAAAGACAGCCCTTAAAGCAAACCCATTCAGCCAGAAGAAATGATATTTCCGGCTCTGTAGGCTCCAGAATCTTCGACAGGGTGTGTGTTCTCCCCTTAAGGCAAGCTGCTAGGGCCCGGGGGTGTTCGTTCCGAATGTAATACTTTCCCCAATAAAATCCAAGTGAATAGCCGGCAACCTCTTCCGTTTTACGTGATACCCCCGATCTAGATCCAGATACTCCTGAGTCGAGTAAACGAGACTTAGACGAACGTATTTTTTTGACGTGGTAGGCTGGACGACGAGTCTCTTACCCAAAATGGCCAATTCCGGTTTTTGACATAGGGCCGCGAGTCTAGCCCGAATACGGAAACTGACAGAGCATCGGCAAAAGTGTGCGGATTTTGGAACGACACTCGCCGGTTGCTCGTCCTCCTCTACTCCCAGACCGGACCGATTTGGCTTTTGACGTTTTACCACTTACCACTCGAACTGCTAGCGCGCACTGGCAATTGCAGTGTCACCTTCGTCGACCCTCGCCTCGTCTTGAGGTCCAACGCGAATGCCTCGACTCCGATTTCTTCCGGCACTACTAGCTAGAAGAAGTTCAAAGGCCACTTTCTACGACACGGTTGTGCTGCTCCCAAGATGGCCTTTGATCCATTTCGATTCGCAAAAAGGAGACATACAAATATGGAGACATCACAACTTCTGGCTCACTGCGGTACCAGCAGAATCAGCCGAGAAGAACTCAGAACAATCCCAACACCGGAAGGAAGTGCTACATATCAACCGGTTCCACATCACGAAATTGTCGAAGCGCTCATCGAGAGCTTAAGCTTTCGGCATATCTCGGTTGTACGAGACGAATACGCCGTGTCGTCGGACGGCATGAAAATGTTCGGCGTCCTCAACCTGGAGACTACCTTTGAGGGGTGCAGGTTTTCTGTCGGGATCCGAAATGCCAACGACAAGTCGATGCGTCTCGGCCTGACGGTCGGATACCGCGTCCTGGTCTGCGACAACATGGCCTTTTACGGAGACTTCACTCCTGTATTGGCCAAGCACACGAAACGGCTAAGTCTCGTTGATGTTCTCTCGATTGGCGTCGACAGAATCCAGCGTAATTTTGAGCCCATCAAGAAACAGGTCGAGATGTGGAAGGCATCGCTCATCAGCGATGACGTTGCGAAGCTCGTGATCTACCGCGCGTTCGTGGAAGATGGGCTCGATGCGCCAAAGCATCTAGCGCATCGAGTACACGAGCAGTACTTCAACCCTCCGTTCGAAGAATTTGCTCCGCGGACGATGTGGAGTCTGTCCAACGCATTCACCAGCGCGTTCAAGAGCCTTGATCCGATTCCGCAATTCAAGGCGACCGCAAAGCTCGGACCCTTTCTTGAACTAACCTCCTCCTCCAACTGAACCTCGCACCCCAAGGCCTCTGGATCAGTAATGCAGGCAAGAACGCGGAGGAGTACGCCTGCATTCTGATCCTCAGGTCGCACCCTTAACAGCCCCTCAAGGAACGTCGGCACTCACTAGAACGGTTGTCATCAAGCGAGGTCGAAGGCCACGACCGGCCGCTGCACCACGCGCAACACTATCTCGGTTTTACCGATGATCTTGACGCGCGCTCGTCACATCCAGGGACTTTCTGTGCGCGCGATTTTGGGAAACCCTCCGACCTGCTGTGTAGACGAACGAGAAGGACCGAGGTCACAGAGTCTCTGTTAGCGATGCACGATGCAACTGGCAAAACGTCGGTGCCAAGGACGCTGTACTGCCCTTAACCATTGACTCCGGAGCGCTTGGAAGAGACGAGCGCATTTCATGCAGGTTTGTGGGGGCATCCACAGAGGTGCGCAATCTGGATTCATGTTTTACAAATTGCGTGCGGCCGGACCGCGTTTCACGGTCAGCGTTGGCGCTGAGCTCCCGACGGCATGGCCGTAGCCGACCGAAAAGGGAATCACCTTTCCGGCCTGGAGGGCAGGAATGAGTATTGCGGTCTGAATTAGGAAGTGAAGGAACTCCATCATGAATCACAACGGAAATAACGAGCACCCGCAGGGCGGATTCACTTCTGCCCAGCCATTCGAGTTGTCGCTCATGGGAACCAGGCAAAAGGGGCCACAGGGGGAGAAGGAAGCAGGCACGGCGCTGACCCCCATCGAACGGCACTATGCCGTTACCGAAATTGCCGAAATTTGGCATTTGAGCACTGATAAGGTCCGAGATCTTTTTGAAGATGAGCCAGGCGTCCTTGTTATCGGTCAGCGGAGCTCGCGCCGTAAGCGCCGGTATGTCACTTTGCGCATCCCGCACTCTGTCGTCGAGCGCGTTCACGCTCGTCTCTTATTGAAAACACCTGTTCGGTGAAAGATCTATGGCAAAATCTGTGTCGCGCAAAGTAAGAGATAAACGGACGGCTCTACGCTGAAAGCTTCCAAGCCTTCTTGATTGATTTTTCGAGCGACATTTGTCTGGACTTCACCCACGGCGCATAATGTTTCTCCGCAATCTTTATTGTGTTACCGAGCAAGGTAGCCACGTCTTCCAGACTCACCCCGTTCGAAAGCAGATCGACGGCGAAGGAATCACGGAGTTGATGGGCGTGAAATTTCACGCCAGCAAGTTTTGCCAGGCGCGAAAGCGTACGCTGCCAGTCATTTACACAGCTTTTGACATCACCATTCCCAGACCAGAAGAAGTATTTGCCGGAGCGAAGCGCGCCTGCCCTGTGGACTTCCTTGACCACGAAGTCTGGTAATGGAACGTAGACAGGCACTTTCGTCTTGGCGGAGTACAGGAGCAGCTTGTTGTTTTTTAGTTTGTCCTCACTGAGAAGCACCACATCCCTGATCCGTAGGCCGGAGTACCGTAGCATCAGAACGAATGCTCTGACTCTCACCCGGTTCCCTTCACCATAGATCCCATTGGCGGGGAAGAGGTCGCACGCCCAAAGGATTTTCTCGAACTCCTCATTCGTGACCGGAAGAGTCGGACGATGGTGACCGATGGGAGCCTTAATCCCTTTCGCCGGGTTTCCTTGCATCCACTCGCTGTCTACACAGAACCGAAAAAACGTCCGCAGTCGTTCGAGCTTCTTTCCGGCCGAGATGGGAGCAATCTTCCAGGTTTCACGGTACTTGCGGACCTCGTCGACTGCGAGCGACGCAACTGACCGCCCTTCGAATACTTCCTTGAGCTCATTCGTGAGTAGCCGGTATTTTCCAAGCGAAGCACTCGAAAGGTTTCTCGCTTCACAATCCCGAATGAAGGCGTCGCAGGCGTGCCCGATCGAATTGTGTTCCGCACTCTTTGACTGTCCAGATTCCCAGTCTCTCACCAATTTTTGAGCAGATTCCCAATTGCGAAGATCGAGGGATTTCTTCAACCACTTACCGTGTAGAGTACCTTGCACCCAGATCGGGCACCCACACTTCTTATGAGTCCGCAAGCGGTGCGGACATGATTTCATGTGCCTACGCCAGAGGTTGAGCATGACGCAAGCGTACCACAAACTGGAACGCATCTGGAACGCCCAGCTCTTTGGCGATATAACTATCTTAGAATCAATAGCTAAGATGGTGGAGGCGGGGGGAGTCGAACCCCCGTCCGAAAAGCGCTGCGACACGAAGCCTACATGCTTAGCTCAATTCCGTTTGTTTCGCCTGCCGCGCTCAGAATGAGCAAGAAACGCAGCCGGCTAGTCCGATGGTTCTCGCCCGAGTCTTACGGACCGAAAGACTCAGGCCAGCTCATTGTGTGACGCCTCTGACCGGGCCCATGAGCAAAGCCCGGGGAAGCGTGCGCTTAATTAATTAAGCTGCAAGTGCCAAGTTGTTGTTGGCATTTCTAGTTTCCACCAAGTTACGGGCAGGTGGGTCCCGGCATGCCTTCGGGCCGCGACAGCTTCCGTCGAAACCGTGTCGCCCCCTTCGTGCTCTTCTATTTTACCATGCTAATGGTTGATGGAGCGCTGGCTGGCCGCTTTGCCCGTTTCCTCAATTGTGGAGATCCGAATCGTTCCCTCTTGAAGCTCGCCTTTCACTCGCACGTTCTTCGCCGCGAATCGAGCGGCGGTCGTTTGCGGCTCAAGAACATACACGCGATCGCCAACCCACAGTCCATACTTCGAGCCTTTTCGCACACACCGAACAATGCATTTTTTGTCCGGAGTCATGTCCTTGGTTACCTGGCAGTTTGTTCCGCAATGCGTATCAGTCACATACCCCTGCCAGAGCCCGTTGGAATTGTTTTGGCCGTTTGGCACGGCCAAGGAAGGATAGAACAACACTGCAACAAGCGCTGTCGTCGCTAGCCTTGTGGTTGAGCCCATGGAACACCTCGTCCGGGGCCAGGGGGTTTCTGCGCCGAACATAGCACCGGACCGCGGGATGAGCAAGCGGCAACCCCAACCAAGCAACACTTCCGGGTCGCCACCGCTCGCCTTACGCAGTCTGATGCGCCACGACTTCGCAAGGCAAAGTGAACTGAAAGGTTGCGCCTCGCGCACCGTTGGACGTGGCCCACAATCGGCCGCCATGCGACTCGACAATGGACCGGCTGATCGGCAATCCCATGCCCGTGCCCTGCGGCTTGGTGGTAAAGAATGCATCAAAGATCTGGTCCGGCTGGTCTGCGGGCAACCCCGCGCCCGTATCGCCGATGGAGATCAGCAACTGACCATCTTCTGCTCGCTTTGACTTGATCGTAAGTTCGCCCGCCGCGCTCGTGTCCTTCATCGCTTCGATGCCGTTAAGCATCAGGTTCATGAACACCTGCTGCAACAGCACGCGATCCGCCTTCACCTTAGGAAGGTCCTCGACCAGGTCAGTCTGAATCGAAACCAAGTGTCGCGTCGCCTCGTCGTGCAGCAGCACGATCATTTCCCGAATGACTTCATTGACGTCAAGCACCTCACGTTGCGATTCGCCTTTCTTGAATAGCAAGCGGATGCGGCTGATGATGTCGGCCGCACGCGTCACGTCCTTGACCATTCTCGATGCTGCCGCGCGCGCCTCTTCCATATCCGGGTTATCGCGCGTTAGCCATCGCAAGCAGGCGTTGGCATTCGTGACCGCCGCAGCCATCGGTTGCTTGATCTCGTGCGCCAGCGAGGCAGTCAACTCTCCCATCGTGGTTACCCGGCTGATGTACGCGAGATCTGCTTCCGCTTGGTGCAATCGTTGGCGGTCTTGCTCCGCCAGCTTGCGTTCCGTGATATCGCGGGTAGTTCCGATGTTTCCCACCACCTCGCCGGAAGCGTTGAAAACAGGCCGGGCTACCACGTGCAGATACTTGAGTGTCCCGTCCGGAAGCACAATTCGGTAAACCCAGTCTACGTCCGCGCCTTCCCGGAGTGACCTCTCTCCGAGTTCGTCGAACATGACCAGATCGTCCGGATGAACCCGCTGACGAAATGCCGCGTGAGGCGGGACAGGCCCCTCTTCCGGATCGAAGCCAAACACGCGTAAGAGTTCAGCGGACACGTAGACGAGCCCGCTGGCGGCGTTCCAGGCATAACTGCCGGTGTGGGTCAGCCTCTCCCCTTCCGCCAAATAATACTCGGTCTGCCGCAAAGCCTCTTCGGTCTGTTTGCGCTCGGATACGTCCATCGCGCTACCCACGAATTCCACAAGATCGCCGGATGCATTGAACACCGGATGGCCTGCACCATGGATGTGTCGGATCGTACCGTCCGGAAGAACAGCGCGGAAATCCACCTCGTAATCCACTGCTCTGGCTATGACATCTCCAAGCACCCTCTCTCGGTCCTTCGGATGAACGCGCTGGGCCCATTCCTCAAACGACGGAGCACCCTTTTCTGGCTCGAAACCAAACAAGCGGTAGGTTTCCGCGGACGAGAAGACGACCTCTTTAGTGGCGGGGTTGAACGCCCAAGTACCCGTATGGGTCAACCTTTCCCCTTCCGCCAGAAGGGCCTCGCTCCGTTGCAGTTCGGCCGTCCGTTCCGCGACCTTCACCTCGAGTTCCTTGCGCGCTTGCCGAAGCTCTTGCTCTGTGCGTCTTCGCGAAACGCTGAACCAACTGAAAACCAATCCGAACAATGTGAAAACCACCAAGTAAGGGAGATTAGAAAGTTCCGCCGTGAACTGGTAAAGGGGAGGTGTGAAGAAGTAATCCACGCTCAGGATGGAGAGCACAATCGCAAGGAAACCAGGCCCACGCCCTGCATGCCAGACGGTCAGGGCGATGGCCATCAGGAATGACGCGACCGCCATGCCCTCGAAGCGCCTCACGAGGAGCGCCAACCCGAGCGCGACTGCGACGGACAGAACCGCGATGCCGTAGCGACGAATTACCGCTAAGCGCGTCCTGGATGGAGAGGCCGAATGCGCCATGGCTTGCTTTGCCTGGATCGCGTGAGACGTACCTTTCGCCAGTTCCTGTGCGTCCCACATAATAGCCCATTACCCTTAGCCGGACGAGAGTTGCCGTCTTCGCAGCGGCATCGCGGGTTAGGCACGGCCGAGTGACGGTACGCCGGGGCAAGCTGTTGATGTGATGAAAATGCCGCTTCTGTGGGTGCCATTGTTGTCTGCCACGCATCGTGCTGCCTATAGGTTCGAAGCGCGGCAACGGCAATGCTAGTGGCTCCCGACAGCACAGCGGTATAAACTGGCCCCTTCAACGCTACGGATTAAACGTTTCTGGTAAACATCATGAACAAACTCCCGTTTGTTCCTCTACTCGTACTTTCCCTATTTGCGTGCCTGCCAGTCGCTCGCGTGCTCAGTGTCGAGACCACAGGAATCATTGAAGGTACTGTTGAGGACTCCAGCGGAGCGGTAGTGCCCGGAGTTCAGGTGACCGTGGCCAACGAACAGACCGGAGAGGCCAAGAGCTTTACCACCGGGACGTCCGGGCGATTCATTTTTCCCAACTTGCAGGTCGGCACGTACAACCTCACGGCGGAACGCGCCGGATTCAAGAAATCCGTGCAAATCGGAATTCCACTGAGAGTGACCGAGCACTTGAACCTGACCGTCGTGCTACAGGTCGGAGGGCCCGCATCTCAAGTGGTGGTCACTGCAGCGGCCACGAGTGTCGAGACGAAAGAGGTCACCGTCGGCAAGGTTATCGAGAATAACTCCCTCACGGACTTGCCGCTCAACGGGCGAAATTACATGCAATTGACAACGTTAGTCCCCGGGAGCGTCCCTTCGGTTGGCTACGCGGAACCGGGTAATCCTCAGATCCCGGGGGGAGTCAACGCAACTCCCCAGGTAAATGGTGGCCGAATCGAATCGAACAATTTCCTGCTCGACGGGGCCGACAACAACGAGCCATTCCTGGGATCAGCCGCCGTGGTTCCCTCCGTCGAAGCATTGCAGGAATTCAAGATGCTCACGAACTTGTACACCGCGGAATTTGGCAACGGAGGCGGCGCCATAGTCAACGTGTTGACCAAATCGGGCACCAACCAAATACACGGCAGCGCCTACGAGTTCCTGCGCAACGATGCATTTGATGCGCGAAATTTTTTCTCACCCACCGTCTCAATTCTGAAGCGCAATCAGTTTGGCGGCTCTCTCGGTGGTCCCATACGAAAGAACAGGGCCTTTCTCTTCGGCAATTACGAGGGTTTTCTCGAGCATCGCTCTCCCACCCATGCTGCCTCCGTTCCCACACTCTTGGAGCGCCAGGGAGATTTCTCTCAGTCTGCCATGAAGCCCATTGACCCTTCAACGGGGCAGCCTTTTCCGGGGAATTTAATCTCCGCAGATCGTGTAGATTCCATTTCACAGAAGCTTCTGCAATTTTATCCGCCCCCGAACATGGGACCAGGCATCAGTAGCTCTTCGCCATCCGAGCCGGCGAGAACAGACCAAATGCTCGTCAAACTAGATCACCGGCTTAGAAACAACGACGATCTAATGGCACGCTACGTTTTCCAGCGAGGAAACAGAACCTTTCATTTCGTTCCCTCCCTCTTAGGCAGCCTCGATGTCCCCAATTTTCCCGCCCGCGATGAGTTCCGTTTCCAAAATGTGGGTCTGACTAACAACTATACCTTCTCTCCGACGGTGCTGATCGAGACTCGTTTCAGCTACAATCGCGCAAAACTTCATGCTGCCATGGCGCAATTCAAAATTGACGCGAGAAGCCTGGGTTTTACGTTTCCGGTCACGGCGCCCTTCGCCAACATTCCCTTGGTCGCCATCGCGGGCCTTACCTCCATCGGTACAAGCAATTTTTTCAACACCGACAAGACGAACAACATCTTCATATTTGAAAATAATCTGTCCGTTTCACATGGTCGACACCTGCTCCGGGCCGGCCTTCACCTCGCTTCGACCCAGGTGAATGCCAATACGCGAACGCTTTTTTCGGGCGGTTACCTCTTTGCGGGTACTTTCACCGGGAACCCCTTTGCGGACTTCTTGCTCGGAGACCCGCTCTTTTTCGCGCAGGTTGGAGGCGATGGCGCACGCGAATTTCGTAGCCACGAATATACCTACTTCGTTCAAGATTCCTTTGCGCTGACCCCGCATTTCACTCTGTACTTCGGTCTGCGCCACGAAATCTTTGGTCCCATTTTCGATAGGGGACTGCGGATGGATGCGTTCAGGCCCGGCCAGCAGTCGGTTGTCAGGCCGAGCGTACCGCCGGACGTTGTCTTTCCCGGCGACCCTGGAATCTCTCCTTCCACTTACCCGCGCGATTGGAAGGACCTCGGTCCGCGCATAGGAATTGCATGGGATCCTTTCAAAAACGGCAAGACCAGTGTCCGTGCCGGCTACGGAATCTACTACAAGCCGCCAGTTACATTCGTAGCTTTCCAGACCATCGTCGCGCCGTCCATCTTGAACGTCAGTCTTGTGACCGCCCCCAATTTTCCTGATCCTTTTTTGGGTAAGAGTCCTTTCCAACCCGGAAACAGTGTCCTGCCTGTAGGCCCCGGCACCCAGGTTAATTTTATGGACCCTCACTTAAGGACGACGTACACCCAGCACTACAGTCTCAGTCTCCAGGGCGAGATCAAGAGGAATTATGTTTTGGAAGTGGACTATGTCGGTACGAAGGGCACCCGCCTTGTGGGCCCGGTGGATCTGAATGCGTCACTCTTCGTCTCGGGTGCGTCCACTGCCGCCAACATCAACGCCCGACGCCCCTTCCAGCCTTGGGGGCAAGTGTGGGAGGAATGCGGCTGCTTCGATTCCAATTATAATTCTCTCCAAACCAGTGTGACTAAACACTGGAGCGGAGGATTTTTTCTACTCGCGTCGTACACTTTCTCAAAATCGATCGACTATACCTCCGTCTCTCAGTTCGACTGGACTTCCGACGGTGAACCTCCCCGTCTGACCCCCGCAAGCCCTCGCAACGTCCGGGCTGAGCGGGGCCTCTCAACGTTTGATGTGCCGCATCGATTTGTGACCAGTTTTGACTGGGAACTGCCCTTCTTCAAGAATGTCTCTGGAGTTCTGCAAACGGAGTTGCTCCGCGGCTGGCAAGTCAATGGCATCTTTCAATTGCAGAGTGGCCGGCCTTTTACCGTTTTCGACCCCTCGGATCCCAATTTAGACGGAGACACTAGCGATCGCCCAAACCTTGTCGGTAATCCGTTCCCGCAGGGATTTACTCGCACCGTCCAGGAAGACTTCAATACCGCTGCTTTCGCGCGGATTCCCACAGGAACGAATCAGTTTGGGAATGCAGGTCGCAATATTTTGCGCACGCGAGGCTTTGAAACGTTCGACCTTTCTCTGTTCAAGATATTTGACCTCACCGAATCACTGCAATTGCAGTTTCGAGCCGAAGCTTTCAATATCTTGAACCATCCCAACTTCGGCCCCCCGGTCAGCGACATCGCCTCGCCAGATTTCGGCAAAATCCTGAACACGCTCCCAGAAAACGAAAGACAACTCCAATTCGGCCTAAGGCTAGCCTTCTAGGCCCGAAGCTGTGGGCCGTTCATCATATTGCTGGAGCCGTTCCTTACGCGATCCCCAACCTACAGTCCATTCTTCGAGCCTTTTGGCACATATTAAGAGCGGCAAACACGGCTACGCCGAAAAGCGCAGCCGCTCTTGTTTCTGGCGTACCAAGATCATCTTTGAGGCCGAGGAAATCGACCTCTTCCATTATTCACTAAGGCACGGTATATTTGCGCACCCGCCCGATGATGCTCGGAGGCCCCATGCCCCTTCGTCCGTGCCTGCTCGTCTTCGTTTGTCTGTGCGCATCCTTCGCCATAGTTCCTTTCAATGCGAATGCCCAAGACGGCAAGCTGGAGCTTTCCGCTCTTCCTTTGGCTTTTGAGCGCAATCAAGGACAGGTTGCCACTCCTTACCAGTTTTTCGCCCGTCGCAGTTCCATGGAAATCTTCTTTCTTCCCGACGGTCTGGATATCGTTGTCGCTGCGCCCAAATCCACTACGTCTCAGCTGCGCGTCCGTTGGATCGATGCCAACCCCACCGCACTTTCTGGCGACCACCCGCTTCCCGGCCGCTCGAATTATTTTCGCGGTTCCGATCCGTCCCGTTGGCTACACGATGTTCCCCAATTTGCACTAATTCGCTACAAGCACCTTTACCCCGGCGTTGATCTCGTCTTTCATGGTCATGGGAATATGCTTGAGCACGATTTCGTCTTGGAACCTGGCGCCGATCCGTCCCGTATTTCCTTACATCTCGACAAGCCCTCACACATCACTCGTTCCGGCGATCTCGTCGTAGACCTTGGCGTAGCCAAGGTTCATTTTTTGCGCCCCGTGGCGTATCAGGAGTCCGGCGGGTCGAGGAAAGAAGTACCAGCCAAATTCGTTGTCGCGCCCAACGGTGATATTCGATTTAAACTCGGCGCGTACGATCCTACGAAAACACTGGTAATCGACCCCGTCTTCGGTTTCTCGACCTATCTTGATGGAAGCAATGCCGACTCGATTACCGCAGTTACCACCGATCCTGGCGGAAACGTCTACGTGACTGGCTACACAGGCTCGACCGATTTTCCAATCACTAACGCGAATAATCCGCTCTGTTCTGTGTGCTCCGATGTGAGTCAAACGACAGAAGCCTTTATTTCTAAGCTTGACCCATCAGGGCATACGCTCTTGTACTCGACATTTCTCGGCGGCTCCACTCAGGGCGGCCCATCTGGAACTTTCACCTACTCCATCGCACTGGACAAGAATGGAAATATTTTCGTCGCCGGCGTCTCCTCGTCTCACGATTTTCCGCACGCCGGAGCAGTTCTGCCGCTCAATCCCCCGAATCTTAATACCAATTACTTTTTTATAGCTTCCCTAAAGTCCGATGGATCTGCACTAAATTATTCTGGGCTTGTTGGGGGAGCCGAAGGCATCTTCACCAACGGGAACCATGGGAAAATGACGGTCGACGTAAGCGGCAACGCCTACCTGTCGGGAGTGACCGACGACGCTCATTTTCAGCTCACACCAGGAACGATCGGGCCGACACCCATGGGGTATCCCATCGACACCGCATTCGTTTTGAAAGTGGATACGACGGGTAAGTTGATCTATTCCACTCTTATTCCCGGCAATGCTCCGTATACCCCAGGCTCGCCTGTCTACAACAACAATTTCCCGGCGAGTGGAATCGCGGTTGACGCCAGCGGGCAGGTAACCCTGGCAGGTACCGGAGGATTAGGGCTTCCGACAACGCCCGGAGTTTTGCAGCCGACTTTTCCCAACAATCCCAATTCCACGGGTCCCATATCCGGCTATCTCTTGCAGTTAAACGCCACTGCTACAAAACTGAATTTCGCCACGTACTTGACAGGAACTGACTATGTCGGTGGCCTTGTGGTGGATTCAAGTGGCAATTGGTACGTCGCGGGAATAACAAGCGAAACGAATCTCCCTATAGGTCCAAATTCGTACCAGAAAAATATAATTCCGAATTCCCTCTGTACCTGCGACGCAGGCTACATCATGAAGGTGGCTCCGCTTGCTACATCGGTTTCAGCCGCAACATACCTAAGCGGGAGCGGCGGAGCAAACTTTCGAGGCATCGCACTGGATAGCAACGCAAACGTGCTAGTCGGCGGGTTCGCTTTCAGCCCTGATTTTCCTCTCAAGAACCCTTACCTAAACGCGTATCAGACTTCTACCTTCGCCGCCGCGATGGTCCTCGCTGAACTAAAGAGCGATCTAAGCGCCCTTCTTTTCGGTAGCTATCTCAGCTCCACCTCCTCGTTAGGGGGCGCGTCCTTTGGGGCGCTAACATTTGATAGTGGTGATAAAGCCATCGTCGTCGGGCAGACTCTCGCCCGCGATTTTCCCACTACGTCGCAAAGTTTTCAGTCCACACCTCCTCCGCCGGCGAATCCCCTAACCGGTTATCAGCACTCTTTCATCAGCAAACTCGACCTCGCCACTCCAGCTCCCTCCGTCTGTTTAGCGCCGGCCTCCATCGACTTCGGTCCCATCCTCGTCGGCACATCTTCTTCTCTTAACTTGAACATCACTAACTGTGGTAATGCCGACCTGCACCTTTCTTCCACCACGTCATCGGTGGCGTCCATCGTGCCGTCGCAAACGTGTCTTTTGGTTGCTGCCGGCGCCACCTGCAGCCTGCAACTCACCTTTACGCCTGCGGACACTTCTTCTGTCGCTGGCACGCTGACACTCAACGATGATGCTGCGATTTCACACCAGACCGTTCTTCTCTCTGGCAAAGGCGGGACTCCTCAAGTCTTCTTCCCACCGTCGTTCAGCGTCAACGACCTAGTCGTCGGCACTCACGCCGAATACCCTTTGGTCTTCGTCAACACCGGCGATGGCAACTGGATTGTGAACAAGGTTGCCGTAACTGGAGATTTTTCAGTCGACAACCATTGCACCCAGCCGGTCACACCATCTCGCCTTTTCGGGGTAACGAGTTCTTGTTTCATCGGCATCATTTTTAGCCCCACGCAGCCTGGTCTGCGCACAGGCACTCTTACCATCACCGATAATACCGCCGGCAGCTCGAATCCCTCGCCAGCCGGCGGTATTTCAAACGCGTTCACGGTCACTATCTATGCCGCGATCCGCGGTATCAATTTTCTCCACACCGTTTACGACCCAAAGTCAGCCT
>Ga0209131_1001282_pt1 | contig 17412 bp, 13 predicted proteins | sample GraSoi_2013_40cm_FD_185826 | JGI IMG/M metagenome (GOLD analysis project Ga0209131, IMG submission 185826) | Grasslands soil microbial communities from the Angelo Coastal Reserve, California, USA - Sample 9_17_2013_40cm (SPAdes) (version 2) | ecosystem: Environmental > Terrestrial > Soil >...
GGCGTTGCGCGGCGGTGCGCCGGGCGCGCCCTCTGGCGTGCCGCTGCTGGTCGCCGAGCCGCTGGCCTGGATCTCGCCGAGCATGATCGGCGCCGATCTTGTTGCGCCGCCGCGGGGCAGATTCGTGGTCCGCGGCACCGACCTCCGGCTGGCTGAGATTGAGATCCGCCAAGCGAACAGATCCCTGGGCCGGGCCAGGGTTCGCCTCGCGCCCGGTAGAAGCTCAAATATCGGGGCAGCCTGGGTGCGGCGGGTAGACCCCGCAGGCGGGCCGGTCCGGCTGACTGTCAGCTAGCCGCTTAGCAGCCGGATGAGCGCCGCGCTGTCAACCTCTGCCGGGTCCACGACGTTGAAGCTCTGGGCACTGGTCGCCTGCGCGACGACAGCAGGCTCGCGAAGCAGGCCGATCGCGTCGTAGTGCCGGAGCATCCGGACACGGCCAACTCTGTCACCTCTGACGTAGCCGACCGGCACGGTGGGTCTGGTTAGTGGGGCCTGCTGATGTCCAGCAGGCCCCGGCGCCGGAGCTTATAGCTGAGCGATGCCACGTCGAGCACCGCAAAGTTCCGCAGGCTCCCGTCCGCGGCCAGTCCGGTGACCTGGACGGGCCCATAACCGAAGTCGCAGGTCCGCTGGTAAGCGCGGTGCAGGTGGCCATGGATCAGATGCGACGGCCGGACCGCAGCCACGATCCGCTGAAGCCGTTCCCGGTGCGCCTCATTGCGCGCGAGATCCGCCGGTGCCCACTCCGGCGGCGGCCGCGGGAAGGTGTGCGCAACGGAGGATGGGCAGTCATGACTTACCATCACGTCCGCATGGTCGCCTGCGACCAAGGCCGACTCCTGCCCGCTCGTGATCTCCTCTTCCGGCCACCAGTCAAGGCCCTCGGTGCGCGCCGCCTTGTCGAGGCTCACGCCGCCGCCGCAGGCGAGCCAGGTGCGGCCATGCCAGTCCCAGCGGTAGCCGCGCGGCAGGTGGTGGATATTGGGCCGGACGGGGACGCGGCCGCCCGGAGCGGTCGTGTGGGCCATCTGGGCTAGTTGGGGGTGGTCCTCGTGATTCCCGTCAACAAACCATAGGTGTGCGTTCACCAGGTCCAGGACCGCGCTCACGGAGTCCAGGTAACGCCTGCCCTCGATGCCGGGCCAGATCCCGAAGTCCCCGAGATGGACGATCAGCCGCGTCTGCTCACCGGACAACAGCTCAGGGACGCGCTTGATCACATTGAGCGCCCAGTCCCGGTTACCGTGCCAGTCACCCGCGAGGAGGATGTGCCCCGGGGACTGATCGGCCCTACTTGCCATCACCGCCGCTCGGCGCTCTGGAGTCTACGAGGCGGCGTAGGTCGGATGCTGTAGCGGCAACCGTGGGGGAGTAGATAAGCGGGTACTGGTTGAGCGCGGCGAGCAGGGAACGGGAAGCTCTGGCGAGCCCGCTGTGATCATCGTCGGTTTGTGCCCGTGCCAGCGCGCCGAGCGGGCCGGTGAATCTGCGGTTGGGATCGGCATCGCGCCACGCGTCGCCGTGAGCGAGCAAGGCGGCAACCGCTTCACGCAGACTGTGGGCTCCCCGGGCGTCCGCGGCCGTTGTGGATCCGGCCTGCGCTGCGGACCACATCCTGACTGCGTTTCCACGAGGTGCTGTCAGGGCGCTCGTCCCGGGTAGGCGCTTGGCCATTCGCTGGTGAGTGGTCGCCGCTACGACGGTCGGAAAGATGTCAAATTGCGACAGCAGGCCGGACAGGCGCAGAGCCACGGCCACAGCAGGCGACGGCGCGACCAGACGCAACGTACCGCCGAGCAAGATGGCCCGGCGACTGGTGCGCACAAGCACTGCGAGCCCGCTGGCGTCGCAGAAGCTCACCTTGGACAGATCGACGACGAGCCGGCTGCCCGTCGGCATCAAAACAGCCAGAAGCTGCTCGCGCAGCACGGGAGTGCAGGCAACGTCGAGCTCGCCGCTGAGGGTCGCGATGACGTAGCCATTCTCAACCCGGGCCGAAAAGCTGAGCCCGCTAGATGGCGGACTAATGGCAACATCGTGCAGGCTCATGATCGCCCGGCCTATCTCGGTTCCAGACGGAACCCGCTCGCTACGGCCGGGGCGACGCCGACGTGAATGTCAACGCACGAGGAATCCTCGGTTGCCTAATCTTACCATCTGTCATTGCAGGTTCGGATTACTGATGTTATCGATGCAATCCATAGCTATCGGCTGATGCGGGGCATTCGTCAGGCCTGGCCTGGTCCGGCCGGGTCATACTTGGGGCATGTCTGCGATATCGGCGGCCGGTCAGACGGTGGTCGTCACGGGAGCGAGCCGGGGCATCGGCGGCGGCAAGGTCAATGCCCGGGACTTCGCCAGCCTCCCGATCACGGGCAACAACCTGATCGAAGTGGGACCCTGAGAGTCTAATCACTGATGTGCGGGCCGGGATGCTAGCCGTCCGAGGCAAGCGTTGCCAGACGCGCGTGCCGCTATTGCCGGCCTCTGCTGGTGGCCAGGGCGCTATGGAGCTTGTTACGCGAGCTGATGGCGAGTTTGGTGAAGACTTTGCGCAGGTGGTATTCGACAGTGCGCGGGCTCATGAACAGCTGGGCGGCGATCTCGGGGTTGGACAGGCCCTCGTCGGCCAGCCGGGCGATCTGGTTTTCCCTTGCGGTGAGCTGGGCGGAGGGCTCAGAGGTTCGTTTGCTGACCCGTTCGCCGGTTGCCCGTAGCTCGCGCGCGGCTCGTTCCGCGAACCGGTCGGCGCCGATGACGGTGAGCATCTGGTGTGCTGTGCGCAACTGGTCGCGGGCGTCGATGCGGCGGTGTGCGCGGCGCAGCCACTCGCCGTAGAGCAGATGAGCGCGCGCGAGGTCCACCCGGAGGCGGGTGCGGCCAAGCCGGCCGATCGCCTCGCGGTAGCGGGCCTCGGCGTTGTCGCCGTCGCTGACCAGTGCCCGCGAGCGGGCCTCGACGCCGAGCGCCCAGTCAGTCTCGCTGGCACGGGCGGCCGCGGAGAGCCGCTGCAGGGCGCCGGCCGCGCGCTCGGGTGCCCGGATCCGTGTCGCGGCCTCGATGAGCTCGGCTGCCGCCCAGTTGGCGAACGGATCCGCGGGCGAGTCCTCGCTTGCCTGCCGGGCAGCGTCAAGTGCCTGCTCATAGCGGCCGAGGCCGTTGCACAGCAGCGCGGTCGCCCAGTTGATGAAGGTCAGCCCTTCGCCCTCATCCCGGCGCTCGGCGTTTTTCCAGCCGGTCTCGATGAGCTCGGATGCCTCGGCTTCGCGGCCCGCCAAGGCGGCAAGCGCCAGGGCGGCGTAGGGGGCGATGCTCCTCGCGGTCGCCTCGGTGACCGCGTCCACCTCCGCCACTAGCACGCTGGCGGCGGCGAACTCCCCGGCGGCCAGGTGTACGAGCGCGCGTGTGGTGACGGCGACGGGAAGGGCGGTGAGCGCTCCGGCGTCGCGGGCGAGTTCGACCCAGCGGGCGGACAAGAGGTCCCAGCTCCCGTAGTCCCACAACAATCCGGCGCCAAGGCAAGCCTGCCACCCCCAGTGCAGCCCTACGTCCGCGGTGATGTCCATGAGGCGGAAGGCGCCCAGTGCCCGCTTGAGCATGGGCGCACCGGCCGGGTAGCCCTCGGTTATCACGAGCGCCAGGCCGTCAAGCTCGAGATCCGACGCGCGCGGGGGCTGCGGCGGCGGCGGAGCGGCACGCGCGGCCTCGGCCACTTCCCGCACCCCGCCGCCCAGGGCCGGTCGGTCGGCGAACAGCGCCGCGAACAGGGCCTCCAGGTAAGTCTCGCGTGCCAGCCCTACGTCGAGCGGCTCGAACTGCCGGGCCGCCTTGAGCAGCAGCCGGGGCGCGTCACCGCTATTTCCGGACGCGAACGCGATCTGGCCGCGCAGCAGTTCGGCTCGGGCCCGCTGGGACTCCTCCAGCGGCCCGGTCTCGGCCGTGGCCAGCACCGCCAGCGCCGCGTCGAACGCGGCGGCCAGATACTTGGCCTGCGCCGCGGCGAGCGCGCGTTGGGCCCGCCGGGCCGGCTCGAGGGTCAGTGCGGCGGAGCGCTCCAGGAATTCGGCCGCTGCGGCGAGGCCGCCGCGTGCCTGGGCCCGGCCGGCCGATCGCTCCAGCTCAGCCGCGATCTCCTCATCGGGCCCAGCGGCTGCCCGGGCCCGGTGCCAGGCCCGGCGGTCGGGATCGGCGCCTGGATCGGTCGCCTCGGCCAGTGCCAGGTGGGCCCGGCGGCGCTCGGCCACCGGCGCAGCCTGGTAGATGGCGGAGCGGACCAGCGGGTGCCGGAAGGTGACCCGGTCGCCCACGGTGAGCAGCCCATCGATCTCCGCCGGGGCGGCTTCAGCAGCGCTGATGCCCAGACCGTCGGCAGCTCGCCACAGCAGCGCGGGGTCGCCGGTAGGATCGGCAGCGGCCAGCAGCAGCAGCCGCATCGTCGGCTCCGGAAGCGCCGCAAACCGCCGCCGGAAACTCTGTCCGATCCGGCTGGCCACCGGGTTCGAGCCCGCCGAGCCGAACCCGCCGGCCAGCTCCGCCGCCGTCGCCGCGCGGGGCAGTTCCAGCAGCGCCAGCGGGTTCCCCCCGGATTCGGCGATGATCCGGTCGCGGACTCGCTCATCCAGCCGCCCGGGCAGCGCGGAGGCCAGCAGCGCCCGGGCGTCAGAATCAGACAATCCATCGAGTACCAGGTCGGGGAGGCCCACAAGCCAGCCCTCTCCGGCTGGATCGCGGGTACCGAACAGCAGGGCGACCGATTCGGCGTCCAGCCGGCGGGCGACGAACGCCAGCACTTGCGCCGAGGTCTGATCCAGCCACTGCGCATCATCGACGAGGCCCAGCAACGGCTGGCCGGCGGCCACATCGGACAGCAGGCCCAGCACCGCCAGCCCGACCAGGAAACGATCCGGCGCGCTGCCAGGCTGCAATCCGAACGCCACAGCCAGAGCCTCGCGCTGCGGCCCCGGCAGCCGGTCCAGGCGATCCAGCATCCGCCCGCACAGCTGATGCAGCGCCGCGAACGGCAACTCCATCTCCGACTCGACACCCTCAGCGCGGGCCACCTGGAAATCGGGAGCCGCGTCGGCCGCATACCCCAGCAAAGCGGTCTTCCCGATACCCGGCTCACCACGCACGACCAGCACGCGGCTCCGGCCCGCGCGCACATCCGCGATCAGCCCATACAGGACCGCGCACGGCAGTTTGCGACCCCATAGCATCACGACGCCCCCCGTCACGACTCCAACGGCCATCGTAAAACCCGCCCTCGCCCCGGGAATCCAGCAGCGGGCAGCCGGTGTGCCGGCTAGGGATTTTACCGACGCGAAAAACTCCGCCCGGCACGCACGCTTGTGGCATCAGCGAGCTGCTGACACCCCCAGGGTGACGACCCCTCGCCCGTATCCGGTCTGAGAGAGGCTGATGCTGCGGGCGCAGCCGTTCGCGATCACCAGGGTGACGGGCTCGCGCGTATGGTGACTGGACCGGGGTGGCGGGTAGAGATTCGGCAATTGGGGGTTGCCTCGAGCCTGCCCGCCGCCCCAATACCTCACGAGCGGAAGCAGGCGGTTGCTGGCTGGGGTGTCCGCACCGGTGCCTTGGCCGCGGTGAGCGCCTGGGTAGCTGCCTTCCGACCAGGTACCCGGCTGAGTGTGGTGCACAGGACTGAGCTAAGCGGCCCGGAGCGCCGCAGACGGAGCCTTCCGGTAGTGCTTCGCTATTCCGGCGGATTGGGCGGCGCGGTCTTTGCGGCGCTCGATCGCGGCTCGCCAACCGCTCAGTTGGCGATCGCGTTCGTCCTGCGCCACCCGGCGGTCACCGCCGCGATCATCGGCCCGCGGACAATGGAGCATCTTGAGTCCCAGATGGCCGCCGCCAACGTCGAGGTTCCCGACGACATCCCGACCGCGTCGACGAGATCGTGCCGCCCGGCACGACCATCAACCCCGCCGACGGCGGGTGGGTCGGCCCGGACCTGCAGCCGGCGGCGCGACGCCGGTAGGCCGCCTTAGCGCGCCGCAGAAACCATCACGGAGTGTCGTAGACCTGCCAGAACCGCGGCCGCAGCCTGTCACTCGGGAACCTGAAACCCATGAACCGGCAGCAAGGAGCCAGCATCTACCAGGCTCGCAGCGCGCGGTTGGGGAGCGGATGGGAGCCCGAGAAATCGCTCACCTGGCGGCAAGAAAGGCCGGTCACTATGCTGCCCGGGCCCTCTGACCGTCGTTAACGCTTGGGGTGGACGATGGGACTTGAACCCACGACATCCAGGACCACAACCTGGCGCTCTGCCAACTGAGCTACGCCCACCATGACCGCCGCAGCGGCCAGCCAAGCATACCGGGTTTCGATTACCCCGCAGAATCGGAATCGGGTCCGTCGCCCGGAGCCTCGCTGCCGTGAGTGAACCTCCCCGCGATCTCGCGCGCGGTCGCGGTATCGGGCCCTGGCATCGGGACGAAGATGATTTCGCGGTAGTACCGCAGCTCGGTGATGCTCTCGCGGATATCAGCTAGGGCGCGGTGCCCGCCGACCTTGGCGGGACTGGCGAAGTAGACACGCGGATACCACCGCCTGGCCAGCTCCTTGATGCTCGAGACATCGATCATCCGGTAGTGCAGGTACTCGTCAAGTCGCGGCAGATCCCTGGCGAGGAAGGCCCGGTCGGTGGCGATCGAGTTCCCGCAGAGCGGCGCCTTCTTCGGCTCGCGGACATGACCGCGGACGTAGCCGAGGACCTGATCCTGTGCCTCGCCCAGCGTCATTCCGGCGGCGAGCTCGTTCAGCAGCCCTGAGGCGGTGTGCATCTCACGGACGACGTCTGGCATGTGGTCGAGTGCCTCTGCAGGAGGCTTGATCACCAGGTCGATACCCTCGTCAAGCTTGTTCAGCTCGCCGTCGGTGACGACGCAGGCGATCTCCACGAGCGCGTCGCTAACGAGATCAAGCCCGGTCATCTCACAGTCAATCCAGACCAGTTGATCAGTCACTGGCCCAGCCTATGGGCACTCCGTTACCAGCGGCGCCGGCACCGCTAGCTTGGTTCTGAAGTTCATCGATGTGCGCCGGGACCTCGATGTCCTTGCGAAGCAGCGGATCAGGCTGGGCGGCTCCGACGGTCATGCTGATCGGCAGCACGCCGGCCCAGTAATCAAGCTCGTAGTCCTCCTCGTCGTCCTTGGGCCATCCGGTTCGCGCTTTGACTGAGGCCTCGTTGAGCGGCAGGGCAAGCACGGCCGTAGCGGCCAGCTCCTTACGCGTCGGCAGCCTGGAGTTGTCCCAGCGTCCGGGGATCAGGTGCTCGGTAATGGCACGCAGGGCATCAAGGCGCTCCGTCTGATCGGTGACCAGCCGCGCAGTGCCGTAGACCACCGCGCTGCGGTAGTTCATGGAGTTATGAAAGACAGACCTGGCGCAAACAAGACCGTCGAGCAGAGTCACGGTCACGCAGATCTCGGTCCCCGGCGCAGCCGTAAGCGACCGGTTGGCCGACGATCCGTGCAGGTAGAGGGTTTCGCCGATCCGCGCGTAACCGGTGGGAAGCACAACGGGCGTGCCATCGATCACGACTCCGACATGACAGATCAGGCCGGCATCAAGCACGTCATGCAACACCGCACGATCAGTGCTGCCGCGCTCCCGCAGTCGGCCTAGCCTGGTCCGGTCAGTGGTCGAGAGTGTGGAGGTCGCACGAAAGGGGTCTATGACGTCCATAACCCCTACGGTAGCCCGTCATGGTGCTACGCAGCCGTGGAAGCACAGGCGGTGCGCGAGCGCCTGGTAGAACACCTGGGCCACCCGCGTCGGGTCAGTAATCATGTAGGCCTGACCGCCGGTGGTGAGCGCGATCTTCTTCAGCATGGGGAAGTCGGCCGAGGTGTTGAACGCGATGATGATCACGGCGACCTTCCGCGGCGACATGCTGAGGCTGGCCAGCTTCTTGACCAGATCCTGAGCAGTGAGGTCTCCTGATGCGTTATCCAGGCCGGACGCGAGCACGATGACTGCGTTGAAGTACTTCGGCTTGTAGGTCCGCTGCATGTACGTATAGGCATCGAGGATCGAGCGGTACAAGGCGACCCGGGGGCCGCCGGCCGGCGGCAGCGCGCCGTTGATGCGCTGAAGCTGGGCGCGCCTGCTGATCAGGCCGACGTTCTCGGGCAGCGGGCCGACCGACACCAGCTGCTTGTACGGTTTCCCGTGCTGCAGGTTGTCAGCGAATTGCCAGAGACCGAGGTTGGCGGTGTCGGGGAAGAGCGCGAGGCCAAGCGATGCCGTCTGGGTCAGTTCCTGCTCGAGCGTCGGCCCGGTCGGGTTGGCCGGGTCGGCCGGCTTGGCCATGAACGACGAGATGTCGACCAGCGACAGGTCGCGCGACCCGAGCGCCAGCTTGTTCCACACCGACAGCGCAGTCGGTCCCTCGCCTGCCGCCGCGGGCGTCGCTACCTGCAGCAACTGCCTGCTGAGGCCGTAGGACGGGACGGACCGATCAGGTACGTTGCGGCCAGCGCGGAATCCGAAGTACCTGATCACGCCCTGCGCGTAAGGCTCGGTGAGTACCTTGCCGAACAGCGCCGCCGCGTCGAGCCGCAGCCCGTTTGACGCGGTCTCCACGTACGGGTAGTCGAGTTCCGGGCTGCCGAGCTCGGTCTTGCTACCGGTCGGGTAGCTCGCGGCGAGCGGCTGCCGCGGATATTTCTGGTCGTAAGACAGTACCGACTGCTCGGTCGTGACGGTTACCGGATTGCCGTTCAGCGGTGGCGAGGCCAGGCTGACGAAGTAGCGCAAAGAGACCGGGTCATCGAAGTACGACGTCACCTGCGCTGAGTAGACGAACCTGGTGAAGTTCACCCGGGCGGCTACGCCCGTGCCGAGCACACGGCTGACCTGGATCAGAGTCGCCAGGCCAGCCGCGCTCTGCGACGGGTCAGGCAGATCCACGCGGGTGCCTGCGGGGACCACTGGGCCGCCCGCCGATCGTGGTAGCAGCAGTCGCCAGCCCGACTTGGCGAAGGCTGGAGTATGGGCCGCGGCCGCCTTCGGCATGACGATCATGAGCGGCGACAAGGCGACGCTGTACCCGGCGGGCTGGATGACCTTCCCACCGAGAGGCAAACTGCGTGCCTGATCGACCCAGAGACTCGAGTCGGGAATCCAGGCGTCGATCGGGGGGTTCGGGCTGGGACGCTGCCCGTCGATCTGCGCGGCGGCTTCCGCTGGCGCCTCGGTGTTGACGTACGCAGACACGCACCGGCCATCGGCCTGAAGCTGCCGGTTATTGAAGTAGTCAGCGATCTTGTTAATCGCCGGCGCGATATCGGTGCTGACGGCGACGTTCAGCACGACCTGATTATTCGAGCACGAGTAGCGGCCGACGACCTGCGCCGCGCCGCGCCCGACCAGCAGCATGACGCAAGCCGTCACAGCCAGGATGACCAGGGTCTTCGTCCTGATTCTCGGCCTGCGGCGCCTGCTCGCCTTGCCGTGAGGGATGCTCGGGAGGGTCACGGTGTCCTTCGATCGGAAGCCGGGGGCAAGCGGCCTCTAGCCAGGCGATTCTACCGAATTAATGCTCAGCCGGCCGGAAGTCCGCCAGGCCGGGGCAACTCAGGTGCCTGCGGCCATCCGGCTCGCCAACGAGTCGCGCAGTCGCTGCATCGCGTCCAGCGACGCGGCGGCCAGGTCCAGCCCCATCAGTGCGGCACCAACGACCGGGACCTGCCGGAGCACGCGCACGTCCGCACCGGGGAACTCCGCGGTGATCAGGCTGGTCGCGTGCTCGATGAGCAGGGCATTGCCTGCGGCGAGTACCCCGCCGCCGAGCACGACGGGAACAGGCTCCGCCGCCAGGCCGAGCCTGTTGATCGCGCTCCTGGTGAGCAGGAAAATCTCCCCGGCGAGACGAAGCAGGATGCCACGGGCAACCTCGTCGCCGGCGTCCGCGACCTCCATGATGGCGGGAACGAGGCTGGCCAGCCGGTCCCAGGAGATCTCACCTAGATGCAGCGCCTCGGCCACTTCGAGCGGTTCTTTCAGACCGAAATAGGCGGGAACGGCCTCCCGCAGCGCGGTTTGCGGGCCCCGGCCGTCCGCTGCCCTGACCGCGTTCCACTGGGCCTCCAGGCCGAGCCCGCCACCGCCGCCCCAGTCACCGGTGCTCATGCCAAGCGCGAGGAAGCCGGCGGTGCGCCCGTCCGGCGCCACGCCGATGCAGTTGATCCCCGTGCCGCAGGTAACGCCGACACCCCAGTGCCGCTGCGCCCCCGCGGCAGGCACATCGTCCAGGCCTGCGCGGAGCACCGCGAAGGTGTCGTTGGCCACCACGGTCGTACTCGTCCAGCCCTGGTCACTGAGCATCCGCTCGAGCTTGCGTTCCTCGGCCGGAAGATCCACGTTCGCGACGCAGCCGACCAGGTGCGAAGCGACCAGGCCGGTGCGGGAGCCGTGAGTCGGCCGCACCTTGGTGCCGGTCTGATCTGCCTCCTGCCCGGCCAGCTTCACGGCCGACCGGATCAGCTCGTCGATGACCTGAACGGTCTCGTCGCCGAGCCTGACCGGCATGCCGGGACCGCGGACCAGCGCGAGCAGCGACCCGTCCCGCGCGACGAGGGCGACATCGGTCTTGCTGTTCCCGCCATCGATCGCAAGAGCAGCAGGAAGACCCTCGCTCACGGGCCGCTCGCCGTGGTCCCAGGCGCCGGGTCGCCGACTGCGCCCGCATCGCTTGCCCACGGCAGGAACGCGGCGTTCTCGGCGAGCAGCAGGTCGGTCAGCTGCTCGGCCTTGTCGTACTGCCCGATCAGCGGGTGCGCGAGCATGGTCTCGAACACCCGGTCGCGCCCGCCGAGCCTGGCGGTCTGCACGGCCAGCTCCTCGTAGGCGGACACGTGGGCTGTCAGGCCCCGCATAAGCGGGCCGAGCGGCGCGAAGCCGACCGGCGTGGCCCCGTGCTTCCCGATCACTGAAGACACCTCGATCACGGCGTCGTCGGCCAAGAACGGCATGGTCCCGTTGTTGCGCACGTTGACGACCTGAGTGTCACCGGTGTCGTTGACCAGCGAAGCGAGGAGTGCGACTGCTGCCTCAGAATAGAACGCGCCGCCGCGCTGGCCGAGCAATTCGGGTTTGCGGTCGAGTGCGGGGTCGGCATACATCGCCAGCAGTTCCTGCTCGATCTGGGCGACCTGCTCTGCTCTGGTCGGGCTGGTCTGCTGCTCGGCGACCACCTGGTCGTGAGCGTAGAAGTAGCGGAGGTAGTACGAAGGGATCGAGCGTGTCAGTTCTATAACCGAGCGCGGGAGCTCGATCAGTTCGGCTAGTTCATCGCCGCGGGTAGCGATCAGGTCAGGCAGCACGTCGGTGCCGTCGAGCAGGACGGCTCGCTCCCAGGTGAGGTGATTGAGCCCGACGTGCTCCAGGCTGATCCGTTGCGGTTCCACTCCGAGCATGCCCGCGAAGATCCGCTGGAATCCGATCGCCACATTGCACAGACCGATCGCCCGGTGTCCCGCGTCCAGAAGTGCCCGGGTGACGATCCCGACCGGGTTGGTGAAGTCGATCAGCCAGGCGTCAGACGATGCGCGGGCGCGGGCTCGTTCCGCTATATCAAGGACAACAGGCACGGTCCGCAGAGCCTTGGCGAACCCGCCAGCCCCGGTGGTCTCCTGGCCGAGGCAGCCGCACTTGCCAGGCCAGGTCTCGTCCCTGTGCCGGGCCGCCTGCCCGCCGATCCGGAGCTGGATAAGGACCGCCCCGGCACCGTCGAGCCCGTCGTCCAGGTCAGCGGTCCAGCGGACCGTCGCCGGGTGCCCGTAGCGGCGCATGATCCTGGCCGAGAACGGCCCGACCACCGACAGCCTGCTCTGGTCGGGGTCGACAAGGACGATCTCAGTGATCTTGACCTGATCGGCCAGCCTGGCGAACCCGTCGATCAACTCGGGCGTGTACGTCGAGCCACCGCCCACGACAGCTATCTTCATCAGAATGCCTTCACTTCAGCGCCGGACTGAGCGACGTGGCATGCGACCTCGTGGCCGGGTCCGAGGGTCTCCATCCTTGGGGTCACGGTGTGGCATATCTCGATCGCGAGCGGGCACCGCCAGCGGAATCTGCACCCCGGCGTGGGATCGATCACCTTCGGCGGCTCGCCCTTGTCGGTCTCCGCGCTCACGTTGAGCGGAGCGCGAGGATCAGGTGCCGCCGACAACAGCAGCTGCGTGTAGGGATGCTTCGGGCGGGTGAGGACTTCCTCCATCGGCCCCGACTCAGCGAGCATGGCCGCGTACATGATGACCAGCCGATCAGCGACATACCGTGCGCTCGCCAGGTCATGGGTGATGTACAGGATCGAGACGTCCTCTTCGTCCCGCAGCTTCACCATCAGGTTGAGCAGGCCGACGCGGATCGAGACGTCCAGCATCGAGACCGGCTCATCGGCGATGATCAGCTTGGGCCGCATCGCCAGTGCCTGGGCGAACCCGACCCGCTGCCGCTGGCCGCCGCTGAGCTCATGAGGGTAACGCTGCAACACATCGGTCGCTGGAGTCAGCCCGACTACGTCAAAGACGCGGATGGCTTCGTCATGCTGCTCCTGCTTGGACAGCTCGGGCCGGTGCAGCTTCAGGCCGCGCATCACGCCGTGCGAGACGCGGAAGACCGGGTTGATGGAAGCGAACGGATCCTGGAAGACCATGGGCGCGAGGCCGCTGTACCTGAGCTGATCCGCTCGTGACCGGTCCGAGGCAATGGGCTTCCCCTCGAAGTAGATCTCGCCGCTCGTGGGCTTAAAGACCTTGGCCAGAAGCCGTGCGATCGTTGATTTGCCGCTGCCGCTCTCCCCGGCGAGCGCCACGATCTCGCGCCTGCCGACCGACAGGCTGACGTCATCAACGGCGTGCAGCGTGCGCTGCGACAGGGCGTTGCCGATCTTGAAGTGTTTAGTCAGGCCGTCGGTCCTGAGCAGCTGCGCGCCCGTGTCCTTGGACGACGAGCCGCGTGAATCCTGGCTAGCGTCCGGCTCGGCGTCAGGTGGCGGGCCAGGTGAGGCGGAGAGCTCGGTCATGGCGTGCTCCCCTCGCCCGCGGGGCCTGCGGGCGCGTTTGGGTCGAAGAGGAAGCAGCGGACCTCGATCCCGTCGACCTGGTACAGGGCAGGCGGCTCGGCGGTACATCGGGCCATGACCTTCGGGCAGCGCGGCGCGAACCGGCAACCGAACGGTGGCCTGGCCAGATCGGGGGGATGGCCGGGGATCCCCTTGAGCGACCGGCGCGGCCCCCTGATCGACGGGAAGGCATCCATCAGGCCGACCGTGTAGGGATGCGCGGGTGAACCGAATACCCGCTGCGTCGGGCCTAGCTCGGCGACCTGGCCGGCGTACATCACCATCAGGTTGTCGGAGAAGTGGCTGACCAGCGACATGTCGTGCGTGACGAAGATGACCGCGAATCCGAGCCGCTCCTGCAATTCCTTGATCTGAACCATCAGCGAGCGCTGCGCGACGACATCAAGAGCGGAAGTCGGCTCGTCCATGATCACCAGTTCAGGCGTGAAGAGCAACGCCATTGCGATCATCGAGCGCTGCCGCATCCCGCCCGACAACTGGTGCGGGTAGCTCTTCAGATGGACGGGGTCGATGCCGACCATCCGGAGTACCTCGGCCGACCTGGCCTCGATCTCCTCCATCGAGGTCGTGCCGTGTGCCCGCATCGCGTCCTTGAACTGCGCTCCGATCGACTTGACCGGGTTCAGCGCGTTCATGGCGCTCTGCATGACGACGGACAGGTCTTTCCATCGGATGGCGGCGAGCGCGGAATCCGTCAGATCCACCATGTTCCGGCCGCGAAAGACCACGCTGCCGCTGGTGATCTCGGCGGGCGGTGAGAGCAGCTGGGCGATGGCGAACAGCAGCGTCGACTTGCCGCAGCCCGACTCCCCGACGATCGCGACGAACTCGCTCTCCTTGACCGAGAAGCTCACCTGATCGACGGCGAGGACGACGCCGGACTCCAGCAGGTACTCAACGGACAGGTCACGTACGTCCAGGATGGAGCCAGGGCGCGCGGCTAGTCCTGGTTCCAGCTGCGGCTCAGCTGCTCTGCTTGACACGGGCCCTCCTCAACGGCCGCAGCGCCGGGTTCCCGATCTCGTCGAATGCGTAATTGAGCAGGGCGAACGCGGCGCCCAGGGCGACGATGCAGAGCCCGGGCGCGATGATCCACAGTGCCTGGCCGGTCTGGAACGCCTCATTGTTTTCGGCGGCGCGCAGCATCGTTCCCCAGCTCACGACCGTCGGGTCACCCAGCCCGATGAACTGCAGGCTGGTCGAGAACAGCACCGCGTACAGCGCGTTCGTGAGGAAGCTGGCGACGATCAGCGACGTCATGGTGGGGATGATCTCCACCACCACGATGTAGAGCCTGCGCTCGCCGCGGACCCTGGCCGCCTCGAGGAAGTCCCTGTTGCGCAGGGACAGTGCCTGTGACCGCAGCTGCCTGGCCGTATAGGACCAGCCGGTGAACGTGATAACCGCGATCATGACGAGCGTCCCTGAGCTCCTCAGGTAGCCGGCGATCACGATGACCAGCGGGAAGACCGGTATGACCAGCAGCACGTCGGTGAGCAGGCTCAGCACCGCGTCCCAGAGCCCGCCCAGGTAAGCGGCGGCCACGCCGATGAGGACGGCGATGCCGGTCGCCGCGAGCCCGGCGCCAAACGCGATCAGCAGCACGGGCCTGGCGCCCCAGATGATCTGCGCGAACATGTCCTGCCCGAGCCCGGTGGTGCCGAGCAGGTGTCGTGCGGACGGGCCGAGGCTCAGCGGATAGATCATGGCAGTCGGGTTGTCGCGCGCGATGACCCAAGGGAAGATGGCCACGAGGCAGATGAGGACCAGCAGTCCGGCGCCCCAGGTCGCCTTGCGGTTCGACCTGATCGCCGTCCAGATGCGCTGCAGCGCGCGGATGCCAGGGTTCCTGCTGCCCGCCCGCGGGCGGACGACCGGTACTTGACTTGGCGGCAGGATGGGCGCGGCCTCTGATGGCATCCGGATCATGGCCATGGGCTAACTGGCCTCCCTTGTCCGCGGGTCAAGCAGGGCGGTCGCGATGTCAGCCACGAGGATGGCCAGCAGGACCGCCACGGTGATGAGCAGGAACAGCGCCTGCATGAGCGGGTAGTCCTCGTTGTTCACCGCGTTGAGCAGCCAGTATCCGACGCCCTGATAGTTGAAGACCAATTCGATCAGGATCGCCCCGCCGAGCACGAATCCCAGCGACATCGCGAATCCGGTCAGGTTAGGCAGGATCGCATTGCGCGCGGCATAGTCGAACATGATCCGGCGGCCGGATAGTCCCTTGGCCCTGGCCATCCGGACATAGTCCTCGGCCAGCGTCGTGATCATGGTGTTGCGCATGGTCAGGATCCAGGTGCCGATGGTGGTGATCAAGAGCGTCACGGCGGGCATGATCGCGTGCTGGATGACGTTCCCGATGAATGCCAGCGAGAACGACGGAGTCAGCGTGTAGTCGTAACTGTTGATGTATGGCAGCCATTTGAGCTGGACGCCGAACACCAGGATCAGCACGAGGCCGAGCCAGAAGTAGGGGATGACCGACGTGATCACGAACGTCGGCGGCATGATGCTGTCGAGCAGGCCGCCTCGCCGCCACGCTCCGATGATGCCGATCACGGTGCCGAGTATGAAGGCCAGGATGGTGGTGATCCCGACCAGGCCGAGCGTCCACGGGATCGCATTGAGGACGATGTGCGCTACCGACGCCGGGTACTCCGACAGCGACGTGCCGAATTTGCCGGTCGTTATGTTGCCGAGGTAGCTGACGTACTCGCTGACGATGCTCCGGTGCGTGTTGACGCCGAACTGAATCTCAAGCGTCTTAAGCGCCTGCGGGGACACGCCGCCCTTGAACTTCGCGATCATCGCCACGGCCGGATTTCCCGGCATCATCCGCGGCAGCAGGAAATTGAGCGTAACAGCCACCCACAGCGTCAGCGCGAAAAAGGCCAGGCGGCGAAGCGCGAATCTCATGCCCTTCCTCCTAGTCCAATCTTCGTCCGTCCGCTCTCGTCCGGCTAGCGGTGGCCGGCGGCTGATGAGCTACCTGGCCGGCGGAGAAGACGCAGCTCCCCGCCGGCCAGATCAGTCTCGCCTTAGCGGCCCGCTACTTGGCCGGGGTCAGGTTCATCATCACCTGCGCCCAGTCGGGGTAGTTGTACGCCGCCGGCTGCGCGTAGGGGTTGGACGGGGTCGGCCAGCCCGTGAACTTGCTGGTGTCGTACTGGAACCAGTCGACGGACTCCGTGACGGGGATCACCGGGACTTCCTTGAGCATTACGAGCTCGAGCTTGCTGATGATCTGCTTCTGCGTCGCCGGATCGGTTGTCTGCGCGAACTGGTTGATCAGCGCGTCGGTGGCCGGGTTCTTGTACCGCTCGAAGTTCGAGCCAGCCGGCGTGCCGATCGGTGCCGAGTTCGCCGAGTACAGCCACTGGCGGAGCTCGAAGTACGGACCAGGGCCACCGGTTTCAGAACCGTAGCCAAGCTCGTACTGCCCGGCGTACAGCTTGTTCTGGTACGTCGTCTGGGCCAGGTCCTGCGCCGTCACCTGGATGCCGACTGCCTTGAGGTTCGCCACGATCACGTTGACCGCGTTCACCCAGTCGGAGAACCCGCCGTTATTGATGATCGAGAACGACAGCTTCTGGCCGTTCTTGGCGAAGATCCCGTCCGGTCCCTTCTTGAAACCGGCCTTGGTGAGGATCGACTCGGCCTTCGCCGGGTCGTAGGCGTAGTTGTTGCCGAACGACGCCGCCTGCGATGTGTTCAGCCAGGTGGAGAACGTCGGCGTGACAATGCCTGATTGGTTCGACGCGGGCTCGTAGCCGAACTCGCCGAGAGTGGAGGCGCGCTGACGGTTGATCGCGTAAGCCATCGCCTGGCGTACCGCGACATTCTTCAGCAGCGGGTTGGTGAGGTTGATGAACACCGACACGTTCGCGACCGGCGGGAACCACCACTTGATGGCTGGCTGCCCGGCCAGGAACTTCGTGATGCTCGGGATGAACTGGCTGCCCCACTGCGCCTGGCCGTTGGCCAGGAAGGTGTTCGCGGTGTCATTGGTGAGGAAGGCCGGGTAGTTCACGGTCGCGATCTTCGGCTCTCCCTTCACCCAGTAGTGGGTGTTGGCCTTGTAGGAGATGACCTGCGGCTTGCAGGTCTGATCGCTGACCGTGTAGGGGCCGGTGCCGATCGGGTTCGTGTCCGGGTACTTCGTCGGGTTGGCGATTTTCGACCAGACCTTCTGCGAGACGATCCCGACCTGATCGGCGATGTAGTAGAAGTACGTGACCGCTGGCGCCTTGAACTGCATGACTACCTGGTCCGAGCCCTGCTGCGTG
>Ga0209131_1001283_pt1 | contig 17404 bp, 15 predicted proteins | sample GraSoi_2013_40cm_FD_185826 | JGI IMG/M metagenome (GOLD analysis project Ga0209131, IMG submission 185826) | Grasslands soil microbial communities from the Angelo Coastal Reserve, California, USA - Sample 9_17_2013_40cm (SPAdes) (version 2) | ecosystem: Environmental > Terrestrial > Soil >...
AACAGAGCGCTGGCAATGAGGTAAATGGCTTCGATGACGTACTGGCTTGCGGCGAACTCGTTCATGATTTATTCAATAACGCTTACGAAATATGATTACGCTCACCCAATTATTTTGTCGGACGGCTGCTCTTGAACATCTTGAGCATACGGCCCGTGATAAAGAATCCCCCCACCACGTTGCTCGTGGCCGCGACGATGGCGATCACTCCCAGCACCGTCGCGAATCTACTCTTGTGTTCGCCTACCAGCACAATTGCGCCCACGACGGCAATGGCGTCGAGGGCGTTCGTCAGCGACATCAGCGGGGTGTGCAGCAAGGGTGATACGTGGCGGATGACTTCGAAGCCGATGAAGCAGGCCAGCATGAAAATGAACAGTGAATCGATCAGGGTGTCGCCCATGTAGTTTCTCCAATTCTCGGTTCTCAGTTCTCAGTAAAAGGACTCCGTAACGCGGACGATTTTGGAGTACGCATTCTGCAATTTATCCTGCCGCCGGCGCCAGCGCTGGCAGCTTGAAGAACTCGCGCACTCTTGCGTTCACGATCTCTCCCCCGCTGGTGACCATCGTCTCGCGGATAATCTCGTCCTGCAGGTTGAGTTGCACCTTACCCTCTTTCACTATGTACGCGAGAAACGTGGCCACGTTGCGGGCATACATCTGGCTGGCGTGGTACGGGACGCTACTGGCCAGATTGATTGCGCCGATAATCGAGACGCCGTGCTCTTTCACGGTTTCTCCCGTGCGGGTGAGTTCGCAGTTGCCCCCGCGCTCGGAAGCAAGATCAACGATCACGGAGCCCGGGGCCATTCCTTTGACCATGTCCGCGGTGATCAGCACCGGCGACTTCTTGCCGGGAATCACCGCAGCGGTAATGACCACATCGCTTTCCGCAACGACACGGGTGAGGAGTTCGCGCTGCCGCGCGTAGAAAGTTTCGTCTTGAGCGGTACCGTAGCCGCGGGCATCCTGTGCGTTCTGAGCTTCAATCGGCAACTCGACAAAGCGGCCGCCGAGGCTCTGCACCTGTTCTTTCGACGCTGCGCGCATGTCGTACGCGGACGCCACTGCACCCAGCCTGCGCGCGGTCGAAATGGCTTGCAGTCCAGCCACTCCTGCGCCGATCACGAATACTCTCGCCGGCGTGATGGTGCCCGCGGCAGTTGTCATCATGGGAAAGATTCTGATGGATGTTTCCGCAGCAAGCAGCACCGCTTTGTACCCGCAGATTGTTCCCATGGAGGAAAGCGCGTCCATGCTTTGCGCTCGCGTGGTGCGCGGCACCAGCTCCACTGAAAATGCCGTAACGCCGGCCGCGGCAATCTCCTGAACTACCTCGGCCGAACCGAAAGGTCGCAGAAATCCAATCAGCAACTGATTGCGCCGCAGCAGTGGAAGGTCGGCCTTGCCGGTCAAGTCATTGGAGCCGTAGCAAAGTACCTGCACAATAATGTCAGCGGTGCTGAACACGGCGGCGCGATCCGGAAGGATCTTCCCCCCCTTGTCGACATAAATCGAATCAGAGTAGCCAGCCCCTTCGCCGGCGCCTGACTCCACAACCACTTCGAGTCCAGCCTTGGCTAGCGTGGGGACGACCGCGGGAACGAGCGCGACCCTGCGCTCTCCCGGATAGCTTTCCTTCGGAACTCCAACAATCACGCGCTTGTCCTTCCCCGAGCAGTCACAATGCTACCGAAGCCGCGTCTAACGGACTCAAAACAGTATCAGAAAGGGAAGGACACTGGAAAGTGTAGACGTGCGAACAACAATGTTATTTGGTAACGATGCAGTTTGCTGACGATGGAGTTTGGTGACGCTGCGCTAATCTTAGCGACGTCGCTTACCCTTGAGCGTATCAGCGACTCTGATCAAGTCGCGCACGAATTCCTTCATCAGCAACTGCCGCGAATCGTGGTCGGGCGCTCGCAAAATGGATGACGGATGCACGGTCGCCAATACATTGGGAGCCAGTTCAGACTGGATCAACTGCCCGCGTTGACGCGTGACGCTGAAGTCTCTACCCAATAGAGACTGCGCTGCGGTCGCGCCCAGGCATACCAGCACCTGAGGTTTCACCGCGTTCAACTCAGCATCAAGCCAGGGACGGCAGGCGTGTATTTCAGAATATCGAGGCTTCTTGTGGATCCGCCTCTTGCCGCGCTCTGCTGGCGACCATTTAAAGTGTTTTACAACATTCGTAACGTAGACTTCGTCCCGATTGATGCCAGCTTCAATCAAGGCCTCGTCCAGGAGCCTCCCCGCCGGTCCTACGAAGGGGTGGCCTGCAAGATCTTCTTGATCCCCGGGCTGTTCGCCTACAAACATGATCGCAGCCGTCGAAGGCCCCTCGCCGAAAACGGTCTGCGTTGCGTGCTTCCAAAGATCACACGCTCGGCAACCGCGTGCGGCCCGCCTTAAGCTTGTGAGAGAAGATGGTCGTGCGATCGGCTGCGCGACGGTAGTTTTGCCGCCTATTGCGACGAAAGTGTGCGACTGTCCTTTGCGCGCGCTTCTCGGTGTCATAAGAATTACACCAGTTCGCGAACTTTATCCGAGAGTGCGGTAAGAGCAATCTTGCGACGGTTTGGTTCGCCCCGCGCCAGGGACTCGGCAAACTTCAATGCCTGGTCGACCGTGATCTTTGCCGGCAAAGGCGGTTCGAAAGGATCCACCACCGCCTGTAACAGAGCAGGCCCAGGCACGCTCAAGAATTCTTCGACTACCCGGCCGCAATCCGCAGGATCTTCGGCGGTAAAGCCTCGTCCGCCACACGCGTGGGCCACTGCCGCAAAGTCGATAGGATGAAGTTCAACCCCATATTCTGGATTTCCCAGAAAAACCATCTGCTCCCATTTGATCTGACCGAGAGTGTTGTTCTTAACTACCACGATCTTCACCGGTAATTGGTACTTTACTGCGGTCGCGAATTCCGCCATCAGCATGGAAAAACCGCCGTCTCCCACAAACGCAACGCACTCCCGGCCGGGGTGGGCGATTTGCGCCGCGAGTGTGTACGGTAGGCCGTTGGCCATACTGGCGAGATTTCCGGAAACACTGTGCATCTGACCCCGCTTCACAGGAATATGGCGAGCCCACCAGGTTGCGATGGTTCCACTGTCGCAGGATACGATCGCATCTTCGCGCAGACGTTTGCCCAGCTCGTGCGCGATCACTTGCGGCTTCATGGGAAGTTCACGGCGCTGAAAGCGGTCTTCCATGACCTTCCGCCATTCTTCCATTCCCCTTTGCGCCTTTTCCAGAAAGCTTCGGTTCTGTTGACGCTTCAGCTTTGGCAGCAATTCACGCAGCACCCGGCGGCTGTCTCCGACTAAACCAACCTCTACAGGAAATCGCAGGCCGATGCGTTTTGGATCCAGTTCGATCTGCACTCCTTTAGCGTCGCCCGGTTTCGGCATGAACTCCAGATAGGGGAACGAGGTGCCCACCATTAACAAGGTGTCGCAATCCTCCATGGCTACTTGCGACGGAAGAGTTCCAAGCAGGCCGATGGTCCCCGTCGTGTACGGGCTGTCGTCGGGAACCGCTGCCTTTCCCAACAAAGCTTTGACGATAGGTGCGCCTAGCATATCGGCCGTTTGTTCCAACTCCGTCGAAGCATCAAGAGCACCACGCCCGGCGAGAATTGTGATTTTTTTTCCTGCGTTTAGAATTTCGGCAGCGCGGTCCAGGTCGCTGGCATCGGCCAGCATAGACCCATCTGCTTCAGCCTTAGAAGTGTGATGGGGAACGTTACGCTTCGACGCTTGGCGCTTCTTCACTTCCATTTCCTGGAAGTCAACCGGAAACGTTACGTGACTCACGGTTCGATACGCGAGCGCGGTCCGGACCGCGAGATCAACCACGTTTTCCACGTGAGTTGGCCCCATGATTCGCTCGTTATAAGTGGCCACATCTATATACAAACGATCCAGGGCTACATCTTGTTGCGTGTAAGTTCCAATCAAGTCGTGGAATTGCAGACCGGTGATCGCGAGTACCGGTTGGCCATCCATCTTAGCGTCATACAAACCGTTCAGCATGTGAATGCCGCCGGGGCCCGAAGTGGCCAGACATACGCCCAATTTCCCGGTGAATTTGGCGTATGCGCAGGCCATGAAAGCCGCCGCTTCTTCGTGCCGCACCTGAATAAAACGAATTTTGTCCTGGCGCGTGCGCAGCGCTTCCATGATGCCGTTGATGCCATCGCCGGGTAATCCGAAGATGACCTCGACACCCCAATCCATCAGTGTCTCAACCAGCACATCCGCAGAAGTCATTCCCCACTCCACTAACAAGGTCTTGATTCAACCGTAATACATTTTCTGGCAGCGGCGGCATCGGGTACCACCTGTAATGCGGAGCGAACAATTCCGCATGCCGAAACCAGATCGCCTCGCTCAAGCAAGATTGCATCCTAATAACTGCAACTGAGGAGAACATTGATGACCAGTTCCGAGAAGAATCGCTGGGTTGCGAAGGTGAAGACGGATTCTACTCATCCACCCGCCGGCTTATTCACCAAGCCCGCCGCCACAATTGCAAAGACCCTGGCCTCGAAGAAGGTTTCGCCCAAGGGTCCATCGTCGGGCATGCGGATGCTGACATATTTCATCAATCGTGGAGGCCGCGGACTCAGCAAGGCACGAAGGAAGGAACTGGAAAAAGCGAAAGCCTTGCTCTCGGACCGGATCGAGCGCGGCAAGAACGCCGCTGCGCGAAAGGCCGCATGATTTGCAATATCAGCGTGCAGCGCGAATACCGTCTTTGATCCGTTTCCTCGCTTCCTTCGGACCCTTTACATCGATCACCTGGAACTTTTCGCCGCTGAGCTCGTGATAGTTCACAAAAAACTCCTCTAGTTCACGCAGGAATTGCTTGCCTAGGTCTCCGATCACCTTAATGTCGGCCCAGCTGTGATTCTGCTTCTCCACCGCGACAATGCGATCGTTGCGTATCATTTTCTTCTTGTCGCCCTGCTCGCCTTCAATGATTCCAATCAATCGGCACTTCAGGAGGCATCCTGGGAACGCGGGTTCGTCCATTAACACAAGAACATCCACGGGATCGCCGTCCTCGGCCTCGGTCCGGGGAACGAAACCGAAATCGTAAGGAAATGCCATTCCTGCAGGGAGCACTTTCTTCAACTCAAAGACCTTTTGCTCCGGATCAAACGCATACTTGTTGCGGCTTCCTTTGGGCGTCTCGATTACCACCTGAATGATCGCACTATCGCCCTCATCTGTGGACTGGAGCCGCGACGGATCCGTGAGTGCGCCCTTGGCCTTTCCCTTACTCATCTAGCCTCCTGTCATTGATCGGTATTGCGATCGTCATGGCCGCACCGAAGTTCGCAGACGGTGCGCTACGCTGGCCCGATGTGCCCAGCTCCGCCAGAGTTTTTCCCGGAATTCCCAGACCAATACAGCAGTCAGGAGCCACGCTAGAGTAGCGCCGCCGAGTACCACGGCCATTCCGTGCTGCGGCAGTTCTCGCCAAACGATAAGAGCAAAAGCGATGAGGCCGATGCAGCCCATCGATGCTCCGGCTGCGTCAATGCCAGCCGCCTTTCTTCCGCGAACAACTCCCTGCATGCCGGCTCGTTCTTTTTTCTGCTTCTGATGCTTTTCGATCAGAGTCGCGGCTGCCGGCAGAATCGCAGGAAATGCCAGAAAAAGGCCCCCCACTTCAGGGCCAAAACGTTTTGCGATGATTCCCGCCAGCGCCGTCACTGTCCCTCCGAAAGCGAAGCGGACCACATACTCGTACCACTTTGACTGCCCCAAACCCGACTTATCGACTTTGATTTTCATCGGTCTATCTCAACACTGCGAACCATAGGCCGAAAGCACAACCGAACCACAAAACCAGCGCCGCACCGGTGGTGGAAAGCACTGGCCACTGCCCTCGAATCAGAGTCCGGCTCACCGCACACGCGTATAGGAAAAAGGCGACGGCTCCCAGGATCATCGACCTCGCCTCAACACTCGCGTATCCTTTCCCGTCTTTCACCACTGTCAGAGCCAGAGTTGCGAGCGCTACCGACGGCGCTGCCCCAAACAGGCCTGCGAAGCTCTTTGGCTTCAACAGGTCTCCCAGCAAGGCAAATACGGAAACAACTACCCCGCCAACGATCACCCTCAACGCAATTTCTTTCACACCACTTCCCTAAAGACACGGGTTTACGCCGAAAACCGAAACTGGCACTCCCGTCCTCACCGATTCGGTGTGGGGAGAGCCGCACCTCTTAGTTGCGAGCGACTTAGAGTGGATGGTCGATCTGAAACAGATTTGTAACAAGCAACAAAAGGAAGCTTCCGAAGCCGCTGCGGATCTTTCAGACAACTCATCCAGGGGCGTCCGTGTCAAGTCAGGCTGGAGAATCGAGCAGGATTTCGTCGCCGTTCAAGTTCATATCGCCGAGGCGGGACCTCGGACGGTTAGGAGCGTGAGTTCCATCCGAGTGGAACTCTGTCGAGCCAATCGCTACTACGGAAACAGTATTGCGGCAACTGGATTGCCGTATCCCGCAACCGCCATTGCGAACCTATCATCTCTTCAAAGCCCGCTGGAACGCCGTGCAATGTTCCATCGGTGTGGTACCGAGGAGGTAGAGATGTGGTCAAAAGAAGCTTTTTTCTGCTGCCTGTCGTTCTTGGTTCTGCCCTCGCTGGTGCGCAAGTACTGGGACAAATATCAGGACCATCAGAACCCGATCTCAAGAATGCGTTCGTCAGGAGCCCTCTGACGTGTTCTCAACCAAGTACTATCGTCGTCCCCTCAGCGGTTGCCCACCGGGCCAAGCTGAAGGCGCGACTTCTAAATCTGTTGCGCGACAGCCTATTCGACGATGCCGCCGGAATTGTGAATATCGCGCGGGAAAAAGAGATAAAGAAACTTGCAAGTAAACTGAAAAGCGAAAGGGCAGACTAGCTTACGAAGCGGCAAGAAGCGGCGCTTAACCGCATGGTTACGCATTGAGAAGGAAGGACTTCACTCGGTCGTCTCTCGACTGTGGATGGGAGGTTAGTGACGCGGCCTTCTTGAAGCCCACTCCACCGACTTACCAGAAGCGGCAGCCTTGGTGATCTCGGTTGCCGCCCGCCTTCCGCTGGCGATCGCGCCATGCACGGTCCCATTGTGGCCGCCTGTATCAGTAGCTTCCCCGGCAAAAAATAACGTAGTTTGAACTGGCCTTGCGAGCGCTGCCTGCGCATCTCCGGCACCGGCTTTTCCGTAACTGTACGCTCCGCGTGAAAATGGATCGTTCTGCCAGTCATGGAAGTAAGCATGTTCCAATAAGGCATACAGGTCTTGCACGCTGACTCCTAGCAAATGATGAAGAGATTCCACGCTCTGTTCCACCACGAACGATTCGTTTCGCCCGGAAAGCCTTTCCGCAGAATGAAATGGAGCCCAGCCCACAAGGAATGGAAACTTATCAGGCAAGCAGGTCCACCATGTTGGGAACCAATCGTCCTGGGAGAAGAGGAAACTCATCTTGGCCATCGTTTTGGTATCCTTGTCGTTAATTCTCGGAAGGTCCTCCCAGAAGCGCTCGCGGAATCGAAGCGAGACGCGCACGGCTTGTCCCATAATCACATTGCGAATTGCGTTTTGCTTCTGCTCGGGCAGCTTTGGACTAAAGCGGATGGTGCCCTTCTCGTCACTGCGAGCCTGAAGCACCCCTAGTGGCACAGTGATGAGCACACGTGGCGCTGAGACGGTGGCCGCGCCGCTTGGCCCACGCCCACTTACCTCAACGTGGCCAGGACGCCACTGGATGCTGTCCACAACAGTGCCGGTTTGAACGGTGACACCGCTCTCGTCCATCTGTTGCCGGAATATGTCGATCACGACAGCATATCCCTGCTCAGCGCGAAAGACGCGATCCCCTTCAATTTTGTCATCAGCGCGCATTCCCTTGACCAGCCAATGCACACCGACTATTGCAGGATCAGCCGCATTGAAGCCGCTGACGTAGCGTATGGCCCACTCTCTGGCCTGCTGCTGCCTGTGATTCGCCGATTGCGGACAGCAGTCGTCGATAAACTCCAGGAAAGATTGGTCCGGCTTCTGGCCGTCCATTTTCTCGAGGACTTCGTCGACCTCGGAAAAGAAATCGCAAGGCCTTAAGTGCCCATCGATCAAGCACCAGTTATCCCCGTCCATTTCGCGAATTCGTACCTTCCGCCGTTTGAGCAAATTCCATATTTCAGAGGGACGGCCGTGAATGAATTCCGCGCCCAGTTCAACCGGGGACTGGCACACAGGATCACGCAACGTGAAGATGCGCCCGCCGATACGCTCCCGCGCTTCGAGCACGGCGACGGCCAACCCGGCTTCACCAAGCGCCGCGGCTGCCGAAAGCCCCGCTGCACCTGCGCCAATAACGATTACGTCGGCTTCCGTGGACATAGCAGGGGAATAAAATTCTGAAGTTTCACCGTCTCCAACAATGCGAGTCGGGCGGCGCCTAAGCAGCTCTTCGTGTTCGGGCGGCCTTGACCGCCGCTGCACTGCGTGCCTGTTTTCCTCGCTTTGCGGCGGCAGTCTTGGCATGTCGTGAAAGCGCTGACTTGGTGGCGGACCCATGAGGCTCGCGCTTCAATGCAGCTTCAGTTGCCCGGGAACGCCTGGCGGAAGTCTTGCGGCTCGGGTTCTTACTCGCTTTCTCATCTTGAGCGGCTTTCTTCCGCAACTCCGGGGATCCCGTGGGCGTACTCAGTTTTACGCCCGCTCGTCTCGCCTTTGACAGTCCGATCGCGATGGCCTGCTGAGGAGACCGCGCCCCATGTTTTCCTTCGCGGACGTGATGCATCTCCTCACGCACAAACTCTCCCGCCTGAGTAGACGGAGATTTACCTTCACGCGCGTCTTCTTTGGCGCGCTCAATTGTTTCCTGCTCGGGCATAAGATCCTCCTTGACGATGAAGTCACGGCGATTTTATTCCGTTGCCCGCAGGCTTCCAATCCCAGGTTTACCCTAAGGATGCTTGCCACTTCGCGTAGCATTTCGGCAATCCTGGATTTCTGATGCGAACAGCGCCCCGTCTGCGAACCGAGAGTCGAACGGGTTCCCCAGTCAAGAGCGAGTCCAGCCCCCGCATCGAATGCGACAAATGCGACGCTTGACAACGCATGCCACTGCGGAGAAGATTCATCCCCAACCCAAGGATGGAGATGTCATGGGTAATCTCACCACGGCTTCGGAACAGACCAATTTGTGTGAGCCGAATAGTGCTGGCGTTGATCTGTCCCAGGTCCTGGCGCCATTGGTGATTGGCATCACGGGACATAGGGACATTCGAGAACAGGACCGTGAAGCGCTCAAAGGCGCAATCAAGAGCATTCTGATGAACCTCAAGAAGAAGAAGAAATACAGCTCGACTCCGCTCGTACTACTTTCCGCCCTGGCGGAAGGAGCCGATCGTTTGGCTGCTGAAGTGGCGCTTTCGGAAAAAGTAAAAGACCAACTTTTGGTTCGCCAACTTTTCGTTCCCTTGCCTATGCCGCAAGCCGCGTACGAAGAGGACTTCGAGGGGGATTCTCTGCGTGAATTCCGGATTCTACTGGACCAGGCACAAGGCTCTCTAGAGAGACCGTTTGTCGGGAAGAATACTGAGGCCAGTATTAAGGGAGAAAATCCTCAACGAGACCTACAGTACGAGAGCGTGGGCAAGTACATCGTGGAGAAGAGCCAGATATTGATCGCTCTTTGGGATGGCGAGGATACAGGGCTGGTCGGTGGCACCGCCGCAGTGGTCAAGTTTCAGAAGGAGGGCCTTCCCCTAACCGAACCGTGCTCCTTCGAGGCTATGGAGGGCTTCCCCGTCTACCACGTGCTGACACCGCGCGTGAAAAATCCGAATCCAGTGGGAACACATTTTCAGCTGGAAGTGCGCTACCCCGACTCCTTCCGCGGTAAGGAGGAGGCGGCGGAGAAATACAAAGAAAGGGCGAGAAAGTATTACCACCAGATGTTTTCGCGGATCAACGAGTTCAACCGCTATGCAAGTCATCCGGATTCGACGCTGTGCAGCGAAGTTAAGAAGAGCAAGGGTTATCTACTGAAGGACCTTAATGAGGACCAATTTTCAGAACAACAGCGCATTGAGATAAATCGATACGCCTTGGCAGACGCGCTTGCGCTGAGATTCCAGAATAAGAAAATCTTTACCGACCGGTTGATGCATGGGACGATATTTCTTGCTTTTCTTGCGTTCGTCTTCTTTGCTCACTTGTCGCAGAATCCACTGTTCTTGACCGTATCATTGGCGCTGGTGGTCTTTGGTCTTGTTTGGGGAGCTGTTTTCCGCATGAAGGACGGAGATACGAAGCCGGAAGATTATCGGGCGATGGCAGAAGGTCTTCGGGTGAGGTTTTTCTGGAGGCTGGTCGGTTTGCAAGACTTCGTGACGGATCACTATCTGGGTAAACAGCGGAGCGAATTGGACTGGATCCGCTGCGGCTTTCGAGGCTGGGACGCCCACTCAGATTTCGAAGACCACGTTCCGCCAGCAAATCTGTTGGAGCGTATCAAACTGGTCCACGAATATTGGGTGGAGGACCAGAAGGACTACTTTCATCGCGCGAAGCGCCGTGAAGAACGGCGGTTGGAAAGCATCGAATTCTGGGGAGGGATTCTGGCATCCTTCGCCCTATTCGTGGGGGTGGCCATGCTGGTGCTGGTTTTCATCCAGGCGCTGCCTCAAATTTTAAGCGGACATATGCTCGGCAACTATGAATACGAATGGACCGGCTGGCGCATTATTCTGATTGAAGGTGCGCTCGCCGGTGCGGCGCTGTTGCACAACTATGGGACTAGGACGGCCCGTCGCGAACACGCCAAACAATACGCTCGCATGGAAGGTGTATTCTCCCGCGCGGCGGAGACAATCGGGGCGAGGTTGAAAGCTGAAGATTCTGAGATCGCCCTCTGCTGCATCAAGAAGCTGGGCAAGGAAGCGCTGACCGAAAATGGCGATTGGGTGTTGCTGCACCGTGAGCGCCCGCTCGACGTGCCACATCCTTAAACAAATCGCGACTCCGCATTTGGAGCCTTCAAGGGCCCCTGCCTCACTGCAGTGTCCTCGCGCTCGCGGCGATTGGTTCCCCCAATTCCGCCTGGATTCTCCGAACCTCGGCGAAATTCATCTTCGAGTTTCCGTGATCGAAGAACTCTTTGAAATCATCAAACACAGCATCACGGAATGTTTTGCCCGAGGCCTGTTTGTCCGCGTTCGCCAAATAAATTTGTCGCGCACGATCATACTTGCCGGCGAACAGATATCCATGGGCCTGATTCGTCAGGATCCACACGTTTGTGCGATCTAGATTGAATCCATGTTGAGCGTCCCGGATCGCCCTTTCAAAGTCCCCTACGAACAGATCTCCCCACGACCGCGAGCCGTAAAACTCGGAAAGGAAGTGTACTAGTGCGGTCTTTTCCTGCGGACTGCCTGCGCCTGTCGTACGCTTGGTCAGCTCTTTGATTCCCCGATCAATCCAATCGCGGGCCACAGCGTAATCGTGGTTGTTCTCAAACATCAGCTTCGCGCCGCTGTAGGCCTCGTAAAGCTGGGTATCGTTTTGGAGAGTATGCTCGGCCAGGTGGCGCTGCAGCAGCGCTAGCCGTTGTTCGAGTTGCTGTTCAGCGCGATCTTTTTCTCCCATCATCAGGTAGTCCGCCGCGGAACTAAATTTCAACAAGGTTCCCAGGCGCAACTGGTCGGGATGGCTTCCCTCGAATTCTTCACCTAATTTCGAGCTCTGCTCGTGGTATTCGAGCGCGCGCTTAAGATCCCGGCTTTTAAGAGCCGGATCCTTCTCACCTTTGGCGCGCCCCTGCTGTGCGTTGCCTAAGAATTGAAGAATCGCCAGATGATCGAGGCGGCCGTCGTTGGTGTCGTCGGGGATACGCTTCCGCAACGTTTCGGCCTGGCCATAGGCTTTTTCCGCTTCGTCCCATGAGGATCGGTCTGCATAGGTGCTCCCCAAATCCGCATACAGCCAGAACACTGCCTGAAGTTGCTCTTGCGAGGCAGTCGGCTCCGTAACCAGCCGGTCTCCCAGTCGCGTTGCACTTTGATAGGTTTTGACAGCCTCATCTTTCTGGCCCAACGACTCTTCCAGCACCGCAACTTTTGCGAAATCGGCAATCAGACTGGTTCCAGGATTTGACCGACCCTTGGCAGTCGCCAATTTTGCCAAGGCATGGGAGGGCATCAATTTCACAACTTGGCGGCCAATCCCGCTGGTCCGTCCCGCGTCCCCGGCTAAGCCATCTGCCTGAGATTGGCCCGGTAATCCCCTTTGCAGGACTCTGAGGGCGCCAGAATAACTGGTTGCCAGGACTCTCCACCTAGACTCAAGATCCCACGAAAGCTCCCGCGAGGCCTCTTCAAGACGCTGGGTAGCGAGCAGCGCGACCTTTCTGGCATCAGCCTTCTTGCCAAGTTTTTGTAGCGTCTCAGCGGACGAGGCCAAAAGCAACCCACTGGACGTAAGGTCCCGATGAGGACCTTGCGCCATCTGATCAGCCTCTTCCATGTCTTGCTCACACTCCTTCATCACCGACGATGCTTCGCTCGTGCCCACCTTGGCCTGATTCCCGTGCAGGTCAAGCAACATTGCCCGGCTGATCGCGAGAATCATTTTCGCTGTATCGTTGGCGTTGTCTTCTTGGAGTATCTGTTCGCTGGCGCTCTTGGCTTCCTCCAGCACGTGCTCGTTCGCACGCCGGAACTCTGGCGAATTCTTGAAAGTCTCCGGCAAGTCGTCGAACACTTGAAGCTCTCCCAAGGCTACTTCCAGAGTGCGATTTTGGCTTTGCTTGGCGAGGCTCTCGCTCTTTTTGGCAAATTTTTCGTTCTCTTGTGTCGTCTCCGTCAGCCGTCTCGCCGTCTTAGTTTGCTTCAGATAGTAGTTCACAGCGACCACGGCAAAGAACAACGCGACTGCGAATAGCAGGCATAACGCTCCGACTATCTTGAGGTGCGCGCGTGTCGTTCGCAGTTCCTCGGTCTTGCGTTGCTCTTCCTCTGCCTTTCGACGTTCTGCCTCTTGCTTTCTCGCGGCAGCCTCTTTGAGGCTTTCATCCAGAAATTCCATGGCCTGCGCGAAACCAGGGTGATACCGTCCTGCCCAAACCGCAGTGGGGTGCTCCTTCTGCCTCCAGTCGAGAGAGTTCTGCAGATCAGGGTCCATCCACAGAGCGGCTCTCTTCTGCGACCATCGTTCTGCCCACTCGGCGAGGCGCCGGTAAGTCTTGGCTGATTCCGCCTCTTCCTCGACCCAGGCCTTCAGCCGATCCCAGCCGCGTATCAGGCTTTCGTGCGAAATATCCAGAACCGAATTTTCATCCAAGGGGACGTTCGATGGGGGCATCAAAAAAGAGTGTCCGGGCCGGCGGAAGTACTCGGCGACCGAAATCACTTCGCGGACCTCCGCATCGGCTGCCGCAGCAATTCTGGCGACCGTAGTCGGACGCCGGATTTCCCGATTGTCGGAACCTTTCTCCGTCAGCGCCTGAAACACTCTCCTCGCAACTGCCCGAAGGCGTTCGTCCGGGAGTTCCTGATAGGCGGTGTCGGCATGGATGGAAAGCGCGTTCTCAATGCCGCCGACGGCCAGGTATTGATCCAGATCGATCGGCTCACCGTCCCTGCGGCGGTCTTGCCAGTAATCCCAGGTGCGCATCAGGCAATGTTGCAAGATAGGCAGTTGATCGGGATTTTCGCCGCCATCGTTCAGTAATCGAGTGACAAGTCGCGGCGCGATGGTAGCTTTCACCACACGCACAGGTTCTTCGATGGCCAATCGCCTTTGCTCACGAGTCATCCAGGGAATGAGATAAGGCCCGGCGGTTACCGCCTCTGGTAGGTCGCGGAATTTCGCACAGTCGCCGATAAACTCAGAACGCATCGTAAGCACGACATAAATCGGTAGCGCGTTCTGCGCCGTGGCTTCCAACAGCAACTTGACAAAAGCGGCGGCATCATCCTGCTGCCGCGCTGTGCTGGGTTCCTCCGCAAAACGGAACAATTCCTCGAACTGATCAACAATGACCAAAACTCTTTCACCCTCCGGCAAACGCGCGAGACGCACGGCCTCAATGAGTCCAAGCCCGGTCCGGCGCAAGGTCACCTCGAGCAGGATCTTGCTGCGGGCAGCTTCGTCAGCACTCTCGCCCGGTCCGCCCAGCACCGCCGGCGCATTAAGGACGTGCGCCAGGTTTCCGATGGGGTCGCTGCCCGGCCTCAGGGTCGCGACGCGCCACTGCGATCCGGCGCCCGCCATGAATCCCCCATACAGGTAGGGAAGCAAACCCGCCCGAATCAATGACGATTTGCCGCTACCCGAGGTTCCGATGACCGCGAGGAAACGGTGTTCGCGCAAGCGCCGCAGGATTTCTTCGCTTTGACCCTCGCGCCCAAAAAAGAGATATTCCTCGTCCGTCTCGAACGGTCTAAGACCGGGAAATGGGTTCAAACATGATTCGCCAGGCATCGGGACCTCACTCACGCACTCGCCTCCAGCCGGCCGCGAAGCAGATCGAGAAAGGGATTGAGCGTCTCCGGAGAGAATGTCTCGGTTCCCTGAAGAAGAATAGCCTCATGCGTTTCCAGTTCCTTCTTGCACGCAGTCTCAGGGGGAGCCATGTAAATGGCTTTTGCCAGCACGGGCTGCGCGCGACGGCTGAGCACTTTGCGGAAATCCATCAACTTTGTGTTCAGCCACCTTTCGGAGGCTTGGCCGTAAAAGATGAGGGCAGCATCGCAAATTGTCAGATTGTCGCCATGTTCCTGCAGCGCGTCTCTCTCGTTCTCATTATCTGAAGGGAGGATCGGCTCATAACCACGGCCGAACAGGAATTTCTTAAGGCCCGCAAGAGAGCTGGAGTTTCGATCGGACTGGTCGCAAATGATGTAAATCCGAAGCGGCTGACGGGTATCTTTCGCCTGAGGAACGGTCGAGCCTCGGAAAATGCTCGTCGTTTCCGATGATGGATTCTTTTTCTCCTGAATGGCGCGCAGCTTCTGTTGAAGAATCCATTTGAGATCTTCAAGCTTCTTTTTTTGCAGAAGTTCCATGCCTTTCTGCGCATCGGGGTCCTCTCGCAGATAATCCAGGAAGTGCTGCTGGCGTGCGTCGGACGGTCCATCGCCATTGTTAACCAGCCAGACCAGTCTGACGAAACTAGGGTCGCTTCCCCGCTTCATAGCAAGATCATTCTGCAACCACGCTTTCGATTTATCCGACTCTCCCTCCGGGACAACACCATAGTTCTTTCCGATGAGGTGAATGGAGAGCACCGAGCGCGTCATGTATTCTTGCACTTTGTCGCTCAATTCTTGGGCCTGGTTGGGAAGATCGGCGGAAGGAAGAACGGTGAAACCTCTGCTCTTCAAATCCTGCCTGATTTCGTAAGCTTGCTCCGCCAGATCGGAAGTAGTTTCGGCGAGATAAACCACCTGAGACGGTGTGGCTAGCCCCGGCGCGGCTGCCTGGTCCGTTCCGGAGGCTTTCCGGGCCAACGATTTCAAGACCTCCGCGATGTCACGAGCCAACTCATCCATCTTCTCGAAGTAACGATTTAAATAGTCGCCTCCCAGTATCGGACGGAATTCGTGGTCGCCGTAAAATTTGTAGCCTTCCGCCCGCTGTAGCGGCGTTGGAAGAGCGTTGGGGTCAACGTGAATCTTTTCGACTTTGAAAATCCGTAAGGTTTCGTCGTCAATGCGCATGCCAAATGAACGCTCAAACTCCTTCAGTTCGCGAATGCACCACTCGCGCTTCATAAAGCTTGGACTGATGACCGCCAGTAGAGTGGCGGTCTTGACCAGCCGCTTAAGAATGACATTTTCAAAGTCTTCGTTATTACGGATGTTGTCCTGGTCGCGCCACAGTGTTGCATTAGCGCCCAGATAACCTGTGACACGTTTTTGGAGATCGCAGTGTAACTGGGCTACCCAGCCCTGTTGTTCCGTGGCAAAAAGGTCATTGTCATTGTGTGCATAACTGATGAACACGTCTGATTCAAAGTTCGGTAGATAGCCCATCGTGTACTCCCAAACAAACAATTTTCAAGCGCACCAGCGAATCAATTTAGCCGCAATGGCAAAGACCTCAAAGCTCTGTAAAGGCCTCGTTGCAGGTCTCACTGGCGATTCGATCCCCTTTCGGGCGGGCTCACTCTGGCATGGACGCGCGCTGCGTGCTCCATGGCATTGCCAGCGAGGATAAAAGACCAAGGTCCCCAGGTGTTTGCACACCAATCCGCGAAGGGATACGAATAGCTGGCATGAGCCAAATGCAAGATCCCACACCTTTATCTATCTGATCTTTCGACAGTCCTGGGCTCGAGGGAAGGGTCCGCCTACTTAGGAACTCCGCGGCGGGCGAGCCCGACTGCAGCGCAAAATTCTGCGCTTAATCGAGGTATATGTCAATAGCATCAAAGACCCTGCGATGGGCGAATACAGCGACCAGTTGGGCTTTCTGGCCGATTCGGGAGAGGCGACTTCGGCGCGAGGATTCGGTTGCGCGCCATCGATCAGAGAAATCTACGTCACAAACCACGTGACGAGAACGGTGCCAGTTGGGGGAAGGTTAGTAACTGCTTGAAAGAATGGAGCCGACGAGCGGACTTGAACCGCTGACCTGCCGATTACGAATCGACCCAGTTTTGCGTATGTTGTTGTCGGCTTCTGGTTTGACCTTTCCAGTTTATCAAATCGCCGACGGAGCAGCCGCAGACGGTCGTGAGAGGCCATCCCTCAACCGAAGAAATTCGTTCTCAACCAGCGCCTACGCGGCGCGAGCGGCGACCAGGGCTTCGTATTCCTGCTCCGATTCGCCTGGCATCAGTACCCACATCGTGTAGACGCCCACTGCCGTTCCCACAGGAATATTGATGAACAGCACAAGGAAAGCCAAGACCAGCACGAGTGTACGAGCCCATGGTTCGCGATGCATCAGGCCCCAGCCCGCGGAAAATCCAAGTGCCGATCCACCCAGGATGATTATCGCGACAACGCTCAGCAACGGACGCAGGAAAGACGGCGCCCCCGCAGATCCCCCGGGAGCGAGCAGCGTGTTGGCGATAATATATAGAACCACGCCGAGAATTGCGTTGAAGGCCGAGATGGCAAACCAGAAAATCGCGAGCAAGTGAAGGTTCCCCTGCACGCGCCCCGTGCGCTGCTGCGGCACCGTCACTGGCCCGACGATTTGCTTGCCGCATCGGCTGCAAAACGCCTGGCCGGGTTGCATTGTTGTCCCACATCCATCGCAGAACATGATTTCCTCCCGCGCCGATTCGTGAACCGGATCTCGCTACTTCACATAATGTCCAACAGATGATACGCAAACCGCGCGCGAGAGTTCAGTCGAAATCGTCC